>CEPV01083774.1_pt1 | contig 12337 bp, 9 predicted proteins | sample 530451 | NCBI WGS metagenome assembly CEPV01 (sample SAMEA2620097, study PRJEB7988) | marine metagenome | isolation source: saline water (ENVO:00002010), including | reverse complement strand
GGGTCGTGTTCGAGCTGCGCGGCGGCACTCAGCCGCAAATAGCCCTCAACAACCTGTACAAACACTCGGCGCTGCAGAGCTCGTTCTCGGCCAACATGCTGGCCCTCGTGGACGGGATGCCGCGCATCATCACGCTCAGAGAGGCGCTGCACCAGTTCATAATCTTCCGCCAGCAGGTCGTCCGCCGCAGGACCGAATACGATCTCAGGCGGGCCCGCGAACGCGCCCACATCCTCGCTGGTCTGCGGATCGCGATCAGCAACCTGGACGAGGTCATCCGACTGATACGGGCTTCCGACAGCGCGGAGGCCGCCCGCGGCGAACTAATCGCCCGGTTCGGACTCGACGAACCCCAGGCGCAGGCCATCCTGGACATGCAGCTAAGGCGCCTGGCCGCCCTGGAGCGTGAGCGCCTCGAGCAAGAGTACCAAGAACTTCAGGAATCCATCCGAGAGATGGAAGAGCTTCTCGCCGACGACCAGAAGGTGCTCGCCGAGGTCAAAGACGAGACGGCAGCCATCAAAAAGAAATACGGCTCGAAGCGACGCACGAACATCAGCGGCGACGCTCACGATCTCGACCGTGAGGACCTTGAGCCCCATGACCAGATCGTTGTCACGCTCAGCCGCGCAGGATACGTCAAACGGATCCTGGCGAGCACCTACCGCAATCAGCATCGCGGCGGCAAAGGCGTCGTCAGCATGAACAAACGCGACGACGACGCGGTGAAGCACATACTCGTCGTCGACACCCACACAAGGTTGCTGTTCTTCACGAACAAAGGCAGGGTCTTTTCGCTGACCGCCTACGAACTGCGAGCAGACGCCCAACGCAACAGCAGAGGCGTTCCCGTGGTCAACGTGCTCGCCGTCGGCGACACGGAGAAGATCAGTGCGATCATCGACATCACAAAGCAGGAACTGGAGAACGGGGTCGATCGATACGTCGTACTGGCCACCCGCACCGGAAGGATAAAGAGAATCGCCCTCAGCTCGGTGTCGAGCATCCGGGCATCCGGGCTGATCATCATGAACCTCAAACAAGACGACGAGCTTGTCTCGGTGAGGATGGCCTCGGAGGGCGAGGACGTGATCTTCGTCTCCGAAAACGGCATGTCCATCAGGTTCCCCGTGATGGCCGTTCCACTGCGACAGCGGGCCGCGGGCGGCGTCAAAGGCATGTCGTTGCGAGGCGAGGACACCATTGTCTCCATGGATGTCGGCTCGCCGGAACACAGGCTGCTGGTAATCAGCCGGCTGGGATTCGGTAAACTGACGCCTCTCGACTCGTACCGCACTCAGGGCCGGGGCGGCATAGGCATCAAGACGTTCAATATCCGGACCAAGACCGGCCCCGTCGCCGATGCCAAGATCATCGACGACAGCAAAGAGGTCTACGTGGTCTCGGAACAGGCGCAGGTGCTGCGCACAAATCTGTCGGAGATCCGCAGCATGGGTCGCGCCACACAGGGCGTGACCATCTTCAAGCCTGCAAGCGGCGACTTCGTGTCCTCGATCGCCGTCGTAAGCGATCTGGACCTCGACGACGGCGACGACAAGGCAGACTCGAAGGCGAAGGGCAACGGAAAAGGCAAAGCGAACGGCAAGGGCAAGGCGAACGGCAAAGCCAAGAACGGCAACGGCCGCAATGGCGCCCAGCAACCTCCGCTGACAGGTCTCGAGGAGTAGCGGGTAGGGCATCGACGTGATCCCCGCCCCGATACTCTGGGTGAGCTATCGTGTTGGTAATCGAAGCCCCGGAGGTCTTCCGGAATTCCGGCGACCTTCGGGCCAAGCAAAGCAACCACGACCCGCGCGATCCGGCGTTCAGCCATCGCCGGGTTGTAATCGACCTCAGCCGATGCCAATCCGTCGCGCCTGCCGCCGCCATGTGGTGCTTGGTGTACGCTCTGCTCGTCCGAATCCGCAGTGACGAATGCGGGCTGCGGCTCCCCGACGCCATTGAACCGACCAATTACCTGCGATCAACAATGTTACTCAGCATCCTTAGCGCATCAGGCGCTGACGTTGCCGATCGCGGTTTCGATCGACCCTATGATTCACTGCCGATACTGGCACTGACAAAATTCGATTCCCGGCATGAAGTAGAGGAAGCCGCCAACAATGCGTCCGAGGTATTGGCGCGAACAGGTCGGGTTGCTGCAAACCTGATACCGGTTGTGGGAGAATCGTTCATCGAACTCGCCAACAACGCTGTCGAGCACGCGGACTCTCGGATCGGTTCATTCGGCCTGATCCATCTCAACGGTTTCCCGTCCAAACCTGCAATCGTGTGCGCCGTGGCAGATGGCGGGATTGCATAAGGCAGTCGCTACGGCAAAACAGACAATTCACGGAACGACTCCCCTTCGATTGGGTAGCTGCCGACCTTGCCAGGGAAGAAGGTGTAACCGGAACCGGTGACAACGTACGGGGTTTCGGCCTATTCGGTGTCGCCGAGGACACTCTGCAGACCGGACGAACGCTGCTGATCCAATCAGGTCGCGGGATCTTTCACATGACCAAGGATTTACGTCGAGCAGGCAAGAGCAGACTGTTTCCAGGTACTATTGTTGTTGCATCGATCCCATGTTGAGCGGTGACTCGTGACGAGTGTCAACGTCAGGGAGTTGATACCCAAGAACGTTCTTGGTTCGCGGGAGACGGCCAGGACCATCGCGTCGGATATTGCCCAGGCAGTCCACGAAAGCCACGGCAGCTTCGAGATTGACCTGCAAGGCGTGCTCGGCTTCGCCCCGGCTTTTTTCAGTGAAATACTGTCCATGATCGGTGAGGCATCTCAAGAGCAAAGCGTTCCGCTGGTGAAGTTGGTGATCGCTCATCCGCCGACAGAGCTATCATCCAAGCATCATGCCGTGTGCAGGCCTCATGGGTTAGTCATCTCTAGAGAGCGAGCACGGCGATTGGCTGATTACTCCGACGAGTCCTCGGTGACTTTCCGCCTTCTTGTCGGCTGGATGGCCTAGGCCGTCAGATGCTGGATTCGCTTGGGGCGTGGGTCGTTCGGGCCAGATGGTGGGTAATCGCCTTTTGGGTGGCGGTGCTGCTGGCCAGCCTGCCGTTCGCTCCACGAGCGACTTCGGCTCTGAGGTCTGGTTTCGGGGACTCTGACACCGAATCCAGGCAGGCCCTGCGCCTGATGGCCGAGCGGCTCGACATCCCCGAGACGTCGGTCACGCTGGTGTTCTCGTCCGACGATCTCACGGTCGCCGATGCGCGCTACGCGCGGGCGGTGGAGCGGGCAACGGCTCCCCTCACGCAGATCCCGGCCGTCGAGCGAATCGTCACGTACCACAACACGCTCGACGAAAACATGGTCTCGCCGGACGGACGGACGACCTACGCATTTGTCTCTCTCGACATCAACATCGATTCAGCGGTGGAGCTCGTTTCGGAGATCCGGTCGGGTTTGCAGCAGAGCGAGCTCGATGTCTGGGTGACGGGCGGCATCGCCATATTCGCCGACCTCAACGAGGCGAGCGAACACGACCTGAGGCGCGCCGAGATCATTACGCTGCCCGTGCTCCTGATCGCCTTGCTCATCGTGTTCAGAGGGGTGTTCGCCGCAGGATTGCCGCTGGCCATGGGCGGCTTGAGCATCGTCGTGACGTTGGCCCTGGTCTACGCTCTGGCCCAGTTCACTGACATGTCGATCTTCGTCCTGAACATCGCATCCTTCTTGGGCTTGGGCATGGCGGTGGACTACTCGCTGCTGATGGTTAGCCGTTATCGCGAGGAGCTGGAGCGGCGAGAGGTGGCCGATGCCGTGCGCGTCACGATGGCGACCGCAGGCAAGGCCATCGTATTCTCCGCGGGCACGTCGATGATCGGTTTGTCCGGGTTGTTGTTGTTCAAGTTTATGATGCTCCGGTCCCTCGGCGTAGGCGGGATTACGGTGATCTTCTTTTCGCTATTGATCGCGCTGACGCTGATACCTGCGCTGTTGGCGGTGCTTGGCGGAAACATCAACGCGTTGTCGATCGTGCCGCACGGAGTGGAGAGCGGACGGTTCTGGCGTCGCCTCTCGCGCTGGGTCATGCGACATCCCGTCGCCGTCGCCGTGCCGGTGACCGTGGGTTTGCTGTTGTTGGGCGCGCCGTTCCTGAACGTGCGGTTGGGCAGCCCATGGGCATCGATTCTTCCCGAGGAATCCGAGGCGAGGGTCGGGTGGGACCTCGTGGCGGAAGAGTTCGGGGCCGGAGAGCTGGTGCAAGTGATCGCCGTCACGACCTCGCCCACGTCGGCACTCTCGCCTGAGAACGTTGGCGCCGCGTACGATTTCGTCGAGCGGGTAAAGGCCGACCCCAGGGTCGCGCGCGTGGACAGCATCGTGTCGCCGGAGATGAACGTGGATCGGGAACAGCTTCAGTTCCTGTATGCGTCACCGTCGCCCGAAACGCTCGGCGGGCCGCTGATCGCACGAGCCCTTGACGAGTTGGTGAGCGATGATCGTACGGCCAACTTGATCCGCATCGTGCCCCGAGGCGCGCCGGTTTCGGACGATGCCAGAGCGCTCGTCGAGGACATACGAGCGTCGCCTCCCGGCGGAGACCTCACAACGTATCTTACGGGTGCGACTCCCGACCTTCAGGACACCGTCGACCGCATGTACTCGGACTTTCCGAAGATCGTCGTCTACGTCGCCGTCGTGACGTACGTGGCGTTATTCCTGCTGTTCCGATCGGTTCTTCTGCCGCTGAAGGCCGTGGTGTTGAACGTGATGAGCATCCTCGCCAGCTTTGGCGCATTGGTGTTCGTGTTCCAGCAGGGCCACTTCCAGTCCATTCTCGGGTTCACGTCCGAGGGCTTCATCGAAGCGTCGGTGCCGATTCTACTGTTCTCGATCGTGTTCGGGCTGAGCATGGACTACGAGGTGTTCTTGCTCAGCCGCGTCAAGGAAGAGTACGAAGCGAACGGCGACAACGCCGACGCGGTCGCCATCGGCATGGAGCGCTCCGGGCGTATCATAACGAGCGCAGCTCTCGTGCTGATCCTGGTGTCCGCCGGTTTCGCGTCTGGCGACATCCTGATCGTCAAAGCGCTGGGATTCGGGACCGCTCTGGCGATCTTCATCGACTCGACCATCGTGCGCGCCTTATTGGTTCCGGCGTTGATGCGCCTGTTCAGCGCAGCGAACTGGTGGGCGCCCGCGTTCCTGGGAGGCGGCATCAAACCTGGCGTCGGGACCGGCGGTCCACGCGCTCAAGTATGAGGCGCCTCGCCTATCTTCGTGCATCCCATCATCGTTACACACCTCAGACGCATCTAACCTTCAGATTGAAGGATCGAACACACCAACACGGGAGCAACTGATCTTGTCGTTGACCAGCCTTCGCCTTCGTAACCTAAAACTACTCGCCGCCTACCTGGCCCCAGTTGCGCTGGCGCTGGCGTTAGCCTGTGGCGATCCGGCATCGACGGCTCCGACGCCGCCGGACCCCGTTTCGACTGCCATACCCGCGCCGACCGCATCCCCGATTGTTCCGATAGTGGAGACGCCGACCCCTGTGGCGCCTCCCCCCGTCGCGATCAACTCGACGCCCGCTCCGACTGCCCAGGCTCCGATAACGACGCCAAGCCCCGGGCCGGCATCGTCGTTCGCGCCTCCGCCGACCGCCGGTCCTTCTTCAACCGACGCCCCGCCAGAGTCAAACCTTTTCGACATCGCGGAGCTGGGAAGCCAGGCGATGGAGTTCCTGGAGGCGCTAACAGCCGACTACAGCCCGCGGGAGAGCGCGACCGAACAGGAACTCGAGGCCGCTCAGTTCCTGGCCTCCGAGTTCGAGGCGTTGGGGTACGACACCTCCATCGTCCCGTTCACGGTGGAACGAATTGACTCGGAGATCGAGTTGTCTTCCGTGGCGCTCGCGACAACGACGACATACCGAACAATTCCGCTCAGCCGGTCCGCCCAGGGTTTGGCGAGGGGCATCGTGACGCCGGTGGGTCTGGCATACTCGGACGACATTCCCGACGAAGGCTTGGGCGGCAAGATCGCACTCATTCAACGCGGGACGATTCCGTTCGAAGAGAAGGTCACAAGGGTCGCGGACGCCGGGGCAATCGCTGCGATCATTTACAACGGGACCGACGGCATGTTCCGCGGCGCTCTCGCCACACTGTCGACGATTCCGGCGGTATCCATGTCCAAAAAGGACGGCGAGGCGTTGTTGGCGCTGCTCGCACAGGGAGATCTTTCAGCCTCGGTTGCGGTGGAGAATCGCGTCATGCTGTCGAGAAACGTGGTTGCCGAGATGAAGGGAACAATCGACGACGGCCGATCGGTGGTCGTTGGCGGCCACTACGACACAGTTGCGGACGTGCCCGGCGCAAACGACAACGGGTCCGGGACCGCGACCACGATGACCGTTGCCAGGGCCATCGCGGGCAATCCCTATCCGTTCACGGTCAGGTTCATGCTGTTCGGCTCCGAGGAAGAGGGCCTTCTGGGCAGCTTCGACTACGTGCGCGGCCTCACGGAGTCGCAGCGAGCGGACATAATCGCGATGATCAACTACGATGCTCTTGCCACGGGAGACGAGCTCAAGGTGCTGGGAGACGGCGAGTTGGCCGCGACGGTGATGTCAGCCGGCGACGCGATGGACTATACGATTCTGAGACAGTACACGCTGGGCAACGCATCGTCCGATCACGCGGTGTTCCTCGAAGCGGGAATCCCGGCGCTCTTCTTCCTGGCCGAAGACATTAGCCGGATACACACGCCGGAAGACAGGTTGGAGTTCATCCGACCCGAGCTCATGGGCGCGTCGGCGTTCTTCGGGATCGCGCTGCTCGGGTCGCTTGTCGACGGCTGATCGACTGAATTCACGGCAATCCACGAGCTAGCCGTTCGGCGTGTCGTGGAATCGCCGCTGCCGTCGACTTGTCCACATGAGCGTGCCGAATTCCAAAATAGAACATGTCGCGCTCGCTCATACGCTTGTCGTTGTATTAGACTCGGACTATAATGGATGGTAATTGTCCGAATTCGGACCGATCATTTCGCGCCCCGCTGCATGCATCGGGGCGCATGAGCGGCATCAAATTACGTGGAATCGTCCGAGAAAAGGTGGGCTCGCCCATAACATGACCACAAGCAAACGCGACTATTACGAAGTCCTCGGCATCCCTAAGAACGCTTCGGAAGAGGACGTCAAGAAAGCTTTCCGCAAACTGGCCCTCGAATATCATCCTGATAGGAACAAGGAAGAAGGCGCAGAGAACCGGTTCAAAGAAGTCAACGAAGCCTACCAGGTTCTGTCGAATCAGAAGAAGAGGGCCGAATACGACAGCTTCGGCCATGCGACAGTCGGCGCTGGCAGAGGATTCGACGGACACGAAAATTTCGGCGGATTCGGAGACATATTCGACGCCTTTTTCGGCGGCGGCGGGTTCGAATCAGGTGGCCGGCCGAGAGCCGGCGGGGCCAAGCGCGGCGCAGACCTTCAATACAGCATCGCCATCGATTTCGAAGAGGCGGTGTTTGGCGCCGATAAAGAGATCGAGATCGATCGGGTCGACGTGTGCACCGCGTGTCAGGGCGCCAGGAGCGAACCCGGGTCGAGCCCGACGATGTGCGGCAATTGCCGTGGAAGCGGGCAGGTGCGGCGATCGCATCAGGGCTTGTTCGGCCAGTTCTACCAGGTGTCGACGTGCAATTCGTGCCAGGGCGAGGGAAGCATCATCACCCAGCCCTGCAAACGCTGCAACGGCGCCGGACGCGAGCGTCGCAACCGCAAACTGGTCGTTGCGGTTCCAGCGGGAATCGAAGACAGTACGCAGATCAGGCTCAGCCGCGAGGGCGAAGCCGGTTCTGGCGGCGGACGGCCCGGCGACCTGTATGTGGTCGTGCGGGTGCGAGAGCACGAGGTGTTCGAGCGGTTTGGCTCCGACATCCATCTGACGATGCCCATCAATGTATTCCAAGCAACCCTCGGCGCAACGGTTCAGGCGCCGACATTGGAAGGCGAAGTCGAACTCGAAGTCCCGGCTGGCACTCAACCTGGCCAGACGTTCACGTTGAAGGGCAAGGGCGTCCCCCACCTCCGAAGCCGCCAACGCGGCGACCAACTCGTAACCGTCCAAGTTGAGATCCCGGCCGCTCTCACGGAAGAGCAACGAGCTGTCTTCAAGGAACTGGGCAGCATGATGGGCGACGAGAATTTCAACGAGAACGGCAAGGGCTTCTTCGACAAACTCAAGGACGCGTTGGGCGCTGAGTAACATCGATTGAAGTGGATCGAGCTTGCCGTTGACGCTCCTCCCGAGTTCGTGGAGCCGTTGACTGAGATATTCCATCGTTACGGCCACGGCGGGGTCGCCACCGAGCAAGATGCCGGCCACAATCCCGACGAGGGCGAACGAGCCCCGATCCCTGACTATGTAACCGTCCGCACCTACCTGCCTCTGGATTCCACGACCCACAACCGCCGTGAGCAGATCGACGTTGGTGTTCGGCTTGTAGCGTACCTTGCCGACGTGTCTCCGCTAAGAGAGCGGGTCATCGAAGAGCAGGACTGGCAGAACGCCTGGAAAGAGCACTTCTACCCTCTGCGAATCGGGCGCAACATCGTGATCTGCCCAACTTGGCGCGAGTATCGGGCCGGTCCGTCCGATCAAGTGATCCTCCTCGACCCTGGAATGGCGTTCGGCACCGGACACCACCCAACGACGCGCACTTGCCTTGAAGTGCTCGAAGATTTGGTCGAGCCGGGCAGTCGCGTACTGGACGTTGGTTGCGGATCGGCGATTCTGTCGATGACGGCGGTGGCGCTAGGCGCCGCATCGGCGTTCGGCCTGGAAATCGACCCGATCGCCACCCGAGCAGCCAACGACAACGTCGCGGTCAACAGGCAAGAGTCGCGCGTCACGATTGCTCACGGCACGCTCCCCAGTTCGCTGGCCCCCGAGCGCAGTTTCGATATCGTCGTCGCCAACATCTCCGCCAAGGTCGTGATCGATCTTGCACCACAACTCCTTCGTGCGATGGCAGACTGCGGCCGGCTTATGGCGTCAGGCATCATCCAGGATCATGTAGACGCCGTCGTCTCGACGATCGAGTCGCATGGCGGCAGCATCGAGGACCGGTTCGTTGACGGAGATTGGGTGACGCTGCTAGCATCTTCCTGACCTCAACCCGACCTGACCGATCTGGGCCGATGCCAAAGAAACGACAGCAAAACCAACGCGGAAAACAGCAACGCGCCATGCAGAAGCGGACTCGGCGCAAGACCAAGCTGGCGCGCCGCGCCGTACACGAGTCCGCGGCCGACCGTCCCGACCGAGTGCTGCGCCGAGCTCGGGAATTTCCGTTCGCGGGTTGTTGGGTGCAGCCGGGCTGGCAGGATTACGGCATCGCCTCGATGGTCGTGGCTCGCGCGCAGCCGTCGAATGAGATAGTATTCGCCCGCTTCCTCGTTGACACCTTCTGTCTCGGAATGAAGGACACGTTCTTCGGGGCAAACGTCCCTGAAGATCAGTTCCACCAAGGGGCGCTTCCGCGGCTCTATGCGGGAGTTGAGCCCGTTCCGATCAGCGTCGAATTGGCCCACGAAATCGTGTACGGGGCCATCGAGTACGCCGAGGCCAATGGTTTCCGCCCCCACGGCCATTTCAGGCGGACGCAATGGATCCTCGACCCGCCGGACGTCCATCCAAGCACCGGCGCCATCCGGTTCGGGTACCGGGGCAGGCCGACGTATCTTGCAGGTCAAGAAGACAACCAGAGCGCCATACTGAATAAGCTCGTGGCAACGCTCGGCAGGGGCGGCTTCACCTACATCCCAGCGGGCGATCCGCCGGAGGGCTTCGAGGATCTGGTCGACCTGCCGGAGGACGCGCCCGAGCAGTCCTTGATCTGGACGCCGCAGCAAGAGGATCAAACTCGCAGCGTGGCCAGCGAGACCGGGATCTGGCTGCCTGGTCAAGACGATCCGGAGTCGGAATGGCCGGAGGACGAACCCGCGGAAGAGCCGTCCGAATCCCAGCTCTGGGTGCCGGGTAGGCAATAGCCGAAAATTCAAGCGCATTGTGACGGAGCCCGCGCTGATCGGAGGCCCCGTTTGCACAGATTCTTCGTACCGCCGGAGTCGATTGCTTCCGACGTCGCTGCCATCCCACAACCCCAAGCCCGCCAGATCGCGCGAGTTCTGCGTTTGGCGCCTGGCGACGAGATTGTGGTGTTGGATGACACCGGCGTTGAGTACGAGGTCGTTCTCACCGAGGTTGACGCCAAAGGAGTATTCGGCAAAGTAGTCGATCAACGACCTGCTTTAGGTGAGCCACGCCGCCGCATCGTCCTCTATCAGGCGCTGTTGAAGTCGGACCGGTTCGAATTGGTGCTTCAGAAGTGCACTGAACTGGGGGTGTCCGCTTTCGCTCCGTTCGTTTCCGACAGAACGGTCGTCCGCGAGAGTGCTCGGGGCCGCGTTGACAGATGGCGCCGAATCGTCACAGAAGCGGCGGAGCAATCGCGGCGAGGACGGATACCGACGATACTCGACCCCGTCACGCTGCAAGAGGCGGTCGAGGGCCCATCCGGCATTGCGATCATGCCCTGGGAGGATGAACGTGACGGCGGCCTCCGAACGACGATCAACCAGGCGCTGGCCGAGGACGACGGCGCACCTGACTTGGCGATCATCGTCGGGCCCGAGGGCGGCTTCGCCGAGGATGAGGTCGGGTTTGCTCGTGAACACGGCGTTCGGGTCGTCAGTCTCGGTCGACGCATCTTGCGGGCTGAGACGGCCGCAATCACCGCCGTGTCGGCAGTGCTCTACGAGCTGGGAGAACTGGGGGGATAGCCGGCGGCAGCGGCGGTCACTCGGGCTTGGGCGCCCGTCCCATCAGACCGGCTATGGCGTCGGGCACCGACAAGCCTCCGAACATTACGTCGTGCAGCCCCTGTGCGATCGGCATCTCAACTCCGAGCCGGTCCGCCAACTCCAGCGCGGGCGGCGTCGTATCGACGCCCTCGGCCACATTGTCCATCGTCGCGCGGATGTCGGCGATGCTCTTGCCCTTGGCCAACTCTTCGCCGACGTGGTGGTTGCGGCTGAGCGTGCTGGAGCAAGTCGCGATCAGGTCACCCATGCCCGCGAGTCCGGCAAACGTGGCAGGCTTGGCGCCGGCGGCCATGCCCAGTCGAGTGATCTCGGCCAGCCCACGAGTCATGAAAGCCGCCTTGGCATTGTCTCCGACACCGAGGCCGTCGCAGATGCCCGCGCCCAACGCGACGATGTTCTTCAGGGCACCGCATAGCTCCACGCCGATTATGTCGTCGTTTGTATACACGCGGAAAACATCGGAGTTGAATATCGATTGAACCCTGGCCGCGGCGTCGGGGTTCGGAGACGCGACAACCGTTGACGAAGGTTTGCCCGCCGCGATCTCCGTCGCCAAATTGGGGCCGGAGAGTGCACAGATTCCGGCTCCGACCGAATGTGGGATCTCTTCCGCGAGCACCTGGCTCATCCTCATGCCCGTTGCCAGCTCCAAACCCTTGGTCGCACTGACCACTGTCGATGCTGGGTCGATGAACGGCCCAAACCTGCGGGAGTTGTCGCGCAGCGTTCGCGAGGGCACGACGAACATGACCAAGTCGGCGCCCTCGGCGACGGATGCGGGATCGGCGATAACGTGGAGCCTGTCCGGGAAGCGGGCGCCGGGTACGAAGCGCTCGTTCACACGGGCGGATTCCAGCGCCTCGGCTTCGTCATCGGTGCGGGCCAGCAGGAGCACGTCGACATCTCGGCGGGCGAGGACGATGCCCAGGGTCGTTCCCCAGCTCGTGGTTCCGACTATTGCGGTTTTGGGCATGACGGCGCTTCCAAAAGCAGGATGTGGAGGTCAGGTTATGCGGGTTGGTGAGGGCTCAGGGCCGCAGTGTCGGATACCGGTCGCGGGAGTCTATCGGGGCAGGCGGGCGGCGGAGCCTATTTGCTGTCGGTCGCCAGGCTTGCTCGCTGACCGATCTTGCGTTCGGTGCCTTGCAGCAATCTTTGAATGTTGTCCTTGTGCCTGGCCACGACCAACGCGCCGCCAACGATCCCGAACCACATGTACGGCATGGGCGCGTGCCCGGTCGCCGCTGTGACGATCAGGGCGAGTGAGCCCAGCGCGGCGGCCGAGATGGAGCCGAGGGACACGTATCGGGTTCCGGCTATCATAGACACGCCCACCAGCGTCGCAACGATGAACGCAGGCCACGAAAGAATCAGCAGGCCGCCCCAACCGGATGCGGTGCCGCGGCCTCCCCGAAACTGAATGAAGATCGGCCAGTTGTGGCCTATCAGCACCGCGATCGCCGCGGCGGTCTC
>CEPV01090368.1_pt1 | contig 12375 bp, 12 predicted proteins | sample 530451 | NCBI WGS metagenome assembly CEPV01 (sample SAMEA2620097, study PRJEB7988) | marine metagenome | isolation source: saline water (ENVO:00002010), including | reverse complement strand
CCGCCGCCGCCCTGCCGGTCAACCTGTTGGGCGGCGTGTCCGGCCGCCGCGTCATCGACCTGTGCGCCGCCCCGGGCGGCAAGACGGCGCAGTTGGCGAACCGGGGCGCGTTTGTCACCGCCGTCGACCGGTCCGAGAAGCGGCTGGCGAGGTTGAGTGAAAATCTCGGCCGTCTCAGCCTCACGGCGGAACTCATCGCCGCCGACGCCGCCACCTGGCGCCCGTCCCAATTGGCCGATATGGTGCTGGTGGACGCCCCTTGTTCGGCCACCGGAACCATCCGCCGCCACCCCGACGTGGCGCGGCTCAAGAAACCGGACGACATGGCCAAGCTGACCGGCGTCCAGGACCGGCTTTTGACGGCGGCCCTGGAAATGACCGCCCCTGGGGGAACGATTGTTTATTGTTCCTGTTCCTTGCAGCCGCAAGAAGGGCCGGAAAGGATCGAGTCCCTTATCGGTGCCGGGGGAGTGGCCACCCGGGAGCCCGTGAAGCCCACCGAGGTCGGCGGCATGAAAGAGCTGATTTCCGCCGAAGGCGACCTACGAACCTTGCCTTGTCACTTGCCGGAACAAGGCGCCATGGACGGCTTTTACGCGGCACGGCTGATAAAGACTTAAAACCCCGTCCTCACCGGCCTTTACTTTCCCGGCGTTCAAGGGGTAAACACCTGCGGCTGAGGACATTGAAAAAGATGGCGGAATTAAAGGCCTTTCACGAAGACTTCGGACGCGGGGACGAACCGAAAGCCGGCGGCGAACGCGGCTTCGGCATCGTTTTCGCCTTTGTTTTCGCCGTCATCGGGTTATGGCCCTTGTTGGACGGCGGCGCCATTCGCCTTTGGGCGTTGATCGCGGCTGGCGTCTTCGCCGCCGCAGGATTGTTCTGGCCTACCCTGTTGCGGCCCTTGAACCGGGTTTGGTTCCTGTTCGGGATGGCGCTGCACAAGGTGGTTAACCCGCTGGTCATGGGGTTGCTGTTTTATGCCACCATCACCCCGATAGCCCTGGTCATGCGGCTGATGGGCAAGGATCCCCTCCGGCGGCGGTTCGACAGGCAAGCGAAATCATATTGGATCGAGCGCCGCCCGGCCGGGCCGGAGCCCCAATCCATGCGCCACCAGTTTTAAGGAACAATCATGGATTTTTTAACCGAGCTTTGGGCGTTCCTGAAAGTCCGCAAGAAATTCTGGTTGCTGCCGATTTTCGTCATGATGGCCGTGTTCGGGGGATTGGTCGTTCTCAGCCAGGGTTCGGCGGTGGCGCCGTTTATCTACACGATTTTCTGATCTGGACCTTGCCTTGCGCATCCTTGGGATCTCGGCTTTTTATCACGACAGCGCCGCGGCGCTGATCGAGGACGGCCGCATCGCCGCCGCCGCCCAGGAAGAACGATTCACCCGCAAAAAACACGATTCGGGTTTCCCGGCCCATGCCATCAGCTACTGCCTGGATAATGTCGGCAGCGGCCTCGAAGGCGTCGATTTCATCGCCTTTTACGACAAGCCGTTCCTAAAGTTTGAACGGCTATTGGAAACCTATCTGGCGTTCGCGCCCAAGGGGTTTCAATCCTTCAACATGGCGATGCCGATATGGCTGCGCGAAAAGCTTTTCCAAAAGGACCTGCTGCGCAAGAAATTCAAGGAGTTCGACCCCGAATTCGACTGGAAGAACAAACTGCTTTTCGCCGAACATCACCAGAGCCACGCGGCGTCGGCGTTTTTCCCTTCGCCGTTCGAGGCGGCGGCGGTCCTGACCATGGACGGGGTCGGCGAATGGGCAACGACTTCGGTCGCCCGGGGGCAGGGAAACCGCCTGGAAATGACCAAGGAAATCCACTTCCCCCATTCCCTGGGGCTCCTCTATTCGGCGTTTACCTATTACACCGGGTTCAGGGTCAATTCCGGCGAATACAAGGTCATGGGACTGGCCCCTTATGGCGAGCCCAAGTACTTAGGCCTAATCCTCGATAACCTGATGGACCTGAAGGACGACGGCAGCTTTCGCCTAGATCAATCGTACTTCGGCTATTGCACCGGCCTCAGCATGACCAATGAAAAGTTCGACGATCTTTTCGGTGGCCCGCCCCGAGGCGGCGGTGAGCTGCTGACCCAGCGCCATATGGACCTGGCGGCTTCGGTCCAGGCGGTGACCGAGGAAGTGGTGTTGAAACTGACCCGGAGCCTGGTGGCCGAAAGCGGCGCCAGGAATTTATGTCTCGCCGGCGGCGTGGCGCTCAACTGCGTCGCCAACGGCAAGGTGCTCAAGGACGGCAAATTCGACAACGTCTGGGTGCAGCCGGCGGCCGGCGACGCCGGCGGCGCCTTGGGCGCCGCGTTGGCGGCCTATTACCTGTTTCAGGGACAGCCGCGGACCCCGGATAAGGCCTTGGACGCCATGCAGGGATCCTATCTGGGACCTGAGTACGACCAATCGGACATCGAAGCCCGGCTTGCCAAGGCGGGAGCGAAATTCACCGTTCTTGACGATGACGCCGTAATTTCCGAAACCGCCCAGGCGCTAGCCGACGGCCTGGCCGTGGGATGGTTTCAGGGCCGCATGGAATTCGGCCCCCGGGCCTTGGGCTGCCGCTCGATTCTCGGCGACGCCCGCTCGCCGACCATGCAGAAGACCTTGAACCTGCGCGTCAAGTACCGGGAATCCTTTCGTCCCTTCGCGCCCTCGGTGCTGCGTGAAGACGTCGGCCATTGGTTCGACGTCGATGCCGACAGCCCCTATATGCTGATGGTCGCCGGCGTCAAGGAGGAGCGCCGCCGGGAAATGACCGAAGACGAAAAGGCGCTGTTCGGCATCGACAAGCTGAACGTTCCCCGCTCCGATATTCCGGCCGTCACCCATGTCGATTGCTCGGCCCGCATCCAGACCGTGCACCGAGAAACCAATCCCCGCTATCACGCGCTGATTACCCGGTTTAAGGAAATCAGCGGCTGCCCCGTCATCATCAACACTTCCTTCAACGTCCGCGGCGAGCCCATCGTGTGCACGCCGGAAGACGCATGGCGCTGTTTCATGGGCACAGAGATCGAGGTTCTGGTGGCCGGGAACTGTTATCTCAGGAAAGACGACCAGGACCCGGCGTTGAAACTCGACTATAAAGACGCCTTCGAACTGGACTGATTCGAAGGTTCCGAAAAGCAAAACAGACTGGCTTAGGACCGATGGCCGAATACCACAGTGATTTCCTGATCATCGCCCAGATCACCGACTTCCACCTGCGCGTGGACGGGAAGCTCTTCAACGACGATAAGGATACCGAGGCCCAGTTGGCGGCCTGCGTCGAGCACCTGAACGCCCTGCAGCCCCGGCCCGATGTGGTTCTCGCCACCGGCGATTTGGCGGACGAACCGGACGAAACCGCCTATGAGGTCATGCGCCGCATGCTGGAAGGCATTGAAATGCCCGTCTACGTTATCCCCGGCAACCACGACGACCGGGAAATGGTGCGCCGGGCTTTTCTCGATTTGGGGTATTTTCCCACCACCGCCGACGGCCCGTTCCTCCATTACACTGTGGAGGATCATCCGCTCCGGCTGATCGGGCTGGACACCCTGGAAACCGGTGGCGACGAAGGCGAGATGTGCGCGGACCGCCGACACTGGCTGGACGACCGGCTGTCGGAACAGCCGGACCGCCCGACGCTGATTTTCATGCATCACCAGCCGATCATGACCCGCATGGGCGCCATCGACAAAAACGCCTTCGCCGGAGCCAGGGAGATGGAGGAACTGATCCGCCGCCATTCACAGGTCGAATGGATCATTTGCGGCCATCTGCACCGGCCGATCCAGATGCGTTGGGGCGGCACCGTGGTTTCCGTCGCCCCCAGTTCAGCCTTTCAGCGAACGCTGACCCTGGATAACGCCATGCCCAAGGCGTTTATCGATGAGCCGCCGGGAATATCGGTCCACATGTGGTCGGCGGAAACGGGAATCATCAGCCATATCAGCCTGATGGGGGATTTCGGGCCACCCTATCCCATGCGCGATGGTTGACGGGGAAAGGAGCTTCTAAATCTCCAGGCGCCTGACGTCGGCGCTCAGGTTGGCGTGACGCCACATGCCCTTGAGGTCGATGATCAGGCCGCCGGGCTTTATCAGCGACGTCAGGGTGTTGGCGCTGAAGGCGATGTATACGGCGTGCGGCACCGCGCCGACCACGCAATCGTAGGTTCGGGCCTTTTCCAGGTGCTCCAGCAATTTGATGCCTAGAAACCGCTCCGCCTCCTCGGCGTCGGCCATGGCGTCGTGAACGTCGACCTCATGGCCCCGGTCTTTCAAGGCGTTGACCATATCGAAGACTTTGGTGTTGCGAAGATCGGGGACGTTTTCCTTGAACGTCAGGCCTAGCACCAGCACGCGGCAGCCTTCGCTTGCCGGGAAGGCCTCTTGAAGACAGTCGTTGATCCGCCCGGCGGTATATTCGGCCATGCCGTCGTTGATCCGCCGTCCGGCCAGGATAATTTCCGGGTCGTGGCCCAGTTCATTGGCCAGATGGGCCAAATAGAAAGGATCGACGCCGATGCAGTGCCCGCCTACGAGGCCCGGCTCGAAACCGAGGAAGTTCCATTTCGACCGGGCGGCGGCCAGGACATCGTGGGTGGATAGCCCTAGGCGGCTGAAAATCATCGCCACTTCATTGATGAAGGCGATGTTGATGTCCCGCTGCGCGTTTTCGATCACCTTCGCGGCTTCGGCCGTTTTGATGTCCTTGGCCGGGAAAACACCGCCCGAGGTGATCGCCCCGTAAAGCGACGACAGTGTTTCGGTCACTTCCGGGTTCTGTCCGGCGATCACCTTGGTGATCTTGTCGATGGTATGTTTTCTGTCGCCCGGGTTGATGCGCTCCGGCGAATAGCCGAGGAAAAAGTCCTTGCCCGAGCGCAATCCCGATACGGCTTCAAGTTCGGGACCGCAGACGTCTTCGGTAACGCCCGGATAAACGGTGCTTTCCAAAACCACGACGGCGCCTTTCTTTATCACTTCGCCGATCGCCCGGCACGCCGCCAACACATGCTCCAGGTCCGGCTTGTTGTCCGCATCGACGGGCGTCGGGACCGTAATGATGAAGTAATCAGCGCCTTCCAGGACGCCGGGGTCGTCGGACAGGTCCATCACTGCCGCCTTCAGGTCCGAGGGCTTGATTTCGCCGGTGCGGTCGAAGCCGTCCTTCAGCTCGGCTACACGGGTTTTCGAACTGTCGTAGCCGATTACGGAAAAATGCCGAGAAAGCGCCAGCGCCAGCGGCAGCCCCACGTATCCGAGGCCAAGCAGGGCGATTTTCGCCTTTTCGGGTGGCGTAAGGGGCATCGAGGACTTTCCGGACCAATTGAGAAAGCCCATCAGATAATCTTCGGCCTCCCGGTTGTCAAATCATCAACGATTGGAGTCCGTTTGGCCATTAAATGAAAACCTCTTGATTTCATTTATTTTCTTGACGTTCATTCAGTGAACAAGGTAGTGTTCGTCCCGTGAACGCCCTAACCTTTTCCGGGCCGACGCAAAACCGGGTTCGAGGCGGCCCGTAAACAGAGAATTCCAGTGATTTTTGGCCGTTTTCGGCCGCTTTTGGCAGGTGCCTCTTGGCAAAAACCGAAACCGATTCGCCGGACCTTGATAACGAGTCCAGGATTACGCTCGGCCTGTTGAACGTGGTCCATGACAATGCCGCCACTTCGCAGCGTTCCATGGCCGATGATCTGGGCATCGCGCTGGGTTTAGCCAATGCGTATTTGAAACGCTGCGTCAAAAAGGGCCTGATCAAGGTCAGCCAGGCGCCGGCCAACCGTTATGCCTATTACCTGACGCCGAAGGGGTTTACCGAAAAAAGCCGGCTGACGGCGGAATTTCTGTCGCAGTCCTTCAACCTGTTCCGCCGTGCGCGCACCGAAAGCGCCGAACTATTCAGCCAATGCCAATCCCTGGGTTGGAACCGGGTGGCGCTTTACGGCCTTGGCGATTTAACCGAGATCATGACCCTTTCGGCCCGGGACTTTGACATCGAATTGGTGGCCGTTATCAGTAAAGACACGAGTTTAAGCGATTTTGCTGGCCTTCCCGTCATCCATGATATTCCCCGCCCCGAAGACATAGACGCCGTCATTATCTGCAATATTGTTAATTCACAAGAATCCTACGACGACGCCTGTGCTCATTTCCCGCCGGAACGGGTCCTGGTTCTCCGGTTTCTCGGCGTATCCGGGTCTTCCGGGGTCGGCGGCAACGAAAGGGGCAGATGATGACCACCTGGTGCGCCGTTCAAACCCATGCCCGGGCCGAGGACAAGGCGGCGTTTCACCTGCGCCGTCAGGGCTATACGGTTTTCCTGCCGAAACACCTTAAGCGCCGCAAGCATGCGCGCCGCATCGACTGGGTGCCGGCGCCGCTTTTCCCGCGCTATCTGTTCGTCGCCCTGGACCCGGACGCCGGGCGCTGGTGGTCGATCCGTTCCACCTTCGGGGTCAGCAATCTTGTCTGTTTCGGAAGCCGGCCCGCCGCCATGCCTCCGGAAATCATCGCCGAGATCGAAACCCGGCAGGACGAAAAGGGGCTGGTCAAGACTCATGCCGGTTGCGGTTTCAAGAAAGGCGACCCCGTACGGATTATCGATGGTCCCTTGAACGACCTGGAGGGGCTGTTCGACTGCCCCACCGACGAAGAACGCGTCACCATCCTGCTCCAGTTGATGGGCCGGGAAGTGAAGGTGCGCGTGCCCCTGGAAACAGTCTACGCCTGCGCCTGACCGGCGGGCCCGAAGGGGCCGTTTCCCTGTTTTGCTTTGCTCCGGGTAAGTGTTTTCACCCGGACTGCGGTAGCGTGAAAAAAATCCTGACAAAAACCATGACCGACCCTTCCCAACGCCGGGTGCTCGTCTTCGGCGCCGGGGGCTATATTGGCCCGGTGGTGACGGAACACCTGCTGGAACTCGGCTACAAGGTCCGGGCCCTGGACCTGTTCCTGTACCCGACCCAGTCCGTCTTGGAGGATCTTTCCGGAAATCCCGGTTTCGACCTGGTCCCGGGCGATCATTGCGACCGGCCGATGGTGGAAAAAGCCTTGAAAGGCGTCACCGATGTCGTCGTCCTGTCGGGCTTGGTCGGCGACCCGATCACCAAGAAATACCCGGACGCGTCAAAAAAAATTAACGACGAAGGCATGCGCGCCCTGATCGGGCTTTTCAAGGACCGCGGCCTGGACCGGGTAATCTTCGTTTCCACGTGCTCCAACTACGGCCTCATCAAGGATGATGAACTGGCGGCCGAAGACTTCGAGCTCACCCCCCTGTCGCTCTACGCCAAGGCCAAGGTAGCGATGGAAAGAGAGCTATTGGGTCTCAAGGGCAAGGTGGATTTCCACCCGACGGTGCTGCGATTCGCCACCGCCTTCGGGCTGGCGCCCCGGATGCGTTTCGACCTGACGATCAGCCAGTTCGCCCGCGACATGCGCCTGGGCCGCGATATGCAGGTCTATGACGCCGAAACCTGGCGGCCCTATTGCCACGTCAGGGACTTCGGCGACGTCATCGCCCAGGTATTGGCGGCGCCTGTGGAAGCGGTCGCCTTCGAGGTCTTCAACGCCGGCGGCGACGTCAACAACTTCACCAAGCAAATGATCGTCGACACGATCCTGGAATTCCTGCCCGACGCCAAGGTCGCCTACCAGGAACAGGGCCCGGACCCGCGCAATTACCGGGTCGATTTTTCCAAGATCCGCGAACGCCTGAAATTCGAGCCCCGATACACCGTCCGCGACGGCATCGAGGAACTTGTCCGCGCCTTGGACAACAACATGTTCGCCGATGTCGACGAGCGGCCGAACTTCTACGGCAATTATGAAATCGATTACCCCCCTTCCGCTCCGCAATGACTTTCGATCCTGAAACCGTCGTCGAGGCGCTGGCCTCGGTCCTTTGTGGGCCGGCGGCCTTGCATGAGCCGACGTTTGCCGGCAACGAGTGGGATTACGTCAAGGAGTGCCTGGATACGGGCTGGGTTTCCAGCGTCGGCAAGTACGTCGACCGGTTCGAGGACATGCTTGTCGACGTCACCGGCGCCGGCCACGCCATCGCCACCGTCAACGGCACGGCGGCGCTGCATGCGTCGTTGATACTGGCCAGCGTCGAGGCCGGCGACGAGGTGATCGTCCCGGCGCTCGCTTTCGTCGGCACCGCCAACGCCGCCGCCTATCTGGGCGCGGTGCCGCATTTCGCCGATGCCGAGGAACGTACGCTCGGGCTGGATGCGGCAAAGCTCGAAGTCCACTTGGACGAAGCGGCCGAGGTCAGGGACGGTGAGTGCCGGAACAAGCAAACCGGCCGGCGTATCGCCGCCTGCATTCCCGTCCACACCTTCGGCCATCCGCTCGATCTGGATTCGTTGGTCGAAGTGTGTGAAAAATTCAATCTGGTGCTGATCGAAGACGCCGCCGAGTCGCTCGGCTCCACCTACAAGGGGCAACATACCGGTAATCACGGGCGCCTGGGTGTGCTCAGCTTCAACGGCAACAAGACCGTGACCACCGGCGGCGGCGGCGCCATCATCACCAACGACGCGGACCTGGCCGCCCGCGCCAAGCACCTGACGACCACAGCCAAGGTGCCGCACCGGTGGGAATACAGCCACGACGAGGCCGGTTTCAACTACCGCCTTCCCAACATCAACGCCGCCTTGGGTTGCGCCCAGTTGGAGCAACTGCCCAAGTTCCTGGAACGGAAACGCAAACTGGCCAAGGCCTATAAGGCCGCCTTCGCCGGGATTTCCGGCCTCCGGTTCTTCTCCGAGCCCGATTTCGCCAAAAGCAACTATTGGCTCAACGCGCTTCTGTTGGACCCGGACGTCGCCGCCGGGCGCGACGATATCCTGGCCGCCGCCAACGACGGCGATTTCATGACCCGCCCGGCGTGGACGCCGCTCCACCGATTGCCCATGTACCGGGACTGCCCGGCCATGGATCTTGCCGTGGCCGAAGACCTCTATGCGCGCCTGATCAACATCCCGTCGAGCCCGCATCTGGCGGAGGCCGGTCATGGCTGAACGCAAAATCTGCGTCGTCACCGGCACCCGCGCCGAATACGGGCTTCTCTACTGGCTGATGAAGGAGATCGAGGATGACCCGGCGCTGACCCTGCGACTGGTGGTCACCGGCGCGCACCTGTCGTCCCAATTCGGCGACACCTGGAAGGTCATCGAGGACGACGGCTTCGCCATCGGCGCAAAGGTGGATATCGAGGTCGGCGACGATTCGCCCGTCGGCGTATCACGCTCGATGGGCCTCGGCGTTACGGGAATGGCGGAAGCCTTCGATGACCTCAAGCCCGACATTGTCGTCATGCTGGGCGACCGCTACGAAATCCTTGCCGCCGCCGAGGCGGCGATGATCGCCCGCATCCCCATCGCCCACATCCACGGCGGCGAAGTCACCGAGGGAGCCATGGACGACGCCATGCGCCACGCCATCACCAAATTGGCGTCGCTGCACTTCGTTGCCGCCGAACCCTATGGCCGGCGGGTCGTGCAGCTTGGCGAAGACCCGGACCGCGTGTTCAACGTCGGGGCGCCTGGGATCGACAACATCGTGAAACTTGATCTAATGCCGTTGCCCGAATTGGAACGGGACCTTGGCCTTGATCTGGCCGATGGCTTTTTCCTGATCACCTTCCATCCGGCGACACTGGGCGACGGCGATCCGGGCGCGGAGGCGGGTGAAATGCTGACGGCGCTCGACGAATTTCCCGGTCACCGGGTTATCGTCACCGGCGTCAACGCCGACCCCGGCCACAACCGGATTGCCGGGCTTGTATCCGATTACGCGGCCCGGCACCAGGAACGGGTTTCCGTGCACGCGTCCCTGGGCCAGATGCGTTATCTCAGCGCCCTGAAGCACGCCGCCGCCGTTATCGGCAATTCGTCCAGCGGCATCATCGAGGCCCCGGCCCTGGGCGTACCGACGGTCAATATCGGCGACCGGCAGAAAGGCCGGCTCAGGGCGGCGTCGATCATCGACTGCGGCGGAGACGCAAAAGCCATTACCGCCGCCATCGTCCGGGCGCTGGACCCTGAATTCCGGAACGGGCTCGGGGACATGGCCCTGCCTTACGGCGAAGGCGGCGCGTCGCAAAAAATCAAGGACCGGCTCAAGGAAGCCGATCTTTCGCTTCTTGCCCGCAAGCCCTTTTACGACGTCGTGGTGGAAAGGGCCGCGTCATGAGCGTCTTCGTCATCGCCGAGGCCGGCGTCAACCACAACGGCGATCATGACATGGCCCTGGCCCTGATCGACGCGGCGGTGGATGCCGGCGCCGACGCGGTCAAGTTCCAGACCTTTACCGCCAATGCGCTGGTGTCGGCCGACGCGCCGAAGGCCGCTTATCAGAACCAAACCACAGACACGGGGGAAACCCAGCTTGAGATGCTGAAGCGCCTGGAACTGCCCTACGCGCTTCATCATCAACTGGTGGAAACTTGCAAGGAAAAGGGGATCAAGTTCCTGTCGTCGCCGTTCGACGAAACAAGTCTTGGTTTCCTGGTCGACGAGTTGAAGCTCGATACTTTGAAAATTCCATCGGGCGAGATCACCAACGGGCCGCTGCTCTTACAAGCGGGGATAAGCGGCCGCGGCATCATCCTGTCCACCGGCATGAGCACATTGGACGAGGTCGAGGCCGCGCTCGGTGTTCTCGCTTTCGGCCTCACAGACGCGGATGGCGAGCCGTCGCCGGACGCCTTCAAGGACGCCTTCGCTTCCGACCAAGGCCAGGCGGCGCTGAAGGAAAAAGTGACGGTGCTCCATTGCACCACGGAATACCCGGCGCCTTTCGAGGACGCCAACCTGCGCGCCATGGCGACCATGCGCGACGCCTTCGGGCTCAAGGTCGGGTTTTCCGACCACACGCCGGGGATCGCTGTCGCCATCGCCGCGGCGGCCTTGGGTGCAACCGTCGTCGAGAAACATTTCACCATGGACCGGACCCTCCCCGGCCCCGACCACAAGGCGTCGCTGGAGCCGGGAGAATTGAAAGACATGGTTGCCGGCATCCGCGCCGTCGAGCGGGCCTTGGGCGACGGGAAGAAAACGTCCCGGCCGTCGGAAATCAAGAACATGGCCATCGCCCGCAAGAGCCTGGTCGCGGCCCGGGATTTGGCCAAGGGCGAAACCATTACCGCCGCCGATTTGAAGGCCAAGCGCCCCGGCACCGGCGTCTCGCCGATGGAATACTGGGACCGCCTCGGCCAAATCCTGGACCGGGACGTTGCCGAGGACGAGTTGATCTAGGCGATGGGAAATCTTCTATTTTTAGGTAAACGGGACGATGCTTTCTGTGACAAGGCGGCCCGGCACGTCCATGACAATTTTTCCAACCCTGAAATTCACCTGGCCCGGCGCGGCGATCCCTGGCCGGCGGAAATAGACGATTGGCGGGGAAATTCCATCATTTCCTATCTTTCGCCTTTCATCCTTCCCCCAAGCCTGTTGGATAACGCCAAGGGGGCGGCGCTGAATTTCCATCCCGGCCCGCCGCAGTATCCCGGGATCGGCTGCACCAATTTCGCCCTTTACAACGGCGAAACCGAATACGGGGTTACCTGTCACCACATGGCGGCCAAGGTGGATACCGGCCCGATCATCGCCGTCAGGCGTTTCGACATCCTTCCCGACGATTCCGTGCTTTCCCTGACCGAACGCTGTTACGCCCACATCTATGACCTGTTCATGGAGATCACCGGGGTCCTCCTGGCCGGCCGGCCGCTGCCGGTGGCGGACGAGACCTGGACCCGCGAGCCCTACAAGCGCCACGAGTTGGATTCCCTTTGCCGGATCACTCCGGATATGGAGGCGGAGGAAATTGAACGCCGCATCAGGGCGGTGACGTTTCCCGGCGCGCCGGGGGCCTTTGTCGAGCTTCAGGGCCACCGTTTCGCCTATGCAGGGGGGGAACCGCAATCATGAAAAACTGGCGTAACACCGTTATCTCTCCCGATGCTTCCGTCCGCGACGCCATCGCCGCCATACAGAAGGGCGAGCTTCAGGTCTGCCTGGTGGTGGACGGCGACGGCCGTTTAACCGGGACCATTACCGACGGCGACGTTCGCCGGGGATTGTTGAAGGGACTCGACCTTCAGGCGCCCGTGGAATCGGTGATGAACACATCGCCGAACGTGGGCAAGGAAGGAACGTCCAGAGAGGAGTTGCTGCGTCAGATGACGGCCGGTGAATTCAAGCAAATTCCGCTGCTGGACGAAAATAAAAGGCTGGTGGGGCTGGCCCATATCAACGACCTGGTCAGCCCCTCGGAACGGCTGGAAAACTGGGTCGTCCTGATGGCCGGCGGGCTCGGTTCGCGCCTGCAGCCGCTGACCGAGG
>CEPV01014365.1_pt1 | contig 12379 bp, 13 predicted proteins | sample 530451 | NCBI WGS metagenome assembly CEPV01 (sample SAMEA2620097, study PRJEB7988) | marine metagenome | isolation source: saline water (ENVO:00002010), including | reverse complement strand
ATTTTTGTCTTTTCGTTCAGCTTCTCTTCGATTGAATTCAGGTCCGGCTGAAATTCAGAAGTGGTGCTGGCTGTTGTTAGCAAACCTCCATAATTTCGCGCATATGCTCCATATTCTACAAAATAAGGTACCAATGTCAGCACCTCATCTCCAGGCTCAAGGAGGGCTTTAAATACCACATTCAGGCCTCCACCGGCACCAACACACATTACTACATCCTCACTTTCAAAAGGATAGCCTGTCTCATGACGCATTATGCCGGCAACGTATTCACATGTTTCAGGAAATCCCGCGTTCGGCATATAACGGTGCATTCCACTTTGAGGATTATTTAACAGATTGAGGAGTTCAATATGCACTTCTTGAGGTGGTTCAAGGATTGGATTGCCAAGAGAAAAGTCAAATACATTTTCTGACCCGTGCAAGGCCTTGAGACGTGCGCCTTCCTCAAACATTTGTCTGATCCAGGAACCTTTCTGCATGATTTCTCTAATTGAATGCGAAATGGTCATTGGATTAATTCATAATTTGCAGTTTGAACTGCTGATTAAAGGAGATGAATTAAATTGAAATAAAATTGAAGAAAACTGACAGATTGTAAGTGTTTCTGTCATCAAGGATGAAATCAGGAAAATAGATTTTTGATGGATTCGACAAAGCTTTCCTGAATTGGATTGCTTTCCTGATCGCAGCAATCATCAAATTCTTTCATCAAGTCCTTTTGGCGGGCAGATAGTTTAGTCGGAGTTTCCACCACAACCCGTACATGCAAATCCCCTCTTTGGCTGCTTCTTAATTGTGCAATGCCCTGGTTTTTCAATCGGAAGATTTTGTGAGTTTGTGTACCTGCTGGAATTTTTAGCCGGGCTTTCCCTTCCAAAGTTGGAACTTCCAGGTCTGTCCCAAGCGTGGCCTGAGCAAAGCTTATGGGCACTTCACAATAGATGTCTGCACCGTCTCTCTCAAAAAGTGAATGATCTTCTACTCTTAAAACTATGTAAAGATCACCGCTTGAACCTCCATTTGCGCCGTGCTCACCTTCTCCGGACAGTTTGATCCTGGAACCGGAATCAACCCCGGCGGGGATATTTACTCTTATGCGCTTTGTATTGGATACACGGGTCCTCCCATGACAAGTCTTGCAAGGTCTGGCAATTGTTTTACCGCGTCCGCTGCAGCTGCTGCACGTGGTGGCAACAGTGAAGAACCCTTGCTGAACCCGTTGCTGCCCTGTTCCTCCGCATGATCCGCAAATTCTAATATCTTTTTCAGATTCTGCTCCAAGACCACTGCATGCATCGCATGTTTCCATACGTGGAACATCAATTTCTTTTGAAGTACCGAAAACAGCATCCTCAAAAGAAATTTTCATATTGTACTGGAGATCAGAACCACTTTCACCACGACTGGACGGACCTGCTCCAGCACCACCAAAGAATTCACTGAAAATATCTCCAAAAACATCACCAAATCCACCTGCACCTGCACCACCAAATCCGCCCATGCCGCTGCCCATTCCTTCGGCAGCATGACCGAACTGATCATATCGCGCACGTTTTTCCCTGTCTCCAAGCGCCTCGAAAGCTTCTGAAGCTTCCTTGAATTTTTCTTCTGCTTTTTTATCTCCGGGATTGCGATCTGGATGATGCTTCATAGCGACCTTTCGGTACGCTTTTTTCAGTTCATCTTCTGAAGCGTTACGGGACACACCCAGCACTTCATAATAATCGCGTTTTGCCATGAATATTCGTAAAGCGCTTACAGATTCACCGTGCAAGCATCTGCTGTATCTCCTATTTTTACTTTAACTAAAAACTGTTTATTTTTTTACTTCTTCAAAATCCGCGTCAACGATATCTTCGTCTTCCTTACTGGATTTTTCTTCACCGTCGGGTTGCTGATCACTTCCGTCTCCAGGGTCCTGGCTCTCCTGTGTTTCCTGCTGCTGACTGTACAGCATTTCTGCCATTTTATGTGAAGCCTGACTCAGTGCTTCAATATCACTCTTGATAGCTTCTATATCATCTGCTTCAACGCTCTTCTTAAGCTGCTCGGTGCATGCTTCAATTTTTGTTTTGTCTTCTTCAGGCAGTTTGTCGCCGAGTTCGCTGACAGATTTTTCAGTACTGTAAATCAAGGTTTCAGCCTGGTTTTTTACTTCCACACTTTCACGCTTGGCTTTATCTTCATCTGCGAACTGCTCTGCATCATTAACCATTTTTTCAACTTCTTCTTCAGAAAGTCCGCCTGATGACTCAATTTTTATTGCCTGTTCCTTTCCAGTTCCCAGGTCCTTTGCACTGACGTGTACAATTCCGTTTGCATCAATATCAAAAGTAACTTCAATCTGAGGTACACCGCGCGGTGCAGGCGGAATACCTACCAGTTCAAAACGGCCAAGGGTCTTGTTGTCAGGCGACATTTCCCGCTCACCCTGCAGTACATGAATACTTACTGCGGGCTGGTTATCAGCTGCAGTTGAGAAAGTCTGGCTTTTTCGTGTGGGAATAGTAGTGTTGCGTTCGATCAACCTGGTCATCACATTTCCAAGTGTCTCTATACCAAGTGAAAGAGGGGTAACGTCCAGCAGCAAAACGTCTTTCACTTCTCCTTTTAATACACCTCCCTGGATTGCGGCACCAATTGCCACAACTTCATCCGGGTTCACACCCTTGTGGGGCTCCTTTCCGAAAAAATCCTTTACTGTCTCCTGAACTTTTGGCATTCGTGTCATGCCTCCAACCAGAATCACCTCATTTATATCCTTGGAGGTACATCCTGCGTCTTTAAGTGCTTTGCGGCATGGTTCTACACACCTTTTTACCAGATCATCAACAAGAGACTCAAACTTGGCACGAGTAATCTTAATGTTAAAGTGTTTGGGGCCTGAGGAGTCGGCGGTAATGAAGGGTAAATTTACATCAGTCTCAGAACTGGATGATAATTCATGCTTGGCTTTTTCGGCAGCTTCCTTAAGGCGCTGCAATGCCATTTTATCTTCACGCAGATCAATTCCACTTTCTTTTTTAAATTCATCCGCAAAAAATGTAATCAGCCTGTTGTCAAAATCATCACCACCAAGAAAAGTATCTCCATTTGTAGCTTTAACATCAAACACGCCTTCTCCGATTTCCAGAATGGAAATATCAAACGTACCGCCACCCAGGTCAAATACTGCGATTTTTTCATCATGCTTTTTGTCAAGACCATATGCCATAGCTGCCGCAGTGGGTTCGTTTATGATTCGAAGCACTTCCAGTCCGGCTATCTTGCCTGAATCCTTGGTAGCCTGTCTCTGGGCGTCGCTGAAATAAGCAGGTACTGTAATAACAGCTTCCTCTATGGTTTCACCCAGATATTCCTCAACAGTCTGTTTCATTTTCTGAAGAATGGAAGCAGAAATTTCTTGAGGTGTATAGTTTTTTCCATCTACTTTCACGCAGGCTAAATTTTGATTTCCTTTTACGATTTCGTAGGAAACCATCTCTTTTGTATGCTTAACTTCCGCGGATTTAAGCTCCTGTCCCATTAAGCGCTTGATGGAAAAAATTGTCCGCTGAGGATTCGTTACAGCCTGGCGCTTAGCAACTTGCCCTATCAGACGCTCCCCTTCATCATTAAATGCGACCATAGATGGTGTTGTGCGTGTCCCTTCCGCATTTTGTATGACTTTTGGGTCCCCGCCCTCCATGATACTTACACATGAATTTGTGGTACCTAAATCTATACCTATAACTTTTCCCATAATTGTTCTCCTTGTTCTTCTATGGATGGCACCATTGGGGTATATTCCTGTTTTACCCTCAATGCCACTGATAAATTATTATTATTATTTTTTCTGCTGATAAGTTCAGCTTTTTCCGGACACACGGACCATTGCCGGACGAATGATGCGATCATGCAGAAGATATCCTCCAAGACATTCCTCCACAACATGATTTTCAGGAACAGAATCGGACTGCACTACACCAACAGCCTGGTGGATGTTGGGATCAAAAACTTCTCCAACTGTGTTTACTCGCGACACACCGAATTTTTCAAATACTTCATGTGTCATCTTGTTGACCATCTCCAGGCCCTCTATCATACTGTCAAAATCTTTATTTTCACTTTTTGCGTGTGTGATTGCTCGTTCAAGATTGTCCAGTGAGGGTAAGAGTTCTTTGATTAAGTCAAGATTGAAAAATTTTAATCGTTCAGAATTATCCCTCATAATTCTTTTTTTATAATTTTCAAACTCCGCATTTACTCTGAGAAAACGCTCCTCCATGTTCCTGGCATGTGAGCGTTCTTTTTCAAGCAGATCCTCCTCAGTCTCCTCGGTTTCTTCTGGCTCTACAGATTCTGCTGAAATTTCCTCGGAAGCTGTTTTTTCCAGATTTTCAGATTCTTCCACTTCATTAGGTTTGAAGTTTTTCTGCTTTTTAGCAGCAGGTACTTTCTTTTTCCTGGTACTCATGATTATTTAATTAAAGATTCAATCGTAAGATTGTTCACTGATAGTTTTCGACAACATCTTTGCCGTATATTCGACAGTTGAAATTATGCTTTTATAATCCATGCTGGTTGGACCTACTACACCGATTGATCCTAAAACATTTTGTTTGTTTCGGTAACTGGCCGTAATAAGAGAACATTTATGCAAATGTTCATAGTCATTTTCAATTCCTATATGTATATGGACCCCTTTATTCTTCATTGATTCATCAAGTATTTTCATTATTGCTGTTTTCTGTTCAAACGCGTCTATCAAAGACTTAACTGATGACTGTTCATGAAAATGAGAATCAAGCAGCAAGTTCATCTGACCTTCAATGAACATTTCACCAGGCTGATTCAACTCAAATGCTTTTTTACCCAATCGAACTGCGTGAGCCAAAAGATCGTGATAACGGTGACGGTCACTCACAATGCTCTGGTGAATTCCTTCCCGTATTTCCTGCATGGAATGATTTTTAAATTCTTCGTTCAGGAATGAAGTAACAGAGCTCAGAAATTCCTGTGAATGATTTTCTTTGACAAATATAATCTTATCACGTACTACACCAGCCTTGGTTACCAAAATCACCAGGATCCTGTCTTCACTGATTTTTATTAATTCAATTCGTTGAAGTCGACTGACTGACTGCTTGGGAGTACTGACTACACAGGCAAACTTAGTTAGTTCGGCAAGTAAATGAACTGCTTTTGAAAGAATGTCTTCTACAGGTGTTCCCTGTACGATTGAAACCGGTGACAATTTCTGTTTAATTTGCTCAGGTATTGCAGGTTTTTTGGAAAGGGAATCGACGTAAAATCTGTAAGCTTTATCTGTGGGCACACGACCGGCAGAAGTGTGAGTTTGAATCAGATAACCCGATTCTGCAAGGTCAGACATTATATTCCGGATTGTTGCCGGGGAGAGTTTAAAACCAATTGTCTTTGATAGGGTCCGTGAACCAACAGGTTCTGAATTTTTAATGTAATTCTCAATTATACTTTGAAGAACCTCCATGGAGCGCTCATTTGAATTCGTTTTACCGCTTGCTCCCTGATTTTCGATTCCTTTAACTCTAATCTTCAAATACCACCCTGTAATTTGGATTTTTTATTTATTAGCACTCATTAATGAATAGTGCTAATAATTTACTATTTTCGCTGAATAAGTCAAGGTAAAGAAAAATTAATCTGATTATTCAGAGTGATTTTTGTGCCCCGCCAATGTAAGCCAAAGCGAATGTTCATTAACCATTTTTTGTCAGAAAAACAGAAACAGCTGATAAAGGATTAAAACATTTTTGCTGAATTGCGTGATTTGATAAATAGCTCAATGATGCTTCTATATTTTTTTTCAAGTTCATCCTGGTCCTTAAATGACTGAATTTTCAGCAGCTTAAGTTTTGAATTGTGTGACTCAAATGTGGAAATGTGGCTCAGTTCCCAACTGTTCTTGGTCAAATCAATAAAAAACATTTTTTCAGACTCACCTTCAGATTGAGAATCATAACTGAAGCGCACAACTATTTTTCCATGCTGTTCTCCTGTCCAGTAGAGAACCACTCCCAGTTCAGGGTGCTCGATGCTGCCTTCCACGGCACTTGGCCAATTTTTTTTAATTTCTTCTTGACTAATCTTTTCCATATTATTGAGGAACTTAATCAACCGAAAAGCAGATTTTTGGCGCTCATGCGTGTTTCAGCATCAGATAACCGATACACTGCTCTATCCATAAAATAATGTAAAAATCCGCTCGCAAGACCAACTCCAACTAAAATTGTCACCCAGGAAGAGTTTTCCAGCCAATACATAAAAGATGGGAATATAAGTTCACTGTAACGTGCTCCTGAAGAGACAGCTTCAATTTCAAAAAAAGGTGTCAGAATTACAGAGATACTGCAGAGAAAAAGAAGTACTATCCATTGATTTTGGTATTCAGAAAATGAAGATTTTTTAAATATTCTGTTTTTCACGGACATGCTTTTTTTAATATCATTTCCTCCCATTTGAGCGGCCAGTCCAAGGGCTGTAATCCAGTGCTGAAGAGTCCAGAGCATTAAAAATTCAATTGGCTGAAGCTGAAAAGCACCTGTTACCATGATTCCTAATCCCAAAATATACAATATCCTGGGAAGCCCTGAATTTTGAAGCAAGGCATTCCGAATCATGATTGCAGTGATTCCTAAAACAAGCAAAGTTCCCGAACGCAGAATAATGGGAATAATCTCATTCCCCCAATCACGCGGTATGGCCGGCAATATCTGCTTCTGCTGTAAAAAAGTAGCCCCATGCAGGAGTTCTGCAATTAGAACCAGAACGAAGCTTGTTCCCCAGCAGAACAAACGATCATGGAGATGCGATGAATGGGCAGTTGAAGGATTCGCCCGGTATTGAAAGAGCCTTAGCATTCCATAGTGCTGAGCGGCGAAATGATGCATTCCCCAAAAAAAATCTAACAGCATCAATCCAAGAATTCGAACCGAAACCGAAACCGGGAAAACAGTCTCTGGAATAAATAGAAAAGCAAAAACACTTAGCACAAGGATTGCTGGAAAAATCACATAACGCAACGGCTGACTTGCGCGCACAGTACTGTAAGAATGTGTGCCCCACGCTATATAAAATGAACTGAAACGGTGTGATATCCAGAAGAGAAACACTCCTGCAATATAAAACATTTCCAGTGCAGGCTGGCTGCTGAACGCAAATATAAGCAGCCCCAGCCATACCCCGGAATGCAGCCAGAATAAATCCCATACAGGTGATCTTACCCAGCAATTAGTATTTAGATAAACTTTTTGAATTGGAGTGAAGGAAAGAATATTTTTGAATGTTGGCAATATCATTAACTGGTTAAAAAAACCTGGTGAACAACTTTACTGGTTATTATTTTTCGAACTGATTTTCACATATTTGACTGAGAGGCTCAAGCTTGAGCAAGCAGAAAAAAGTTTGAATGATTTAACATTTGAGGGCTAATGAAGCTGATACTTTTTAAATGTTGGATTGGTTACCAGTATGCCTGTACATTTTCATGTTAAAAAACTTAACTGTCCAAAAATAACTTGCAGATAAGATAAAAATTTTACATTCTGTCCCTCAGATTTTTTACATAACAGGGAAAATGATTAATTATTTTGCTTTCGGATCCAATATGAGCGCTCAGCGAATGCATGAGAGACTTGGGTGGTCTCCATCACGCTCAGGCGCAATCCTTCCTGATTATGAGATGATCTTTAACAAACATTCCAATGATGGAGGAAAAGCGAACATCATGTCTTCTCCGGGTAATATCGTTGAGGGTATACTTTATTCTGTGAATGAGGAAGATCTGTTGATCTTGGATAATTACGAGGGTGTTGCAGCCAAACAATACAAACGACATGAAATTGAGGTCCGGAGCAATAATAAAAACTCTATTACAGCAGTTACGTATAAAGCGCTCAACACAGGTAAGATATCTGCACCAACAGAAGAGTACCTGAGCTACATCCTGGAAGGCAAAGAGTTCCTCAGTCCAGGATATTACGCAAAATTGAAGTCTAACAAAACTCTTTGACATTCAAATTTTAAAAAAAATGCCCATCACAATTCCTGAAGATATAAAATTTGATTCAGATGGAAAATTTATTTCCTGCTTGAAAATTCCCCACTCCACCAACACTTCCGGATGGGGTTCATTGATGATGCCTCTGATTGTAATCCGCAATGGCAAAGGCAAGACAGTACTTTTTACCGGCGGGAATCATGGCGACGAATACGAAGGCCCGATCGCCTTGAGAAAGCTTGCAAATGAACTCAAGCAGGAAGACATTCAGGGACAGGTAATCATTGTTCCATATCTTAATTTCCCTGCAGTCCTGGCCAGAAGTCGGTTATCCCCGGTGGATGGACTGAATATGAACAGATCATTTCCGGGAGATCCACAGGGTTCAATTACTTTGATGATTGCTGATTTCGTTTTTCAGCAGCTTGTGCAGAGAAGTGACGTAGTGGTTGATTTTCATTCCGGAGGAAGCTCAATGATTTTTGAGCCTTGTGCAGTGATACATCACCTGGATGATTTACAGCAGATGCAAGAAACTGTCTCTGCGACTCGAAGTTTTGGCGCCCCGATCAGTCTTGTCCTCAGAGAGCTCGACAGCAGGGGTATGCTGGATACTGTAGTGGAGGAGTCCGGAAAGATCTTCATTTCCACTGAGCTAGGTGGAGGGGGTTTTGTAAGTCCACGAACCCTTAATATTGCAGAAAATGGAATCCGGAACATTCTCCGTCATTTTGCAATCCTGCCTAAAATTGATGAAACAGTCCCGGAAACGCGCTTCATGGAAACTCCAGAAATTGGAGGTTATCTTATGTCTCCAAATGCTGGACTTTACGAGCCTTTGGTCGAATTGGGAGAACAAGTGAATAAAGGTCAGCTCATCGGGCGTTTACACAGTTTTACTGAAATTGATTCTCCAGCAATGGAAATAACTTCTCAAATTGAAGGCATGCTTGTAACCAGGGCAGGACGCGCCCCTGTTAAACACTGGGACACCATTGCAGTCATTGCTGCAGATTTTGATGTTTCAGTTTATGAATGAAAAATAATTTAAATTACTCTACTGAAAGCGGTTGGGATGATAAGTATGGTCCCAATTACATCTTTCATCCCAGTCATTCCGTGATGCGCATGGAGTAGACAAAGGACGGTAATTACAGTAATAGTTTTCTCCTTCCGGAAGTCCTGAAGCAATGGGTACTTTGTATGTGCGCCCATCCGCAAATGTCGCCCAGAATCCCCACGAAGTTGTCCTCAACCTGTTAAGCTTAACTTTCCTGGAAGGCGAAATGTACTGGTAATGCGGTTCAGTAAAAACCAGCGCGCAAAGTTCCAGCACTCGCTGCTGTTTGCCTGTAGGGAATCTGTAATTTGCATCCATACTGCTGCAGTTGCTGATGAACAGCAGCAAAAAAAAGCTCCCCAATAAATTATTTCTCACTGCCCTCATTCCCTGAAACTGACTTTATTTCAAACTTCTGCTTTTCCTTTCAAGTAGGAATTCTACCGCCCCTTACCCTTCACCAAAACAAGAGAGTCTTAAGAGGGCACACGCAGCAGCTGTCTTGTGGCCTGGTACAAGAAGGGAAGGCTCAAATCCTTCACACTCCTGTAATTTAAATGACTTATCCACAAATACGGATATGTCTGCAAATGCATAAAATGCGCACCAGTGAATACGATATGCACACGATATGCATACAACATGCGAACAAAAAGTAACCCTGAATTTAATCCAAAGTAATCACCTCTATCTTTTTAACTATATCACATATGAGAGCATGGATAGCTCTTTCAGTAATTTTGTTTATTTGGGTATCCCAGGCTTATTCTTCTAATCATTTTTTTCAACTTCAACCAGTGGTAAGTACAGGCTCCGCCACCAGTTCCGTTAATAAAGGCGGAGCAACTTCAATCAATTTCAATTTTTCCTTCCCACTCAGCTATCAATTCACTGGCAAAGACTATAATGGCAACGAATTCGAGGCTGATGAAAATCAGGGGTTTATTTTCAATGTGGGCTTCACCCGCTGGGGTTTCGGTTATGAAAGTTACGAAACAAAGATCAAAGGTACTTCTGAAGAAGTAAAATTGAAAACGACCCTTTATGACCTGACTTATGGAGCTACAGGCGCAAATGAAGATAGAGGATGGTTTTGGAAGTATATCGGAGTCGGATATGGGTTTGGTAATGATGAACTGGATTGCAGCTTCTGTGAAACAAATTTTTATAAGGGATTTGCAATGCAGTACATTCTGCTTATTAACATTCCAATCACAGATTCCTTTGACCTGAAAACCAGTTATCACCAGAAAACAAGCAAGATCAGGCACAAGTATAAATCCGCGGCGGACGACTATAGTGCCACCTTCATCAATGTGGGCATTGGATTCTAGCAATAGGCTTTTCTATGAAAAGATTAATGTACTTAATTTTTTTAATGTTTATAATTGCTGCAATAAACAGCTGTAATTATGATCAGGCCGAAGAGTTTGCCATCGTCACTGGAATAGTAGAGGATGGAACAAAGTCAAATATAGTAGTGCAGGAAGATTGTACTACTTTTTCAGCTCCTTCTGTACCAAGCACTGTTTCAAGTGGCGGCTTGAAAATCAATTTAGTTATCATTCAAATTACATTCGAAGGCAGCATCAACCAGGAAAGTTATGGAGATCCTTTCGCACATCAGTCCTTCAAGACTGAGACAAGCTGCTGGGCCAACAAAATCTTCGGCAGCAATTCAGGGCAGCTCAATGAATTTTGGCAGGAAGTATCTTACGGGAAATTTATGGTCTATCCCGCAGAGGAAACCCATGGCACGTCTAACGACGGGATCATAACAGTCAGCCTGAGCGGGAATCATCCGAATTTCGTAGTTCCCGGAAAACCAAATGGCAAAGATGCAGCACCCTGGTTTAAAGATGCTCTCAGCAAGGCAGATCCATATATTGATTTTTCTGCATATGATGCAGATTCCGACGGTCACTTAAGCAAACAAGAATTGCAGGTCATGTTCCTTGTCGCCGGTGGTGAATCTGCAGCTGGCGGCGAACCAGGAATCTGGGCCCATGCAAGCTGTTTAGTGACCAATGAAACTTTTGATGGATACAAAATAGGTGAATGTGGTTATCAGGGATACTCAACTTTTGGAGAGAGGCATTGGAACCATGACGCGACTATCGGCATTGTAGCACATGAGCTGGGACATGCAATTTTCTGTTATCCGGATCTTTATGATACCTCATCAACCGGTGCTGGTATTGGTTCATTTGGATTAATGAGTGGTGGCAGCTGGGGAAGAAAACAAGGAGAAAATGCTGGAGCCTCTCCGGTACATTTAATGGCCTGGAACAAGTACAAATCGGGCGGAAGCTGGTGCTATAATTGGTATGGAAATACTGCAAATTATAATGGCGTGATATTTGAGACTCCGGATAACATCTCATCCAACACTTCATCAGTGACTCTCTACCACACAACCCATACTAATTTTAATACAAAAATCATTAATATATCCGGCAAAACCAAGGAATATTTCATGCTGGAGAACATCGGCCACGATGGATATCAGGCCGGCTTGGATTATATGATTGGGGGAAATGATAACACTAGCGGAATTGCAATATGGCATATTGATGAAAACCAGTCAGGAAATACTGACTATACTCATAAACTTGTTGACCTTGAAGAAGCTGCAGACGTTGGTCTGGATCTGGGGTCTCACAACGGGAAACAGACCAACCTATTTTTTAGTGGGAACAAGACAGAATTCAGCAACAGCACAAACCCTAATTCGAAAACCTATTCAGGAACTTCATCCGGAATCACGATCAACAACATTTCGGCTGCAGGTGACTCAATGACATTTGACGTAAGCTTCTAAGAATGAAAATTTTGAAATCTAAATTCATAAAGAATTTTTTCATTGCAATGACAATGTGTTTCGCTGGTTTTGGCGACATATTTGCCGCACCTGCCATGCCTAGTCTAATGGAAATCACTCAACCAAATGGAGCTAAATTCAAGGCTTATCTGCGAGGTGATGAATATTTCAGCTGGTGGGAATCTGAAAAGGGAACGTTGTTGTTCAGAAATCTGGAGTCGGGTTATTTTGAATATGCAAAAATTTCAATGATTGAAGATAATGAGAAACTTGTTACTACAGGGGTTATATTTGTTGCAGGAGAGGAAACTTCTGTTTCCAGTGCACGTTTTTCAAAAATGACGAAACTTAATCTAGGTAAGATATGGAGGCAAAAGCGAGAAGATGCAAGAAAACGTCTCCAGGAAATCTTAGAAAAACAGAAACAGTCAGGCAATCAATAATAAATAGCTTGGTAAAATAAAACTATATAATC
>CEPV01094080.1_pt1 | contig 12380 bp, 8 predicted proteins | sample 530451 | NCBI WGS metagenome assembly CEPV01 (sample SAMEA2620097, study PRJEB7988) | marine metagenome | isolation source: saline water (ENVO:00002010), including | reverse complement strand
ATCATCGGTACTCCAACGGCCTTCCCGCCGGGTGCTCTTCCTGCCCAGCACCAGGTTCTGCTCAACCGTCAGTGTTGGGAATATCTCTCTGTTTTCAGGAACATAGCCCAATCCGCGCCAAGCGATCTCATGCGGCTTTTTCCCGGCGATCTGCTCCCCCTTGAACTCGATTGAACCGACCGGTGAGACTTCTCCCATTATTGCTTTGATTGTGGTAGATCTGCCGACGCCATTTCTGCCCAACAAGCTGACGATTTCGCCGCTGCCGACGCCGAAGCTCACGCCCTGCAATATGTGACTCTTGCCGTAATAGGCGTGCAGATCGGTTACCTCAAGCATGCTGCTCATCCAGAGAACCAAGGTACGCTTCCTGTACATTTCTGTTGTTTCTGATCTCTTCCGGCGCACCGGTAGCGAGCATCTCTCCGTACACCAGCACTGAGATGCGATCCGCGAGATTGAACACCACGCCCATATCGTGTTCGACAACCACCAGGGTCTTTCCCTCTGTAATCCTCTTGATGAGTTCAACCGACTGATCCGCTTCCGTGTGGCTCATGCCGGCTACCGGTTCATCCAGCAATATCACATCAGCACCACCAGCTATGGTGATTCCCAACTCCAGTGCCCGTTGCTCAGCGTAGGTCAAGACGCCCGCCAACATACCCCTTCTGGCGCTCAAACCGATCTGCTGCAGAACCTGTTCGCTGCGTTCATTGAGCTGTTTCTGCCTTCCCAGCAAGTGCCAGAACGAATACCCGCATTGCATGGACCACATAAGACCGCAGCGAATATTCTCGAACACAGTCAGATTCGGAAAGATGTTTGTTACCTGAAAGCTTCTGGCGAGTCCCAGTCTGTTGATCTCAAAAGGTTGCATACCTGTTAGCTCACGATCGCGAAGCCTTATGCTGCCTTTTGAAACGGCATAGCGACCGGTTATCAGGTTGTACAGAGTCGACTTACCTGCTCCGTTGGGACCTATGATGGCGTGACGCTCACCTTCGATGATATCCAGATCTACTGACCTGATAATCTCAGTTGCATCGAAACTCTTACTGACTCCTGCAAGGGAGAGAATGCCGTTCACGTCTCTGCTCTCTCGAGTGGTGCGTTGGCAGTCGCCCAGGCGCTCTGCAGTCGTGGAATCGACAACTTGACCATGTATCCCGCGCTTGCGCCAATGAGCAGCGTCACGACCCACGGCCAGGCTGAGGAAGTGTCGATAGCCAGGAACAATAGGCTCATCTCATATTCACCGGCTATGCTGTGACGGTAGAACTGCAGCATCTCCAGCAAGCCAATCATGGCGCACAGAAAAGCCATGGCCGGAATTCCCACGGTTATGTAGGGAAGAATCAACCGTTTCAGGCGACCGGTCCGCCAGGCGATGGCATGTATCATGAAGACGCCGGTCAATCCTGCGGGCATGAACATGACGGTGGCCACAAACAAAAGGCCGACATAGAGTTGCCACAGTTCCGTATAGTTGCTGAGCACCGTTTGCAGCAGGGTCAGCAGCACCGCACCCACGATGGGACCTGCAAAGACACCGGTACCCCCGATATAGGTCATCAACAGTACGTTGCCCGACGTGATGGCATTCAGGTTCTCTTCGGTCAAAATCTCATAGTTGATGGCAAACAGCCCGCCTGCGATACCGGCGAAGAAACCTGCGCCGCAGAATGAGATGAAGCGCACCATTCTCTGACTGTAGCCGATAAACTCCGCCCGCTCCGGATTGTCTCGAACCGCATTGGCAATCCTGCCTGCCGGAGTTTGAGAGAACAGGTACATCAGCATGGTTGCGACGAATACCCATGCTGCGATCAGATAATAGACCTCTATGTCCTGAGCGAAGTCGAAGCCGAAGAATTCCGGTGCCATGGTCCTGTCTCCGGATATGCCCTCTTCGCCGCCGAAGAAGCCGACGAAGATCAGCGAACAGGCGGCGATCATCTCGCCGATACCCAACGAGATCATGGCAAAGACGGTTCCAGCTCTGCGGGTGGAAAAGCTGCCGATGAAGAGAGCGAACAGCAAGCCGAATAATCCGCCGATCAGCGGCAGCAGGATGACCGGCATAGTGAACACCTGCTCTTCGATGTAGTTGAGCGAGTGCACCGCCATGAACCCGCCCAAACCGAAATAGACTGCGTGACCAAAGGAGAGCATGCCGCCCTGCCCCAGCAGCATGTTGTAGCTGAGTGCGAAGATGATGGTGATGCCCATCTGATTGAGGATGGACAGGGACAAGACGGAGTCGAACAGTTGGGGCAGCAACAGTAGAGCCGCCAGGAAGGCGATCCACAACAGAAATCTGCGCAGCTTAGCCATCACGTTTCCCGCTTAACCATTACGTCTCTCGCTTACCCAGCAGCCCGGTGGGTCTGAATATCAGAATCAGCACCAGCAGCAGGTACGGCAGTACAGGTGCGATCTGGGGCAGAGAGAGGGTCCACAGATCGCTCAGAACATGGTTCGCATCAAACGAAATACCGAACAGCGCCAACAGGTCGTTGACAGCGAACTCCAGTGCGATGGCATAAGACTGCAGTAGGCCGATCAACAACGATGCTATCAGCGCACCGGTAAGCGACCCCAAGCCTCCAACGACCACGATAACAAACACGATGCTACCGAGCACCAGCGCCATGCCCGGGAACGTCGTCAGTACGGGCCCGGCGATAACGCCGGCAACCCCTGCAAGTGCCGTACCCACGCCGAACGCACCCATGAATATCAGCGGAACGTTGTGTCCGAGGCTGGAGACGGCATTGGGATGACTGATCGCCGCTTGAATGATGAGCCCGATGCGGGTGCGCGTAATGACCTGATAGAGTCCGATAAATATCGCAACGGAGATAAAGATCATGAATCCCTTGTACGCGGGAAAGTTCTGCCCGAACAGGGTAAAGAGGGGAAAGTCGAGGATCTCGGGCTGCTGGTAGCTTTTCGTCTCCTTACCCCAGGCGAACTGCACCAGCTCTTCGATAAGAAAGGCCAGCCCAAACGTAAATACCAGCTCTGCCACATGCCCGGATCTGTGAACGTAGCGTAAGCCGTAACGCTCCACCAGGGCGCCAAGCACCCCGACCACGAGGGGCGCCACGATGAGTCCGGGCCAAAAGCCGACATAGAGACTGATGGAATAGGCGAAATACGCACCCAGCATATAGAAGCTGGCGTGGGCAAAATTCAAGATTCCCATCATGCTGAAGATGAGCGTCAGCCCGCTCGCCAGCATAAACAGCAGCAGACCGGTCACCAGGCCGTTTAAGGTTGAGAAGATGACGATCTCAACCATTAGAGATGGATTCTGGCTGGGGAAACATCGAAGAGCATCAACGCTCGGGACGGGTCATCTTGCAGCTGGTTTCGACCAGGGTATTTTCGAGGGGTACGCTCTGCTCCGTCATCAAGCCAAAGCCGGAGTTGTCGCCGTCAAATTCGATACCCTCATCGGTGTGGACGGATATCTGCAGGGGTTGAAACAGTTGATGATCTTCACGGCGCATATAAACGCGCTCGCCGGCCAGGGTCGTATGTTCGATTCCCTCAAGCGCTCTGGCCACCAGCAGCGGATCGGTAGCGCCGGCCTTGTCGATCGCTTTGGCCAGGATCTCGATCACATTGTAGACGCGCTGGTTGGAAAGATCGTGATCGGGGTACTTTGTTTTGAACGCACGATGGTAGTCCCTTAGTCGCTTCGTTGGGACAGGATTGTAGTGACCCTCGTGCACCAGTCGAATCTTGCCCTTGCCCGCCTTACCCATAGTGGCAGTGACACCATCGAAGGCAGCATAGTAGGTATAGATGGGCACGTTCATGCCGGCGTCCACAATCGCCTTGCCAAGCCCCACCATATCGGCGCCCCAATTGCCGGTGATAACGGCATGGGAGCCTGAAGATTGTATCTTGGTCACATAGGGGGTGAAGTCTTTGACGCGACCGATCGGATGAAGCTCATTGCCGAGGATGGCGATATCAGGCCGTTTTTCCCCCAGATATTTCACAGCAGCCGCTGCAACCGCCTTACCGAACGAGTAGTCCTGGCCAATGATATAGATCTTCTCTATGTTTTCTTGCTTGGCGATCACGTCGGTCAGTGCGGCCATCTTTATTTCAGCATGCGCATCGAAGCGAAAGTGCCAGAAGTGACACTTGTCGTTGGTCAGCGCCGGGTCGACCGCCGAATAGTTGAGATAGAGCACCCTGTTTGTCGGATTGCGGCGATTGTGCTTCCTGACGGCATCCGTCAGCGCATTGGCTACCGCCGAACTGTTGCCCTGAGCAACGATCTGAATCCCCTCACCAATCGCCCTCTTCAGCTGTATCTGGGATTCCCTCGGACTGGCTTTGTTATCCAGGGCCACAATTTCAAGCAGCTTGCCGCCGAGCACACCTCCCTTCTTGTTCACCAACTCTTCAGCGGCAAACTCAAACTGGTGCAAAGTGTTGGTCCCAGTGGCGGAAAACGTACCGGAAATCGGATCGATAAATGCGATGCGTACCACGTCTTCCCCGTGAGAATACATCGGCATCAACACCCCCACCAAAACAGCTACCCGCCACAAACTCATCGCCACTCCTCAAGATTTCCCATCAAAACTGCGTGGGATCATATACGTTCCCCATTTCCAATGAAAGGGAGGATCCTACCAATCAGTTTCCTTTCCAGCCGCCCCCTCGTCTGGCATCATCACCCATCCCACCACGGACCCAACCAAGTCATGCAGATACGCCCGTTTATATGTCAGGATACAGCCGACGTTACATCGCTCTGGCAAAACGTCCTCCCCGACGATCGCCCCCACAATCAGCCGCTCACCGTAATCAACAACAAGCTGGCGGCTCAGGATAATCTCTTCTTCGTCGCCGAAGAGAACACAGCCGTCATCGGCACCATCATCGCCGGCTACGACGGCCACCGCGGCTGGCTCTACGCCGTCGCGGTCGGTCCACCTTTTCGTAACAAAGGAATCGGCAAACAGCTCGTCGAGCACGCTGTTCAGGCTCTCCAAGGGTTGGGTTGCCTCAAAGTCAACCTGCAGATACGAGCAGACAACACCCAAGTGGTCGACTTCTACAAATCGTTAGGATTCGAAATCGAAGACAGGGTTAGTATGGGAAAGCTGCTATGAGGTGTGTCTCGGGTTTTGTCGTCGGAAGGTTCAGGTGTCTTAACGCGCAGCACGAAGAGGGGTACTACTTCCTGGACCCGCAGCAAGTACATCCATGTATGCTCGCGATGGCATCCCTGCCACCGGACGGTCCAGGAAGTAGTACCCCTCTCCGCACTGCTCACCTTAGAGCCAGCATCAAGTCACCCAAAATGGCATAGCTTTGCCAAATGTCATCAGTTCAGTTACGCAATTAGGGCGACAAATGGAGGGGGCAGTTTGCCCAATTACATGATTGCAGGTCGCCGATCTCCACTACCAAGTGACCGACTCTGAGTTTGTCCAATCCCAAGTGTGTTCCGATGTTCTGCTACTCCGACACCTGCGCGATGGGTAATACCAACGCATCAGCAAGCTCGACAAGTTTTATGAATTCGCCCCGGTAGCCGTTTCGATCAGGACCTTGACCCGCTTTGGCTAGTGCAATCACGCTTGCGTGATTGCACTCGGTGAGGTACTCGCTCGCCCGTAGCAGCTGTCCAAAGCCGGATACGGCTGCTGCGAATTTGAAGTCGCTGCTGCTGTTGTCCATGGAAGGTTGTATGTCCTCCTGCAGCAGCGTTTGAGTTACCAGGCGACTGGTGGTCTCTCCCGGGGTCTTGTAGCGGAGTTTCAGGAAGGCGATTTCAGCATCATTCTGGCGATCACTGCGGGGCACGTCTTTCTGGTAGCGCAACGGATCTATGGTTGCGCTGCCGCTGTTCTTCAGCGCGATCTCATAGAGCGCTGTGACGCTGTGTCCTGCCCCTATTTCGCCGGCATCGACCTTGTCGTTGTTGAAGTCCTCTCTCTTCAGCAGCCTGTTCTCGTAGCCGATCAGGCGGTATTCGCTCACGATAGCCGGATTGAATTCGATCTGTATCTTGACGTCGCTGGCGATAGTGTTGAGAGTGGAAGAGATCTCCTCTACGAGCACCTTGCGCGCCTCATTCAGATTGTCTATGTAGGCATAGTTTCCGTTGCCGACATCTGCAAGCTGTTCGAGCATAGCGTCGTTGTAGTTGCCCATGCCAAATCCGAGCGTGGTCAGACCGATTCCGGATTCTCTCTCCCGTTTGATTCGCTTTTTGAGCTCTGCCACGTCGGCGATGCCCACGTTGAAGTCACCGTCGGTGGCGAGCACCACTCGGTTGATGCCATTGTCTATGAACGCGGTTCGAGCCAATCTGTAGGCTGCCATGATGCCTCCCTCCCCCCAGGTGGAACCGTGCGCCCGAAGGCGATCGAGCGCAGCATAGATTTCTGCCTTGTCGCTGCCCTTTACCGGCTCCAATACGGTTCCGGCGCTGCCGGCGTAGGTGACGATGGCGATGGAGTCCTCTCTGGAAAGCTGCTTCGTCAGCAGCTTGAGGGAGGACTTCACCAACTCCAGTTTGTTTGGCGCCTGCATGGATCCCGATACATCGATTAGGAACACTAGATTTGAAGCCGGCATGGAATTGCGTGGCAGCTCAAATCCCTGCAGTCCGATATGGAGCAGGTGTTTGCCTTTGTTCCATGGACTGGGAGCCATCTCGGTGTAGATCGAGAAGGGCGTCTCGGTCGACTGTGGGATCGGATAGTCGTAGCTGAAATAGTTGATCAGTTCCTCCACCCTCACCGCGTCGACCGGAGGCATCTGACCCAGGTTCAGGTAGCGTCGCATGTTGCTGTAGGCCCCGGTATCTACATCGATACTGAAGGTGGACAGCGGCTCCTCGGCAGCTCTCTTGATGGAATTTTCGGCATAGGTCTGGTAGTTTTCGGCAGCATTGTAAGCAGGTTGCGGATAGCCACGTGGAAGACGGCTGGTGAGACGCACCAGCGCGTGCGACTGTTCGGCGAACGATTCCCCTTTGCCCCGATTGGGGGCCTCGCGCGACACAATCGCTTGCTCGGCCTGCAGAACCGTATCTTCGATGTGAGCAGGGGCGCCGGCAGGGGCACCCGCCGGGGCGACGGCAGAGGGACTTGCGACCTGCTGAATTGCAGCGTCGGTCGGTTCAGGTTGGGTTGCATCTTTTGCTCCATCGTCAGAGTCTGACACCTGTTGCACACCACAAGCTGTTATCACCAGAACGATCGATATGGACGTGATTCGCGCAGACCAGACTCTCATGGCTTTCTCCAATACTGATACTTTCCTTCATAAACGCAGTCACGACAGAAAAGGGTTAAGCGTGACCATCCACCCATCGTTTTCTTTCGGCAATTTATGGTAACTTACTGCTATTCAACTACTTTTCTCTATAAACGACTTCGATGGGCAACAGGAAGGTAAGCATGTCACCCGACGAATGTGTGGAATTCCATTCATTGCGGCTCACCGCGGTGCGGTACGAAACCGGGCGAACGCCTCTTGAGTCGATCGCTATTGCCAATGCATGAGAGAGTAGGGACAGCGGACAGCCGGCCATGGTTATCAGGCCAGGTGATCGCGTCCTATCTGTTCTTCATCTACTTTTCCGTTGTACCGGCACTGTTCTTCTATCTGCCCACCCAGTATGAGGAGGCCGCATCGACGCTGGTATTTACCTGCGTCCTGACCGTTGTCTGGGTAGTGATTTCCCTGTTGCTTCGAACCGTAGCGATCCAGCCCGCCATTACAGGAATAGTCACGACTTTTTTCAGCGCACTGTTTATCACGATGGGGTTGCTGCACCTGTCCGTATACCTCTACTTTCATCAAGAAATTACCGTGGACACATACTTCATTCTGTTCGAAACCAACTGGAATGAAGTCACCGAAACAGTGGCCATGTATTTCGACTACCGATCCGTCTACCTGCTACTGTTTGTCGCATTCCCCTTTATCATCAGGGGAATTGCCGCAAGGCTGGCCGTAAACGCAGACATTTCTAAATACTTCGTGGTGGCACTGGTCGCGACTATATTGGTCAACATCACCGTCCTAACAGATTCATTGAGGTCCAAGTACAACCCCCTTGCGCTGTCGATCCACGCGTTGGTTGAGTACCAGGCGGAGATCGAATCCTACCGGCGCATAGCAACGGACACCCAAGATAGAGGCGTTGTCCGTTCAATATCAAAAGCGGAGACAAATCTTTACGTTCTTGTCATGGGTGAGTCCACTACCAGAAACCATATGAGCCTGTATGGTTATGATCGCAGCACCAATCCCAGGCTATCCGAACTGACTGATGAGCTATACGTCTTCAGTGATGTGGTGAGTCCCCATTCACACACCATACCAGTCTTTAAGAAAGCACTATTCCTGCGGGAGAGGGAATCTGCCGCGAATTGGGCAGACGCGCAGACGCTTGTCAGTGTGTTCAAAGATGCCGGCTTTGAGACCATCTGGCTGTCCAATCAGGAGCAATACAGCATTTACGACAACGTGGTCGACAGCATCGCAAGTCAGGCGGATATCCGCGTTTACACCAGCGACCTATCAACCGAAGACGATAGCGTAAGTTATGACGGCGAACTGTTACCCATACTCGATGATGTTCTGACCCAGAGCGGATCCGCCAACAGGTTCATCATGATTCATTTGATGGGTACACATGCAGCCTACGACAGGCGATATCCACCTGCCTATGATCACTTCGATGCGGCTGGCGTCGATCCCAAGGGCCGTGATTTCCTGACCCCTGATGCCAGGATGTTGATCAGCTACTATGACAATGGCGTTCTGTACAATGACTACATCGTGGCCGAGATAATCGAACGAGTCAGGCGAGAGCAGCAAAACGGCTATGTGCTCTATCTGTCAGACCATGGCGAAGAGGTATTCGAACAACGGAATTTCGCCGGCCATACCGAGAACTTCGGCAGTCGTTACATGATCGAGATCCCCTTCGTAATCTGGTTGTCCGATGCGTACCGAGCCAATCACGCAGACAAACGCAAGGCAATAATGTCAAGCTTGGACAACAGGTATATGACGGACGATCTGACGCACACCATTGTGGACCTGTCGCTACTGGAGACAGATAGATTTGATCCCAGGAGAAGTGTAATCAGCCCGCTATACGACAACGCTCGCAGCAGAATCTACAATCAGAGCGACTACGACACGGAACTGAGGCACAAGCAGGATCGATACCTCGTACCGGAGAAATTCTGGGTGCATCGCGTCAACAGCATCGAGAAATTCGGTCAAGTAGCATCGATCTTTGCCGGTGTAGAACTGGATCTGGTCGTTCAGACGGGACCAACCGGTATCTACTTTGATGTGACGCACCCTCCCGTCGAGAGCATCGGTCTGACTCTCGACAGCTACTTTAGGCGGACCAGTCAGAACAGGATAAGTTACTGGCTGGACATCAAGAATTTGTCGGATGGAAATGCCGCTGCTGTGTTGGACGCGATGGAACACCTGGTGGAGAAATATGAGATCACCAAAGATCGTCTGATCCTGGAAAGCAGCAGTCCGACAAGCCTGCTGGAATTCGCACGACATGATTACTACACCTCTTACTATCTGCAGTTTCCTCAGATGGCTGAACTCAATGGCACACAACTGGCTGACCTGACTGAAGCTACAGTCGAGAATATTCAACTGGGTCAGGTTGCTGCCGTCTCGTTTCCTTCGGAGATGTACGACTTTGTGAGCAATCGGATTTCACCATTAACCGTGCACACGGATCTGCTCACATGGCACATCAAGGCGCAACTGCAACCTGACGACGTTGCATTCGTCCAGCAACTGCTGCGCGACGACAAGGTCAAAGTGCTGTTGATGCACTATTCCACCCCTTTCGATCGCTGAGCTGTAAGCCTACCCCCTTCTGGATGTTTGGTCTGTCACTCACCATCGAATCCGCTCAGTCGCTGGATGAGCCTGTCATTTCTGCTGACCAACCACAGTCGGTAATTCAATAGTGCGGACACGATCGCGAGGCCCGTCACCAGGCCAATCCAGAATCCATAAACTCCCAAGGATTCCATTATCCAGCCAAAACCCAGTACACAACCTATCGGCAACCCAACGCCCCAGTAGCCAAACATGGTGACCAGCATCGGAATGCGAGTATCCTTGTATCCTCTTAGGGCACCCAACGCGGTCGCTTGGGTATCATCGAAGAGCTGATAGGCGGCCACAAATAACATAAGGGATGCAGCCAACTGCAGAACCTTGGCATCGGTCGTATAGATGGCCGCTGCTTGGTGACGGAAGAGAATTACCAGAACCGCGGCGACCAATGCGATGGCGACGGATGCTTGCATGGCAACGGCAGCGGTCCGTCGTGCCAGGTGTGGTGCTTCGGCACCTATGTTGAATCCTATTCGTATGGTTGCGGCCATCCCCAGTGCCAGCGGCAACATGAAGATGATGCCACCGATATTCATGGCGATCGTATGAGAAGCTACCGCCTCCGCCCCAAAGCGCCCCAGCAGTATGGTTGTGAGGGAAAATAGTCCGACTTCAAAGAACAGCGTAGCGCCAATTGGGGCACCCACGATAACGAGCGGTTTAATACGTTGCCAATCAGGCCAACTGAACTTGTCCATCAAGCCGGTATTTCTGAGCCGAGGCTGCGACACCACGATCAGGATCGCAATCAGCTCACCCCACATCACGATCGCCGTTGACACACCGCAACCGACTCCTCCGAGGGCAGGGGCACCCAGCAAGCCGTACATAAAGACGAAGTTGAGCGGCACCTTCAAAACCAGCGCAGCACAGGCGATCAGTAGAGTGGGCCGGGTATAGCCCATCCCCTCTGCCAGGTATCGAAACACGAAGTAACCCATGATCGCCGGGACACCCCAGGAGGTCGCCTGCAGGTAGGGAACAGACACTCTGACTGCTGCCGGGTCCACGTTCATCAGATGGTAAAATGGCTCAGCATTTCTGATCCAGGCAATGATGATTACGACCGCAATCAGAGCGAGCCAGAGCGCTTGACGGACGACCTCACCGACCTCCTTTTGTCTGTTGGCGCCATTGAGCTGAGAGACTGTGGGAGTGACCGCCTGCAGGAAACCCATCATCATCAACATGACCGGCCACATGGCATTGCCACCCAAGGCGATTCCAGCCAGATCGACAGCGCTGAGTCGCCCGGCCATCACCGTATCCAGCACGCCCATGGACATCTGCGCGAGCTGTGCGCCCATCAGCGGCAAGCCCAGTCGCATCAGATTGCTAAGCTCACTGTCCGCACCTTCCGTGCGAACCGATTTCGCCGGCTCCGACATCGGCAGTTGTTCCTTCTTTTGCTCTCGGTCGCTCACTGTATATCAACTCACACGCGTAAGTTTACGAATCATGGTTTAAGCTGGGTGATTCTTCTAGCTGAATACCTTCCACCAGTTTTCTATGCGCCCCTTGCTCACGACCAGCAGATCACCGAACTGTAACATGACGGCTTCGCTTTGAGTCGGTCGCAGGAAAACATAATCGTCGACCTCGAGATCGACGGAGGTGGAGGTATTGACCATCGACTGATTGGTGCTGTTCAGCAAGATCCAATCAGGAATACCGCCCGGGGATTCATACCTTGCCTTCCAGTAGCCACCGTAGATGTAGTAGGTGCGGGCACGGTTGGGATCCCACCACTCGAGGATCGGTACCGCCCAATGATCTCCCGGCGCCTGCAAGCCTTCCGATCTCTTCAGCACCGGCGTGGCGATAAACGCCGCCGGCTGATGCTGCTGCAGGTGTGCGGTGTCAAAATCAGTCGGCTTCACCACGCCGGACCCGGCTGCCAGGTCGTTCATGGTGTCGTCCCTTTCATAGATCTTGAACGTATGACTGCCTGCGCCGTTAAGCGTCAGCCGATCGCTGTAGAGCTGCGGGTGGTTTTGTCGCGTATAGTCGATGCAGCCACGGTAACGGGTCAGAACACGTTGCACCACTGCCTGATCCAGGGTGGCAGCCATGCCTGTCAAGTGCGCTTCATAGCCCATAAAACCGGCGAACTGCAGGTGGTCCGGATCGGACTGAATCAGCGGCAGGATCTGAGCAAGCTCCTTTGGTTCGCTAATCCCGCCCCGGTGAAGGCCGACGTCCAGTTCTATGTTGATGCGTATCGACGTGCCAAGCTCCCTCGCCAGTTGATGGTACTGGTGAAAGCGTTCGGGCGTGTCGATCAGCCATTGGATCTGGCGCTCCGGGCGGAACGGTCCATCCCGATAGTTGCGGTAGAACTCCCTCGCCGCTGTCACAGGCATGGGTTTTCCGAGCAGTGCATCCGCGTCAACGAACCTTGCAGCCACTTCATTCAAAAACGGCTGGTGGAATACCAT
>CEPV01025949.1_pt1 | contig 12448 bp, 9 predicted proteins | sample 530451 | NCBI WGS metagenome assembly CEPV01 (sample SAMEA2620097, study PRJEB7988) | marine metagenome | isolation source: saline water (ENVO:00002010), including | reverse complement strand
CCCCTGGTCATCCACTGGTAGAGGTGGTGGTGGGTGTTGACGAGCCCTGCCGTGACGATGTCGCCATCGGCGGACAGCACCTCGTCACCCGGGGCCGCCTCCACCGAGCCGACTGCCGCGATGAAGCCGTCCTCGACGGCGATGTCGCCCGGGTAGCGGGCACCGCGTACGACGAGTCGGGCCATCAGCGCCCCGTCCGTGCCATCAGGGCGTCCAGTCGGCGAACACGTCGACCATCATGTGCACGTCGGGTCCCAGCGGATAGAGGATCGGACAGGTACAGCCATCGGCCATGTACTGCCCCACCTTCTCACGAACCTCGTCCGGCGTGCCCGCGGCACAGATCATCTGGACGATGTCGTCGGGCACGAGCTTCGAGGCAGCCTCGACCTGTTCGTGGGTGGCCGGCCAGGTGAGGACCCGGCCGATCTCCTCGAGCAGCGACTCGGGGACGCCCGAGGCCTTCATGATGTGGGGCTGCTGGCCGAGGTACTGGGTGACCATGAGGCGGGCACCGTCGAGTGCCTCCTTGCGTGTGTCGGCCACCGAGCAGACCACCAGTTGTGGCCGGTCGAGGTCGTCGACGCTGCGGCCCGCTCTGGCGGCCCCGACCTCGAGGGCCTCCATGGCCCGCCGGTTGTACTCGGGCGACACGAGGTAGTTGAGCACCACGCCGTCGGCGATCTCGCCGGTCAACTCCATCATCTTCATACCCGTGGCACCGATGTAGATCGGCACCTCCTTGGGGCGACGTTCCTGGTACACGTAGTCGAGTTCGACGCCGTCGAGGTGCACGTAGTCGCCGTCGAAGGTGACGGTCTCGTCGGCCAGCAGTGCCCGGACGACCGTAACCACCTCACGCATGACGCCCAGCGGGCGCTTGCGCTCGATGCCCACCTTGGCGGCCAGCGGGTCCCACCAGGCGCCGATGCCGAGCAGCACCCGCCCGGGGGCCAGGTCGTCGAGTGTCGAGAAGGTGGAGGCCAGCCGTGCGGGGTTGCGGGTCCAGCAGTCCACGACCCCCGATCCGATCCTGATGGTGTCGGTGCAGGCGGCGAAGGCGGCCATCGGGACGACGGCGTCACGCACGAGACGCGAGTCGGCCTGCCAGACGGCCTCGAAGCCCCGTTGCTCGGCGTACTGCGTGAACTCGATCGCCTCACCGATGGTGTGGGCATCCTGGAGGTAGATGGCCAGTCGGGTCATGGTCGTGGTTCCTCCACTCGTTACGGATTCAGGTCTCGTCCAGCCGGCGGTGCAGCCGGGTGGCTTCTTCGGCGGCCCGTGCCCGCACCTCCGTGGCATCGACCCTCGTGGGTGCGCCATCGGTCCACACGGTCTCGCCGTCGACCTCGACCCCGGTCGGGCCGGCGCCGGGCGTGAAAGCCAGCCGCCACGGGTCCATCGGGTCGTAGTTCCAGGTCACCCGGTCGTGTCGGGCCTCGGGGAAAAGGTCCCAGCCGGCAGCCAGCCAGCCCCAGGCGACCTCGGGCGAGGCGGTCACGTCGTGTTCGCGGTGGCGGGCGTAGGCGACCCGGAACTCGTCGAGCATGTCGGCGCCGATTCCGTCGGAACCCAGCGCCACCGGGTTCGTGAACCGGGTGGGGCGGGCATAGCCGACGGCGTTGTTCATGTTGGATCGCGGGTTGTGCACGATCGTGCCGGCCAGGCCGTGGTCGTCGTCGAGGTGCACGCCGTGGACCACGAGCCAGTCGTCGGCGGCCAGGTGGCGCAACCGGTCGGCGGCTCCGGAATCCACGGCTCCCTCGGCGACGTGGACGTGGACGCCCACGCCATGGTCGGTGGCGATGCCGGCTGCGGCCTCGAGCGTCTCGTCTGTGCAGGTGAACGCTGCGTGCACGCCAACGCGTCCCCTGCCGCCATCGGCGAGGAAGCGGGCGTTCTCGGCGAGGCCCCGGCGTGCGCCGTCGGGGCCGTGGCGGTCGGAGACGCCGTAACTGCAGTCGACCCGCACCCCGACCTCGGCACAGGCGTCGGCGATCACCGAGAGTGAGCCCTCGATCGCCTCCGGCGATTCGTGGTGGTCGATGATCGCCGTACAACCGCGTTCGAGCGCCTCGAGGGCGCCGAGCATCGCCGACCAGCGGATCGACTCGAGGTCGAGCGCCCGATCGAGGCGCCACCAGACCAACTCCAGGATGTCGCCGAAGTCGCCGGGGGTACGCGACGGCGCCGGCATGCCGCGGGCCAACGCCGAATAGAGGTGGTGGTGGGCACAGACGAGCCCCGGGGTGGTCGCCGAGTCGGCCGGGTCGGTCATCGGCCGTCCCAGTCGGCCCAGTGCTCGCGCTGCTGCGGTGCGGCCATGGGCAGTTCGTTGCGCCATTCGCCGTCGTGGGCGTGGAGGGCGGCGGCCACTGCACCGGCAGTCGGCACCAGGCCGATCTCGCCGACGCCCTTGATCCCGTAGGGAGAGTCGGGCTGCGGTGACTCGATGAGACGCACGTCGACGGGGGGTACGTCCCTGGGGCGCAGGATGCCGAGGCTGCGCAGGGTGGCGTTGCACGGACGTGCGTCCTCGTCCGTGGGAAACCCCTCGGTGAGTGCATAGCCGAGGCCCATGTGGACGGCTCCCTCGACCTGACCCTCGCACAGCAGCGGGTTGACGGCCCGTCCGACGTCGTGGGCGGCCACGACCCGGTCGACGTCGCCGGTCTCGGGGTCGAGGATCACGAGTTGGGCGGCATAGCCGAACGTGGAGTGGATGACCGGGTGCTCGAGTCCGTCGTTCATCGAGTTGGTCCAGTCGACCCTGTATTCGCCTTCGTAGTCGATGCCCACCCGGCAACCGTCGGCGACGGCCCGGCGGCAGGCGTCGGCGACCGAGCCGGCACCCATGAGGGTGCCACGGCTTCCGGTCGTCTGGCCGGCGCCGAGCTCGCGTGTGGTGTCGACCAGGACCTCGATCCGCTCGGGGTCGATGCCGAGCTCCTCGACCGCCACCTGCAGGGCGACGGTGTGGACCCCCTGGCCCATCTCGGTCCAGCAGTGGCGGACCTCGACCGTGCCGTCCCCACGGAAGTGCACGATGGCCCTGGCGACCTCCTCGAAGCCGTTGCCCAGGCCGGAGTTCTTGATGCCCAACCCGAGGCCGACCGGCCTACCGGCCGCGACTGCCTCGTCATATGCCCCACGCACGTCGTCGAGGCAGGCTCGGACGCCGAGGCAGCCGTCGTCCATGACCTGGCCGGGTCCCCAGACGGAACCGGGCCCGATCACGTTGCGGCTGCGCATCTCCCAGCCACTGATGCCGACCTCGGCAGCCAGGCGGTCCATGACGCCCTCCATGGCGAACTGGGCCTGGTTGGCACCGAAGCCCCGGAAGGCGCCGCAGACGGGGTTGTTGGTGCGCACTGCCGTCGCCTCGACGTCGATGTTCGGGACCACGTACGGGCCGCTGGCGTGGCCGGCGGCCCGCTCGAGCACCTTCATGCCGACCGAGGCGTAGGGGCCGGAGTCGCCGATCATGCGGACCCACAGGCCGGTCAGGGCCCCGTCGGCGTCGCAGCCGGCCCGGTAGGCCATTCGGATCGGGTGCCGCTTCGGGTGCATGAGCAGAGACTCCTCGCGCGACAGCGTGCACCGGACGGGGCGGCCCAGCAGCCAGGCCGCCAGGGAGGTCTGGGCCTGGTTCGACATGTCCTCCTTGCCGCCGAAGGCGCCGCCGTTGCTCACCAGTTCGACGGTGATCCGGTCGGAGTCGATGCCGAGCACGGAGGCGACCTGGTCGCGGTCGTCCCATACGCCCTGGCCACCCGAGTAGACGTGCAACCCGTCGTCGGAGGGGACGGCGAGCGTGGATTCGGGCTCCACGAAGGCGTGTTCGATGCGCTGGGTCTGGAAGATGTCGTCGACCACGTGTGCCGAGTCGGCGAGCGCCGCCTCGGCGTCGCCCCGCGCATAGGTGGACACCGACAGCACGTTGCCGTCGAGATCCCAGACGGCGCCCTCTTCGGACCGCACGGCGACGACCGGGTCGCTGAACGGGGTCAGCGGCACATACTCGACTTCGATGAGCGTGGCAGCGCGCCGGGCGGTCTCGCGGTCGCCGGCGACGACGATGGCCAACACGTCGCCGAGGTACGAGGTGCGCCCACCCTCGGGGATGAACACCGGCCAGTCCGTGTGGATGATGCCGACCCGGAGTTCTCCGGGGACATCCGCTGCGGTGTACACCGCCTCGACGCCTTCGACGGCCTCGGCCGCCGAGGTGTCGATCCGCACCACGTCTGCCCGCGCATGGGCGGCGAGGTGGATGGCTGCGTGGAGCAGCCCCGGCGGGCGCAGGTCGTCGATGAACGGACGGTCGCCGAGGCTCAGCTCAGCGGCCTCGTACCTGATGCCGCTGCTCCCGATGCCGCCGCGGGGCGCCGCAACCGGCACCTCGTTCCGGGCCAGGGACTCGACTGCGTCGAGGATCTTCGTGTAGCCGGTGCAGCGGCAGAGGTGGGCGCCGAGGTGGCGGGCGGCATCGTCACGTGTGAGGGCGCTGCCCTTCTTGTCGATCTGCGCCTTGGCACGCACCACGATGCCCGGCGTGCAGAACCCGCACTGCAGCGCCCCGTGGGCGGCGAAGGTCGCCGCGTAACGGTCGCGCTCGGCGACATCGAAGCCCTCGAGGGTGACGATCGTGGCCCCCTCGGCCTTCTCCATCGAGGTCTGGCAGGCGATCCGGGCCTTGCCGTCGAGCAGGACGGTGCAGCAGCCGCACTGGCCGGACGGAGCGCAGCCGTCCTTGGGCGACAGCACGTCCAGTTCGTCGCGCAGCGCCGAAAGCAGGTGGGGGTGGCCATCGGACGCCGAGACGGTGCTTCCGTTCAACTCGAACGTCGTCATGTCCCTTCTCCTCCCGGATCCTCGAGTGCGGCCGCCACCTCGGGCGGAACGATGACGCCCTTCTGGTCTGTGATCGGGCCGTATGCCTCGGGGCGCCGGTAGTAGCCGAAGTCGAAGAGCGTGTCCTTGTAGTCGGCACACAGGTCGAGGTCGCATTCGGCGACGACCAGTTCGTCGCCGACCGTGGAGCAGGCGGCCGCGACCTCGCCGCTCGGGGCGAAGATGGCGCTCTCACCGAGCAGGTCGCAGCCCTCTTCATCGCCTGCCTTGGCTACGCCGACCACCCACATCCCGTTCTGGTACGCGCCCGACTGCAGGCAGAGGCGGTTGTGGAACCCCTGGAGCACGTCCTGGCTCGGGTCGGGGGCGTAGTGGATCGGCGTGTTGTAGCCGATCATCGCCAACTCGCAACCCTGCAGGCCGAGCACCCTGTAGGTCTCGGACCAGCGGCGGTCGTTGCAGATCGCCAAGCCCAGCACTCCACCGAAGCCGGCGAACACCCCGAAGCCCTCGCCAGGGTCGAAGTAGTAGCGCTCGAGGTGCTGGAACTCGCGCCATGGCTGGTGGTCGTGGTGGCCGGGTAGGTGCACCTTGCGGTACTTCCCGATGGTGGTGCCGTGTCGATCGACCACGATGGCCGTGTTGAAGTGCTGCCCATCGGGTGTGAGCTCGGCGTAGCCGAGGTGGAAGCCGACGCCCAGGCGGGCGGCCTCGTCGAACAGCGGCTGCGTGTCGGGGCCGGGCATCTCGGTCTCGAAGAAGTGGTCGAACTCGGCCCGGTCGTCGACCCACCAGCGGGGGAAGAAGGTGGTGAGTGCCAGTTCGGGGAACACGACGAGGTCACAACCGGCGTCGGCTCCCCGACGGAGCAGGGCGATGAGCCGTTCGACGACCTCGGACCGGGTGTCGTCACGCTGGATGGGGCCGGTCTGTGCTGCGCCGACGGTGACGATGCGGTTCATGTGTCCGCTCCCCCGTCGAGGGCGAGCATGGTCTGGAGCAGCACGTCAGCGCCGGCAACGAGGTCGGCGGCGTCGGTGTGCTCGGTGGGGTTGTGGCTGATGCCGTCGTGGCTGGGTACGAAGACCATGCCGGTCGGGCAGACCCGGGCGAGCATCTGGGCGTCGTGGCCGGCTCCCGACGGCATCCTGGCGACGCTGTGGCCGAGGCGCTCGGCGGTGGCCGCCACGGTGTCGACCACCCGCTCGTCGAATACGACAGGTTCGAAGCGGGCCAGCGAACGGGTGGTGATCCCGACCCCCTCGACTGCAGCGAGGTCGGCTACGAAGCCGGCGAGGTCGGCCTCGGCCTGCTGCAGGAGCGACTCGTCGGTGTTGCGGAGGTCGACGGTGAGCACGGCGGAGCCGGCGACCACGTTGACGAGGTCGGGGTGCAGTTCGAGCCTGCCGACCGTGGCCACCTGCCGGTCGCCCATCCGGGTGGTGATCTCCCGCACGTGGGTCACGATGGCCGCTGCGGCGAATCCGGCGTCGTGGCGGAGGTGCATCGGCGTGGTGCCGGCGTGGTTGGCCTGGCCGATCACGGTGTATTCGGTCCAGGAGATGCCCTGCACGCCGGTGACGGCGCCGATGGTGACGCCCTCGGCCTCGAGGACGGGGCCCTGTTCGATGTGGAACTCGACGAACGCGTGCGGGGCGGGACCGGGACACGGGTACGGACCCCGGTAGCCGATGCGGTCCAGTTCGTCGCCCACGACGGCACCGTCGATCCCCGTGATGTCCAGCGCCTCCTCGATGCCCATGCCGCCGACGTAGACGAGGCTCCCGAGCATGTCTGGCGGGAAGCGGGCGCCCTCCTCGTCGGTGAAGAAGGCGACGGCGAACGGGTGGTCGGTCTCGATGCCCCGCTCGGCAAGGGTCTCGAGGACCTCGAGGCCGGCCAGGACGCCCAGGTTGCCGTCATAGCGGCCGCCGGTGCGCACCGTGTCGATGTGGCTGCCGGTCATCACGGGTGGGGCGTCGGTGCGACCTGGCCGGACGGCGACCACGTTGCCGATGCCGTCGATGCCGACGTCGAGGCCCAGGTCGTGCATCCAGGTGACGACCAGGTCGCGACCGTCACGGTCCTCGTCCGTGAGGGCCAGGCGGCACGAGCCCCCACCTTCGATGGGGCCGATGGCGGCCAGGTCCCCGATGCGTCGCAGGAGGCGGTCACCGTCGATGCGGAGGTCGGCATTGGTCATCTCACGCCTCCGCCAGGGCGATGTCGGTCGGTCGGACCGGCACGTGGGTGAGGTCGAGGTCGGTTGCGGCACGGATGGCGGCCACCACTGCCGCCGTCGACGTGATGCTGGGCGATTCGCCGATCCCCTTGGCGCCGAAGGGCGCACCGGGCTCAGGTTCCTCGACGAGGGCGGCGATCTCGACGGGGGGCATGTCGAGCGCCGTCGGCACCAGGTAGTCGGTGAACGAGGCATTGCGGATCCGGCCGTCGAGCACCTGGACCTCTTCCATGACGGCGAGGCCGACACCCTGGGCGGCACCGCCCTCGAGTTGGCCGACGGCCTGGAGCGGGTTGAGGACCCGGCCGACGTCCTGAGAGGTGGTGAGCTCGACCACCTTGACGAGGCCGAGGTCGCGGTCGACGTCGACGATCGCCCGGTGGGCGGAGAAGGCGAACGACACGTGGGCGTCGCCCTGGCCGTTCTCGTCGAGGGCCGAGGTCGGGGCGTGGTGGAACTCGACCTCGGATTCCACGGGCTCTGCGGTCGCTTCGGCCAGGTCGATCTCGAGGCCGCAGGCCAGGCTCATCACCCGCCCGTCGGCCAGGACCAACTCGTCGGGGTCGACCCCGTGTTCGGCGGCGATGCGGGTGAGGAGCGTGGTGCGGACCTCTTCGCAGGCGGCCTGCACGGCGCCGCCCGACATCCAGGTCTGGCGACTGGCCGAGGTGGAGCCGGCCGAACCCACCGTGGCGGTCGACGCCGGGGCGAGCACGACATCATCGACGCCGAGGACCTCGCGGGTGATCTGCTGGGCGAGGGTCACGAAGCCCTGGCCAACTTCGGCGCAGGCACAGGTGACGGTGGCGATGCCGTCCTCGAGTCGGCATATGGCCGAGCTGTAGTCGTCGAACCCCTCGGAGAACAGGAGGTTCTTGAAGCCCAGGGCGACCGCCTCGCCGCGACGGACGTGTTCGGGGTCGGTGGTGCGGCCGGCACCCCCCGGCAGGGACATCGGATCTGAGGGGAGTGTGGCGGCGGATGGGTGGTCGGCGCAGGTGCCCAGTACCTCGGCGACCGGTGCGGTACCGGTGATGACCTGGCCGGTGAGCAGGCGGTCACCGGGGGCCAGGACGTTCTGCATCCGCAGTTCGACGGGATCCGTGCCGAGGGCGGTGGCCAGGCGGTCCATCTGGGCCTCGTGTCCGATACAGGTCTGGACGGCGCCGAAGCCGCGCATGGCCCCGCAGGGCGGGTTGTTGGTGCGGACGACCACGCCCTCGATGTCGGCACTCGGGATCCGGTAGGGGCCGGCGGCGAAGCAGGTGGCGTTGGCGATCACGGCGCTGCTGGACGAGGCGTAGGCGCCACCGTCGAGCAGCAGGCGGGCCTCGACGCGTACCAGGTTCCCTGCCCGGTCGGCATGGTGGCGGTACCACATGCGGGCCGGATGCCGATGCACGTGCCCGTGGAACGACTCCTCGCGTGAATAGACCATCTTCACGGGGCGACGGGTGTACAGGGCCAGCAGACAGAGGTGGACGTGGAGGCTGAGGTCCTCACGGGCGCCGAACGCCCCGCCCACGCCGGCCAGCGTCAGGCGCACGAGGTCGGGTTCGATTCCGAGGCAGGCGGCGACCTGGTCGCGGTCTCCGTGTAGCCACTGGGTGGCGATGAAGAGGTCGACGCCGCCGTCCTCGGCGGGCACGGCAAGGCCGGATTCGGGCCCGAGGAACGCCTGGTCCTGCATGCCCACCTCGTAGGTGCCCTCGACGACGACCTCGCCGACGACGTCCTGGTCACCGTGGCTGAGGTGGATTCGACGGATGAGGTTGCCGTCGGGATGGATCGGATCAGACGACTCGGCCTTACCGGGGTCGACGAGCGGTGCTGTCAACTCGTAGTCGACGACGATGGCGTCGAGTGCAAGACGGACGGCCTCCGGGTGGTCGGCGGCGACGATGGCGACCGGTTCGCCCTCGTATCGCACGACATCGGTTGCCAGCACCGGCTGGTCGACGTGCTCCAGTCCGTAGTCGGGGTTGCCGGGCACGTCGGTGGCGGTGAGTACGGCGTAGACGCCTGCGACGGCGACCGCCGGTCCGATGTCGATCGACCGTATGCGTGCCGACGGGTGGGGTGAGCGGAGGGTGCCTCCCCAGAGCATGCGGTCGTGCCAGAGGTCGCTCGAGAACGTGAACGATCCATCGACCTTGGGGATGCCGTCGGGCCGCGGGGCACTCTCGCCGATACGGGGTGCGCGCTGTTCGATCCGCGTGTCGGTCATGTGCGACCTCCCCGTCGGATGTCCGCGGCGATCGAGACGGCCTCGAGGATGCGACCGTAGCCGGTGCAGCGGCAGAGGTTGCCGCTGATGGCCTCCCGGACGGTGAGGTCATCGGGGTCGGAACCGTCGTCGGGCAGGTCGTCGAGCAGGGTGTCGACGGCCATGAGGAGCCCCGGGGTGCAGAAGCCGCACTGCACGGCGCCGGCCTCGACGAAGGCCCGCTGTACGTCTGCCAGACCGCCTCCGGGGGCGATGCCCTCGATCGTGGTGATCTCGCGGCCGACCGCTGCGGCGGCAAGCACGAGGCATGAGCAGACCAGCTCGCCGTCGACCTGGACCGAGCAGGAACCGCACTCGCCCTCCTCGCATGCATTCTTCGAGCCCGGCAGGCCGAGGCGTTCGCGCAGCACCCAGAGGAGGCTCTCGCCGAGGTAGGCATCGGGGACCTGATGGTCGCCACCGTTGACCCGCAGCACGTAGGGGTCGGTGCTCACGGTGCACTTCCCGGGAAGGCCCGCAACAGCGCCCGCCTGGCGAGGACGCCGACGGCGTGGCTCCGGTAGGCGGCGGTACCGCGATGGTCATCGATCGGGCGTGCTGCCCCGGCGACCAGTGCGGCAAACCGATCGACGTCGGCAGTGTCGGGCACTGAGCCGGTGTCCCAGTCGATGCATCCGCCGACGTGTGCCTCGGCCTCGACGGCACGCAGCGGCACCGGGGACACCGTGCCCAGGCCGACGCGCACGTTGCGTCCGGAGCGGTCGACCACGAGTGCCAGGGACACGACAGAGATGACCATGGCATTACGGGTGCCGACCTTGAGGAACTCCTGGGGTCCGTCGAGAACGGGGACCCGGACCGCTTCGATCAGCTCGCCCGGTTCGAGGGCGTTCTGCTTGACGCCGGTGACGAACCGGCTGATGGGCAGTTGGCGGGTGTCCTGCGATGACCGGAGGTCGATGGTGGCGTCGAGGGCCGTGAGCACCGGCAGGGTGTCACCGGCTGGCGAGGACGTGGCGACGTTGCCACCGAGTGTTCCGGCGTTACGGATCTGCGGCGAGCCGACGGTGCGGGCGGCCTGGGCGAGTGCGGGCACCAGCGTCGGGATCTCGCCGCGAACCATCTCGGCGTAGGTCAGGCCGGCGCCGAGCACGAGTTCGTCGCCCTCCCGTCGCCAGCCGCGCAGTTCATCGACCCGGTCGAGGACGACGACATCGTCGAACCTGACCTGTCCCCGGTTGACGCCGACCATGAGGTCGGTGCCGCCTGCCAGCAGGAGGGCGTCGGGCCGTTCGGCGAGGGCCGCGCAGGCGTCGTCGACGGTGCGCGCGATGGTCACGGACATGGCCTCCATGCTGCCGTCATTTCAACAATTTGTCAACGCGTGCGCCTGAGCCTACGCTGTGGGGTGTGGCGCATCCCCTGCTAGACGCCCTGGGCCCCATGGCCGACGCGCTCGGTGCCACCCTGCTCGCACCAGACGACCTGAACGAGGCGGACATCCCACTGTTCTGGGACGGTGAGCTCGTCGGCGGCCTACGCCGCCCCGACCTTCACCACGCCCTCGACCGACTCCTCGAAGCGGCCTCGCAGGAGCTCGGCGTCGCCTGCCCCGACATGGACCGCAACCAGAAGCAGGCAGCCGTCGCCCTGCTCAGCGGATGGGGGGCATTCACGCTGCGCAAGTCCGTGGAGGACATCGCCGAGGCGCTCGGCGTCAGCCGCTTCACCATCTACAACTACCTGGAGCGCGCCGAAGATGACTAGTAGGGCCCGCCGGGTTACCTTCCGTCCATGAGCGACTCCCCCACGAACGACGAACTCGCCCGCAAGGACGCCGTCGGCCTGGCCGACCACATCCGAAGCGGCGACCTCTCCCCCGTCGAGGTGGTCCAGGCCACCATTGACCGGATCGAGCGGCTCGATGGCGACCTCAACGCCGTCATCCACCGGCACTTCGAGGACGCCCTCGCCCTGGCGGCCTCCCCGGACCTCCCCGACGGGCCGTTCCGCGGCGTGCCGATGCTGCTCAAGGACCTCTGGGCCGAGGAGGCCGGCCGACCCCACCACGCCGGCATCCAGGCCCTCAAGGACGCCGACCACCACTCGACCATCGACTCCAATATGGTCACCCGCTACAAGGAGGCGGGCTTCGTCATCGTGGGACGGACCAACACGCCGGAGTTGGGCCTCGTGGCCACCACCGAGTCGCTCGCCTACGGGCCCTGTAGGAATCCGTGGAACACCGGGTATGGCACCGGCGGATCCTCAGGTGGTGCCGCCGCAGCGGTGGCATCGGGCATGCTCCCCGCCGCCAACGCCAGCGACGGCGGTGGCTCGATCCGCATCCCTGCCGCCATGTGCGGCCTCGTCGGCCTCAAGCCCTCACGGGGACGCGTCTCGATGGGTCCGGTCAAGGAGGAGTGGGGTGTCTCGGTCCAGCACGTGGTGTGCCACACCATGCGCGACTGCGCCGCCATCCTCGACGCCACCGCCATCCCGTTCCTCGGCGACGGAGTCATCGCCCCTGACCACGGCCGCCCATGGGCCGGGCAGGTGGGCCGCGACCCCGGCAGCCTCCGCATCGGGTTCATGGACCACAGCCCCCGCACCGAGATCCACCCCGACTGCGCCGAGGCGACCCGACGCACCGCCTCGATGCTGGAGGGACTCGGGCACGACGTTGAACAGGCCCACCCACCGGCCCTGGAGCAGCTGGACGAACTGGGCTGGGCCTTCAGCGTCAACTGGGGCGTTGGAGCCGTCCTGAGCCTCGAGTTCCTCGGCGGTCAACTGGGCCGGGAGGTCACCGAGGACGACGTCGAGCCCGGCACCTGGTTCCTCGCCGAGCGTGGCCGGGGCGTGTCGGCTGTCGACTATGCGAAGGCGCAGGGGATCATGGGCACCTTCCGCCGCACCATGGCCGAGTGGTGGGAGTCGGGGTTCGACCTGCTGGTCACCCCGACGACGGCCCTGCCACCACCCCCGATCGGAGAACTCACCCCCACCGACGACGACCCGATCCGCGGCTCGAAGGGTTCGATGCCGTACGCCGTGTTCACCTCGCCGTTCAACACCACCGGTCAGCCCGGCATCTCGCTGCCACTCGGATCCTCCGACGG
>CEPV01035270.1_pt1 | contig 12466 bp, 11 predicted proteins | sample 530451 | NCBI WGS metagenome assembly CEPV01 (sample SAMEA2620097, study PRJEB7988) | marine metagenome | isolation source: saline water (ENVO:00002010), including | reverse complement strand
ATTTTGAGCGTCAAAAACCACTTAATGTGAGGCTAATGAAATCATGCTACTCATCTCTGAAGGGTGGTTTTTGACACTTTCTCTTAATACGGTAGGCATGCACATTCACCCATAGCTTATATCGAAAATCTAATTTATATATTTTTTATAATTTTGTTAAGTAATACTTTATCTTCTTTGTCTATTGTTCTAAGTACTAATAGAGATGCAATGTAAATGAACATTCCAATAACTATAGATAAAAATAGGTCCCCTACAAATGCCAATGAAAAGGCCATAATAATAACAGCTATAATGGGCTTGTGAAGAAACTTAAGTATAAACTTAAATTTAAAACCATATTTTATTATGAATGAGGTATACATAATGAAAAATATAATTTCAGTTAGTAAGGTTGCAAGAGCAGCTCCTATAACTCCATACTGGGGGATTAGGATAAAATTCAGTATTATATTGATCAATGCAGCGAGCCCTTGACTAAAAAGTCTTGTTCGTTGCTTATTAATGGCCATTAAGGTAAATCCAGTTACTGGATTAAGAAATTTTAAGAAAATATACCCGGAGAGTATTCCCAAGACTAAAACAGATTCAATATATTCTCTTCCATATAAAAATAAAATTATTTTATCTGAGAGAATGTAAATTCCCACTGCTATTGGAAGCCCAATTAATAACATATATTTGAATGATCTTTCATAGGCAAAACTTAGGGATTTTTTGGATGTTATATAAAACCTGGAAATTACAGGATAGATAGAGTTTCCATACATTAGGGGTATGAAAATCAATGCGATTGTTATGTTGGCAGCAGCAGCGTAAATCCCTACTTCTGTTGTTGAGCGTAATTTTGAAAGCATTATCTGGTCAATATACATGTACAATGTAGTAAATATCAAAGAAAAACAAAATAGAGAAGATTTTTTCAACAATTCCTTTGAAAACCCATAGTCAAACTTGAAGGTTGCTTTAGCAAATTTACTATATGTTACAAACATAGCAATTATTAGAACTATTAACTCTGTCACTAGGAAAAGTAAAGATATTACCAAAAGACCATAACCATTTTTTATTAAAAAAAATACCCCAAACAGCGATAAAACCATCCTCATTATTTTGATTAAAGCATCATAATGCATCTTCTCAAAAGCTGCAAATATAGAGAAATATAATTCAGTAAAAGATTGGATTAATGTGAAAAAAAGCATGACATAAGCTATTAATTTTACTCCATAAGCGTAATTCATCATATTAAGAAATAAATAAGCAGCTATTATTGAGATAATCGAAAGGCAAATTTTTACAATTAATGCGTTGGACAGATATTTTGAAGCTGAATTTTTATCACGGCTTATTTCCCTTACTAATAACTTGGTTAATCCAAAATCTGAAATTATCACAAATAAAAAACCAAAAGCAATTGCAAAACTAAATATTCCGAAATCACTTTTTCCTAATTCTCTGGCAAGATATATAAAAATTATCAGCTGAATGACTCTGGAAATAACCTGGGCAGTTATCAAGCTGATGAAATTTGCTGTAATTCTTCTGGCAGTTTTGAATTTCATATTATTACTTTCTCTCAAAAAGCGCTTTATAGTAATGATCTACTGTCCTGCCTTTATAATTCACTATAAATGCTGTTGTTTGGATTATTGTAGAAACAGACCCATATATAATCAAGTACAGTGATAATGTTAAGTATTGCGGAAAGATGGCGTAGCTTACATTTATCAATTCTATACTAGTTAAGATGGTTATATGAACAATGTTTGCAGGATATACCCAAAATTCCCGTATAAGGTCATATGCACGATATAATTTTTTCCCGAGTATAGTTCCTCCGCCTTTAATGTCAGCTTTCCTCATAGCCAGCACTTTCTGAATTTTCTTTCCTTTTTTAATCTCACTTAATCTTTCAGCTATTACAGCATCTTTTACAGAGTTGAGTACAATTGGAGATCCAAATACAGAGCTCAAGAATCCAAAAATCAATATTGTTTTAAATCCTGTTATTACAAAAATTCCGTATGCAAGAGTGAAAAAAATCAGAGGTACAGCAAGGTTATGGTACACTTGTTCAAGAAAAGTTCCAATTCTTCCATCCTCTTTCCAGTATCTTGCAACTTCGCCATTTACATTGTCTAATATTATTGTGAAATGGATGATAAGAATGCCAATAAAAATCATCCATAAGCCCCCAAAAGCCATTAACACAGATCCGGTAATAATCAAGAGCATCATAAACATGGTCACGTAATCCGCAGAAATCCGGGTATATAAAAGCAGTTTTGTTATGTAGATTGATATTTTCATGGAAACTAATTCCATGTACAAAGGCTGTTTCTTCTTTGAACCGCATATTTTTCTTAATTCTTTAATTGATTCTACCATTTTTATAGTTATTTTTATTCCTCTACAATCCCGACTTACTATTTAAATTTATCCTTAGCTTTTGTTTATTCTTTGAGGCTTGATTCAGCGGAAATTGGGTTTTATACCCCACAGCTTCGCTGTGGACATTTATACCAATTTCGAGAGTAAAAATTCCAAATGCCCCGCAGCTTGCTGCGGTTGGGATTTTTACTAATCACTTGTTTTGAGGATGATTCTTATTAGAAAAAGTTGTGTGACGATAAATCAACGTACCCAAGTATTAGATTTTAATACAACGGAATACCACCAATCTTAGATTAGTGGTATGAATAGTGCTCGAAAACCACCCCTCATTATTGGTGGTATTCCTGGCGTCAAAAACCACTTGCTGTAGATAGTTATGTTCATCATGCCACCCATCTGTGATGGGTGGTTTTTGACGATTTCATAACAAAACTATCTAAAGTATAATTTTATAAAGTTTATGACCCTTCTTAACATAAATGAATACTGATTGAGGTATTAAAATAACAGTTTATAAGAGAATTTATGAATAAATAATAATGAACGAAAATGAAATTATTGTTTCTTGCAAAAAGATTTGGTTCCGGCAAAGATGCTATTCTGGAAGATTTCGGAAGGCAAGTCAGACTAGCAGAAAATCTAGTAAAGCTTGGAAACGAAGTGCATTTAATCGCAGCGGATTATATTGAAAAACGTACTTTTGAAAAAACACTCCACGGGATTAAAGTTGTCGTGATTCCATTTGGTCTCTTTTCATTTTCAAGTTATATCTCTAGATTAAGGAAAAAAATACGAAAAGAAAGCTATGATGCTATCATTGCATCTTCTGACCCTATTTTCGGAATAATTGCATATATAATAGCTCAAAAGACTCCAATAATTTATGATGTGCAAGATAATTATTTTTCATACACGAGCTATAAGTTCCCTTTTGTCAGGTTTTTTGAGAAAAAAGTACTTAAAAGAGCAGTTCTTGTGACTACTGTTTCAAATTCTCTTTTGAATCATATAAAAAAAGTCAATAAAAAATGCATCTTAGTTAAGAATGGTATAGATTCCAAAAAAATCAAGCCAATCGATAAATTCGAGTCCAGAAAAAAATATAATCTTCCTATAGAAAGCACGATTATTGCATACAGTGCTAGATATGTTGATGTCAATCAAAAACTTGCTATTGATTTCCTTGTAAAGAATTATAATATACTTAAGAAAAAGCATAAGAATCTATATCTATTATTAATTGGGGAAGGCAACCCATCAAGAATAAAAAAAGATAAGGACAATAAAGGCATAATCTCTTTTGAATCCTTAAGCCATGACAAATTAATAGAATTACTCAGCTCAGCTGATATTTTAACGATTCCATATGTACTCACACCTTTTACCGAATTTAGCTTCCCTTACAAACTTTCAGAGTATATGGTATTTTCAAAACCTGTTGTTTGTTCAGATATAGGAGAAATGAAGACTCTAATGAAACCCCATCCCCAATTGTTGTTCAAACAAAATAATAGTGAAGATTTTATAAAGAAGATTGAATTAGCATTGAAAATAAAAAATGTTGATTATTCCCAACAATTGAAGGATTTAACTTGGAATAAAATTACAAAAAAATTGCATAATGCAGTTCATGGAGCATTAAAGTAACATAATCCCACCACTAAAGTAGTTGGCTTTTATCCATAACTTCGCTTTCAATTGTTCGCAAGGAACCTTCAAGTTCATTAGCTTGGATGTGTGGCTGTGTTACAGCAGCCGAAACACGAGGAAATCTTTGATTTCCTGTGTCCCGAAAAAGCTTTGCTTTTTCAAGGACAACATCAGCATTGCTGTGTTGTTTAGCAAGATTATAACTTGCGTTTAAGTCAGCGTTGAGGGAATAACCACAATGGGAACAAATAAAAAAACCTTTGGAACGAGAACCGATAGAGCTACACTTACTACAAGTCTGAGAAGTGTTGTAAGGACTAACCTTAATCACTCTAATTCCTTTTCTAACAGCTTTGTATTCAATAAAGTTTTGAAGTTGATAAAAGCTCCAGCCATGCAGCCAAAAATTAAATTTTCTGCCTTTATTCGATCTTATTCCCTTAATGTCCTCCAAAGCAATAGTCCCTGCTTTGCAGTTGTCAACAATCTGTCTGCTAATTTTGTGGTTAACCCAAGCCTTGAAACGTCTCTCTTTGCCAGAGATTTTCCTGAGCAATCTCTTAGCGCTTTGAGTGCCTTTGGCTTGAAGTTTAGCCTTCAAACGCTTGTATTTGAGCCTATAACTTTTGATTTTATTTCCACTAAAAAACTGCCTATTGTTAGTTACAGCAATATGGTTTATTCCAACATCCACTCCAAGAAATCCATCAGAATTAATTGGAGTATCGATATCTCTAAAAAATGTGATATGCAAGAACAATCTCTTTTTTCTATCAAAGACAAGGTCAGCGCTTCTTGGTTTCCAAGAGAGATATTGTTTGTAATATTCAGGAATTTCAACGTTGATTTTAGTTCTGCCATTAACAGAAGCCAAAGTAACAAAGTTCTTTTTGAAAGTAAAGGAACGAGCATCATACCTTATTGTAAGAAATTCCTTAAATCTTGGTTTAGTTGGTTTTTTAGTTTTTCTCAAGGCTTTGAGACTTTCACAAGCTTTGTCTCTGCTACTACAAACCAATTGGGCAGGAAGTCCAAGAGTTTCTCTAATAGGATAGTGGGTAAGATGGTGAAGCTCCTTTTTGAAGTAAATTCCGTTATCCCAGCCAATATCCAGAGCATATTGGGCAGATTGAGAATACTGCTTCATAGTCTCAAGAAGTTCCTTTTTATAGGGAATTTTAAGCTTAATAGTAGCGATGGATTTCATACAAATAAAGAGAGTAAATCATCTTTATATACCTCACGCGAGAATGTCCAGTGGGTAAAATGTCCAGTGCTTATGCTTATGGAGGTAAGTCTCAATTCCCCCCACATAAATTTGTGGGTATCCTTGAGACAAATATTATGAAAGCACTTATTACCGGCGGCTTGGGATTTGTAGGGAGCAATTTAGCGCATAAACTTGCATCTATTGGTGTAGATGTAACAGTGATAGATGCAATGATTCCCGATCTTGGAGGAAATTATTTTAACATTGATAAAATAAAAGAAAAAATTACTGTTATTGAAGGCGATATAAGAGATAAAAACATAATTGAAGAGTCTATTAAGCATAAAGATGTTATTTTTCACCTTGCTGGTCAAGTAGATCATAAAAGGAGTATTAATAGACCTTATGAAGACGCAAGTATAAGGATTGATGGCACACTTTCTGTGTTAGAAGCTTGTAGAAAACATAATCCTTCTGCAAAAATAATCTATAGCAGCACCCGCGGTGTTTATGGAGAACCGAAAAAAGTACCGGTAAATGAAGATAATCCTACTAACCCACTTGTAATGTATGCTATTACAAGTCTCGCTGCTGAAAATATATTGAAAATGTATGGTAAATTTTACGGAACAAAGACAACAATTTTGCGTCTGGTTAATATATATGGTCCAAGACACCAAATGAAGCATTCTTATGGCATTGCAAACTATTTCATAATGCAGTCTCTTTCACACAAGCCCATGACTATTATGGGAACTGGTAAAATACTAAGAGATTTCTTGTTTGTAGATGATGCATGTGATGCCTTTATTGAATGTTCAAAAAATTCAGGTACAGATGGGAAAATATTTAATGTGGGATCAGGCAAAGGAACAAGCTTCATTGAACTTGCAAATGAAATTAAAAATGCAACTGATGGTAAGGTAAATTTAGTGAAATATACTAAAGTAGAAAAACAGCTAGAACCAGGCAATTTTATAGCAGACATAACAAAGATAACAAACGAGACTAAATGGTGTCCAAAAACTAAATTGGGCGATGGGATTAAAAAAACTGTAGATTTCTATAATAAAAATAAAAAACATTATTGGTAAAGAAATATGCGCTATGACCTAAAAATAGAGTTCTATAGCTAATTACTTTTTCTAGACTACTTTTTGGTCTTCTTATTTCTCACAATTGTGTTGGCGTGGTATAATGATTCAAGAGTGCCGGCATCTGTCCAGTACCCTTCAATCCCTGAAAATGATAAATTATTGTTTTTGATAAACATGTTTAGTACATCACTTATTTCTATTTCTCCTCTTGCCGATGGTTTTAAATTAGGGATAATATCAAATACCTTTGGACTAAACATATACACACCCGATGCGATAAGATTGCTTTTTGGTTGCTTTGGTTTCTCTGTTATCTTAATCACTTTATTTTCTTTTACTTCCACTACCCCATATCTCTCTGGATCTTTTACTTCTTTAACAAAAATATGAGATCCTGCATCATTCTTTTCAAATATTTCAGCTTCTTTTTTAAGACTGTCTTCCATGATATTGTCTCCTAAGACAACCATAAACTTGCTATTGCCAATAAATTCTTTTGCTAATGCCAATGCTACAGGGATTCCTGCAGAACCAATTTGCGCCCTGTATGTTATATTCGCTCCTAATTCTTTTCCGCTGCCAAGAAGCTTAAGGAAGTCTCCTATACTTTCTCCCCCGACAATTATTAAAATGTCTGTAATGTTTGCAGCCAATAGTGTTTTGATAGGATAATAAATCATAGGTTCATCGTAAACCGGCAGTAAATGTTTATTAGTTACTTTTGTAATTGGATAAAGCCTAGATCCTGTACCACCTGCTAAAACTACGCCTTTCATTTTCTTTTAGGCAAGGATACCCTGCAGGCCTTAATGCGCAGAGAAATTACTTTGCTTTTTCCTCCATTTCCTGGTTTTTCCATTTTATTTCTTACTTCTGATTAATCTTTTTTGATCTATGACAACCTATCTTCAATTTTTTAGTTTCTCCCACCAAGCTCGATTGTCGGTATACCAACTAATAGTGTTTTTTAATGCTTCTTCAAATTTGCGCTTTGGAGACCATCCTAATGCTCTAATTTTCTTGGTATCCAGTGAGTAACGCCTATCATGGCCTTTTCTGTCTGCGACATAATCAATTAAAGATTCCCCCTTATCCAGAATTTCAATAATAAGACGCGCTAATTCAATGTTTGGTAATTCTTTTCCAGAACCAATATTGTATATTTCTCCTGGTTTGCTTTTATGCAATACCAGATTTATTGCTTCACAACAATCTTCTACAAATAGCCAATCTCTGACATTCTTACCATCACCATATAAAGGCGCTTTTTTGTCGTCCATCAAGTTTGAAATAAATAAGGGGATTATCTTTTCAGGGTATTGGTAAGGGCCAAAATTATTAGTGCTCCTAACAATTGTAACCGGAAGTTCATGTGTTAGAAAATATGACATGCAAAGCAGATCTGCAGAAGCCTTGCTGGCTGAGTAGGGGCTGCTGGGGTTTAGATTGGAATCTTCTGTAAAAGATTCCTTTTCTATGCTACCATAAACCTCATCAGTGCTTATTTGCAATAATCTTTTTTGATGTTTCAGGGCTGCTTTGAGTAAAACGTGAGTTCCTATAATGTTAGTTTTTAAAAATGGGTCATCATATGAAATAGAACGATCAACATGACTTTCTGCTGCAAAATTTATAATAACATCCACATCTTCAATTACTTTTGCTACGATTTCATTATCGCTTATATCTCCTTTTACAAATGTATAATTTTTATTATCTTCAAATTCTTTAAGATTTTCAAGATTTCCAGCATAAGTCAGTTTATCCAGATTAATAATTTTATAATCTGGATATTTGTTAAGGATTAGCCTAACAAAATTACTTCCAATAAAACCACATCCGCCAGTTATCAGCAATTTCATGGCTATCAGGAATAGATAGAGCTTTATAAAATTAATGCCTTTATTTAACCTTTGGTCTGCTTCATCTTTATGCGTTTTAGATGATGTCTTTAATAGAAATTTTTTTGTTTTCTTGTGACGAAATACGCAAAGCTTCCATAACTTTTGCCTGCGAAACTAAAGAATTATAACTAAATTTCTTATTTTCCAGAACTTTACTGCAAAAATCCTCAAAAATTAAACTAAAATGATCCGCACTACTTATTTCAATTTTTTTAATCGAGTCTTGTTTTACTAATTCTATGGGGGGTTTCATATCATAAGGAATGGAATATGCTCTGTTTACATTAATCAAACCGGCGCTCCCCCAAATAGAGTAATTATTCTGATATACATTATTGAACCCAAAGGAGATAAGCGCTACTTTGTTTTCAGGAAATTCGAGATAGGCACTGCCTTGTATATCTACATCGTAGTTTTTATCATAATACAATTTACAGGTTACAGACAAAGGTTCTGATTGCAAAACTTTTCTAGACATAAAAACCGGATACGCCCCTGCGTCGTTTAAAGAACCCCCACCAAGTGATTTTTGATAACGAAAATTTTCTTCATTTAGTGGAGGGAATCCAAAAAACCCCCTAAATAAAGCGACATCTCCGATTTTCCCATTAGAAATCAAAGAAAGAATTTTTTGGTGTTGCGGATGGTAATCACACATAAAATTTTCATATAAAATCACATTATTTTCATTACATGATTTTACCATTTCCTTTACAGACATAAAACTCTCTGCCAAAGATTTTTCGCATATGATATGTTTTTTGTGTTTCGCAGCTTTGATAACCCATTCTTTGTGCAGTCCTATGGGCAGGGGAATATATACTGCATCAATATCCCTCCGTTTAATGATATCATCATAAGATTTTTCATATTCACAGTTGAATTTTTCTGCCCAATTCTTTGCCTTTTTGCTATCCCGACTTGCAATGGCAACTAATTTTACATTCTTGACGTTTTGAAGCGCTCTTATGATATCCCTTTGTACAATGTTTGCGCATCCGATTATGCCCATCTTAACGACTTTCATTTTATAGGTAAGAGATAATACTTCTTACATGCGGATTGATTAGATTATCATATTTGAGTAATTGTTTTATCTGATACATTGTTAGCCAGATATAATCATCTGGAACTTCAATTTCTTCATTTTCATCAACTTCTACTAACATGTTGTAATTAGTCTTTAGGTAAAACCTACCACCATCTTCTGCGAAGGATTTAGAATAAATGACATTCTCTTTTTCTGGATTTTCGAAATATTCCGCAAATTTAGGTTTATTTCCTTTGTGGGCTTTTTTTAGATTACTAAATGTTGCTTGTAAGGTGGGAGAGAGTTGCAACTTATGGATATTTCCTGGCTCTGCTTTAGCATGTATTAGATAATGTCTAACTCCATTAAATTTTTTGCTTAATATCCCTAAGATACCTCCTTCTTTCTGCCAGATCATAGGTTGAGTCCATTCTCCTACTTCTCTTTTTTTACTATTTAAAACTTTTACACCAATAACAGAAAAAAATTCACCAGAATCATGGACTATATTTTGTGTTTTATTGTCAAAATCCCATTTCTCTAATTCATTAATTCCAATCTTTTTGACTTCCATCTCACATTTTCTTCTTTGATTTTTGAACCATTCCATAATTTGATCCAGATTATTAAATCTATTCTTATCTTCTAAACATTCAAGCATATGCTCAATTCTTGCTTTTGTGTCTTGAGTGATCTCATAACCCTCTTTTTTTAGGATATTGATAATTGAATTAAATGTTTTCATTTTTATCGATTTTCCCATAACCTTCTTGCAATACTATTTTTTATCATTCTAGTTAGTCTATACTGTTTAAAAACCTTTTTGAAAACATATTTATATAGCGCTTTTATATCAGCTCTTATGGAAAAGAAGATTTTGGTTATAGCATCAACATTTCCCAGGTGGAAGGATGACAATTCACCTAGGTTTGTATATGATCTATCAGAAAACCTGAGTTCAAAATATAAAATCATAGCTCTCGTTCCTCATGACAAAGATGCCAAAAAAAAAGAGATCATGGGTAAATTAGAAGTAAGAAGATTTGCCTATTTTAAGCCAGAAAGCTTGCAAAGATTATGTTACGGTGGGGGTATGATACCTAATATGAAGCATAGTTTTTTAGCCAAGATGCAGATGCCTTTGCTTATCTTATCGGAATTTTTTGCATCTTATAGGGTAATCAAAAAAGAACCTATTAGCATGTTGCATGCACATTGGATGCTCCCACAAGGTTTTATTGGTGTGTTTTTAAAAAAACTATATGATGTTCCATTACTAGTGACAGTGCATGGCAGTGATTTGTTTCCCCTGAAAAACCAGCTTTTTAAGAAACTTCAATATTTTGTTATAAAAAATTGCGATAAGATTACAGTTAATAGTGAAGCAACAAAGAAAGAATTAGTGCAAAGATTTCCGGAGTATTCTTCTAAGGTTAAAATAATACCTATGGGTGTTAATATCAATTTGTTTAAAAAAACCAAAATCAAAAAACCAAAAAAATATATAAAAAATAAAATATTGCTTTTTGTTGGGAGATTAAGCGATCAAAAAGGTTTACAATATCTTGTTGATTCTATGGTTGATCTGGTTAGGTATGACAAGCAAATTAAATTATTGATTATTGGGGAAGGTCCTTACGAAAAAACAATTAGAGGAAGGGCAAATTCCAAAAAGGTATCACATAACTTAGAGTTTTTAGGTTCTATGCCCCCTAACAAAGTTGCTGAATATCATAATTTTGCAGATGTTTTTATTTTACCTTCTCTTTCAAATAAAACTGGCACTGAGGCTCTTGGTTTATCGTTGCTAGAGGCTATGGCATCTGGATGCGCAGTTATAGGCACCAATGTGGGAGGGATTTCTTTTGCAATAAAAGATGGTTATAATGGGCTGTTAGTTAAGCAAAAAGATTGTCATACGTTATCTCATGCAATTATCACTCTTTTAAAAAATAAGAAAAAATCATTAAATATGGGTAAGAATGCCGCTAAATTTGTCAGGGGAAGTTATTCGTGGGAAAAAGTATCAAAAGATTTCATGAAAATCTATGACGGACTATTAAAATGAAGATTATATTGAAACTTAAATTATTTTTGTATAGATTTTTTTCAACTACCTTGGGCAAGGGAGTTTTACAATTGTTATCTTTTGGTGTTAAGGTTAGGAATCTTGAAAATAGAAACTCCCTAAAAAAATTCCCTTTTCTTGTGATAATAACTACAGATGCAGAAGCAGGATATGTAACCAAGACTGAAAGAAGAGTTTGGCAAAAAGAAAATCCTGAAGCATTTATAGGTTATTATTCTGGCATAAGGAATCTTACAAATATATTTGAGAAGCATGGAATCAAAACAACTTTTTTTCTTTCAACACAGTGTTTTTCAAGTAAAGGAACCGAATATAAAAAAATAAAAAATGAGCTTAACAGCACAATAAAAAAAGGTCATGAGATAGGACTACATTTACATCCAGATTCTGATTTTGCATTACAGAAAAAACTTTCTAAGAAATTTGAGGCAACAAGCGCTTTTTTTTATGGTTACGAAGAAAAATTAGAAATTATCAAGGCAGCAAAAGATTTAGTAAGGGAAAATCTTGGGACTGCATCATATAAGAAACTTATAAGTTTTCGGTGGGGGAATTGGGCTTTGGATACTGGAGGGGCAAAAGCGTTAAATAAATTAGGATTTAAAATTGATAGTTCTGCTGTATCGGGCATTAAAGGCCATACTCATGATACAATGAAATATGATTGGAGCATAGTAAGCAGACATTATCCATGGAAATTAAGCATAACTGATTATCTGGCAACAAACCATAATAATTCAAAAGTCATGGAGATACCTATTGCAACTTTTGATTTTTTTGGTATGGGGATGAGGGCAGACCCTGTTAATTCCGTTTTGTTGAATAAAGCTTTTTTAGAGTATTATGAGAAAGCAGACAGGTCAAAAAAACCATTCCCTTTTGTTGTTATAACCCATAGTTCTGAGGCAGCCACTAAAGATGGTAAAGTTACGCAAACGTTGAAAGATTTAGACAGATTCATATCACTTGCAAAAAAGTATGATGATGTTGAGTTTGTTACTTTGAAAGAAGCCAATAAAATAATAAACAATAACTAATAGCATTTAATTCAGCGGAAATTGGGTTTTATACCCCACAGCTTCGCTGTGG
>CEPV01068293.1_pt1 | contig 12495 bp, 12 predicted proteins | sample 530451 | NCBI WGS metagenome assembly CEPV01 (sample SAMEA2620097, study PRJEB7988) | marine metagenome | isolation source: saline water (ENVO:00002010), including | reverse complement strand
CCAATCGGGAAACAGAATTGATCCAATTTGGGCCGGAAAGACCCTAGTGAATAGATTCTTACATAGGGACCCTATGCGACGGCTCCCCAAGCTCTTCCGGAAAGGCGCCCGATGCGTGGTGATGCTGGCGCATCACAAGCATCGGGCAACGCATCCGGTAGGCTTGGGAAGCCGCCCCCTTGGGCGTTTTGGGGGTCCACTATCCCGGCTTCTCGGGGCGTCGAGCCCCCTTGACGATGCTTTGGCATCGCCCGCGGGCGCTCTCCTGCCGAGAAACCGGAATATGGGATCGTATGGGGTCCATCTGTTAGATTTTATCAACTAGAGCGGCATGGCACAGGAGTCGGACCAGCAACGGAAGGGGAAGATCAAACCCCGCCCCGGCGGACGCGTTTTCTCACCGCTGACCCGGCGCATCCTGACGGTCAACGTGATTGCGCTCGGCGTCCTTGTCAGCGGAATTCTGTTTCTCGGCGAATACCGCCGGAACCTGATCGACGCGGAACTGAAATCGCTCGGCGTTCAGGCGGAGATGTTCGCCGCCGCCCTGGGCGAAGGCGCCGTCACCCCCCGCAGTCCCTCCAGCCAGCAACTGGTTTCTGAAATTTCCAATCAGATCGTTCGCCGGTTGGTGGAAACGACGGGAACCCGGGCCCGGCTTTTCAGCAACAACGGATCCCTTATCGCTGATTCCCGGCGTCTGGTGGGACCCGGCGGCCTGATCCAGATCGAGGCGTTACCGCCCCCGGGCGCCGAGAGTGGGGTCCTGCCCGCCGTTTTGGAGGTCTATGACCGGCTCATGCGCCGCCTGACGGTCCAGGAAACCTTGCAGGTCTACCACGAAAAATCCCGCCAGCACGCCCGCGACTACCCGGAGGTTGTCAAAGCGCTTTTGGGCGAAAGGGCGCACATGGTGCGAAACACCGGGGGCGGCCGCCTGATTCTCAGCGTCGCCATGCCGGTACAGCGCTATAAACACGTGCTCGGGGCGTTGATGCTGACCCGGGGATCGCACGCCATCGACAGCGCGCTTCTGGAGGTGCGCCTGGATATCCTGAAGATTTTCGCCGTCGCCCTTGGGGTGACGGTGTTGTTGTCGATGTACCTGGCCGGCACCATCGTCCGGCCGGTCCGGCGCCTCGCCGCCGCCGCGGAGCGGGTGCGCCGTGATCACGGCCGTCAGCAGACGATTCCTGACTTCGCCGGCAGAAACGACGAAATCGGCGATCTCGCCGAGAGCCTGTCGGAAATGACGGAGGCGTTGTGGCTCCGGATGGACGCCATCGAAAGTTTCGCCGCCGACGTGGCGCACGAGATCAAGAACCCCCTGACGTCTCTCAGGAGCGCGGTGGAAACCACGGCCCGGCTGAAAGACCCGGAACAGCAGCGCAAGCTCATGGTCATTATCCAAGAGGACGTCAGCCGCCTGGACAGGCTGATCAGCGACATATCCGATGCCTCGCGCCTGGATGCGGAACTGTCCCGGGCCGAGACCGAGCCGGTGGACATCGGCGCCATGCTGGCGATTCTTGTCGAAGTACATGACGACACCACCGAGGGTGGCCCCCGGACGCGCCTTGAAAACACCGCCGGTGATAGCGGACCGCTGATGGTCGACGGCATCGAGAGCCGCCTGGCCCAGGTGTTTCGCAACCTGCTGACCAATGCCCGGTCCTTCAGCCCCGGCGAAGGCGCCATTACCATCACCACGTCCCGCGAAAACGGCTGGATAGTCGTCGATATAGACGACGACGGCCCCGGCATCCCGGCCGGTAAGGAAGAAGCCATTTTCAAGCGTTTTTACACCCAGCGCCGGAAATTGGAGAAGTTCGGCACCCATTCGGGTCTCGGATTAAGCATTTCCCGCCAGATCATCGACGCCCACGGTGGCCGGCTTTTCGCCGCCAACCGCACCGGGCCGTCAGGCGAGGTTCTAGGGGCCCGGTTTTCAGTCCGCCTGCCGGCCGGTTGACAGACCGCCCGGGGGGCTCCACGCTTTCGGCGATGGAGCAGATTCACGCCACCACTGTCGATATCGACGGGTCCGGGGTCTTGCTGTCGGGACCGTCGGGGAACGGCAAGTCGGACCTGGCGCTGAGGCTGATCGACGGCGGCGCCCGGCTGGTTGCCGACGACCGCACCGATTTGGCGCTGGCCGACGGGCGCCTCGTCGCCTCGGCGCCCCGGGAAATCGCCGGCCGCATGGAAGTCCGGGGTCTGGGCGTCCTGGAGAAAGACGCGGTCCCGCAAACGGTTCTCGCCCTGGTGGTCGAATTGGTGGACCCGGAAGACGTCGAACGGGTACCCGAAACAACAACGGTTACGTTCCTGGGGGTCGACGTACCCGTGGTCCGGCTCCATGCGTTCGAGGCTTCGGCGGCGGCCAAGGTTCGCGCCGCCCTGATGGCTGCGGGTGCGCTATAATGAGGACGCCATGAGCAAGAAAAAAACCGACCAAGCCCCCCCGGCGCCGTTGCTCCTGGTGACGGGGGTTTCCGGCGCCGGCAAAAGCTCGGCCCTGAAAGTGCTCGAGGATCTGGGCTACGAGGCGGTGGACAACCTGCCGGTGTCGCTCATCGGCCGCATGGTCAGCCCCGGGAAATTTCCGCAACCCCTCGTCATCGGCATCGACATCCGCACTCGAGATTTCGACGCCGCCGGGTTCCTCGGCGAACTGAACACCCTGGTCGAACGCCCCGATACGGACGTCAAACTGCTGTTCCTGGATTGCGACGACGATGTTCTGGTCCGGCGCTTCGAGGAAACTCGCCGCCGCCATCCCCTGGCCGACGACCGCCCGGTCAGCGACGGGCTCAGGCGGGAAAGGGTCCTGATGGCCGCCGTCCAGAAACAGGCCAACATCATCGTCGATACCTCGGAAATGGCCCTGGCCGATTTGAAGCGTACCCTCGAAGGCCATTTCGGGTTGGAAGGCGAAGGCCAGCTTTCCATATTCGTGACCTCTTTTTCCTACCGCCGCGGCCTGCCCAGGGACGCGGATCTGGTTTTCGACGTCCGGTTCCTGAAAAACCCCCATTACGATCTCGACCTGAGGGAGCTTTCCGGCCTCGATGAGGCGGTCGAGGAATTCATATCCGCCGATGAACGGTTTCAGCCGTTTTTCGACAACCTGACGCTGCTGCTCGAGCCCCTGCTCATCGGTTACGCCGAAGAGGGCAAGAGCTACCTGACCATCGCCTTCGGGTGCACCGGCGGCCGCCATCGCTCTGTTTTCGTTGCCGAAAAACTGGCCTGCTGGCTCGACGGCAAGGGCCGGCACCTGCAATCGCGCCACAGGGACTTGGACAAATCGGGCAATTGATATCAAACTCCCGGCAAGGAATGCGGCGGATCGAGTTTTTCCCTTGATCCTGAGGCGCAGCCGGGGATTATCACGCCATGTGGGAAGGGCCGCTTTAAGATGATCGGTTTGGTGCTTGTGACCCACGGCCGCCTGGCCGAGGAGTTGATCGCGGCGCTGGAGCATGTGGTCGGGCAGCAGCCGAACGTTATCGCCGTCTGCATCGGCCCCGACGACGACATGGAGCAGCGCCGGGCCGAAATTCTCGACAGCGCCGCCAAGGCGGACGAAGGGGACGGCGTCGTGCTGTTGACCGACATGTTCGGCGGCACGCCGTCTAATCTGGCGATTTCCGTCATGGACAAGGCGAACGTGGAGGTCATTGCCGGCGTCAATCTGCCGATGCTGATCAAGCTGGCCAGCGTCCGCAAGACCGACTCCCTGGTCGACGCCATCGAGGCGGCTCAGGAAGCCGGGCGCAAATACATCAACATCGCGTCTAAGCTGCTGTCCCAGGAACAGGAATGAGCACCGGCGGCGACCCCTCCCGGGAGGCGGAACCGGCGTCCGGGGCCTCCGGCGGGACGGGCGGCGAAACCGTGCGGCGCCGGGTGACCATCGTCAATTCCCGCGGCCTGCATGCCCGGGCGGCGGCGAAGTTCGCCAAGACCGTCGGCGCCTACGATGCCCAGGTTACGGTGAGCAAGGGCGAACAGACGGTTTCCGGGCTGTCGATCATGGGGCTGATGATGCTGGCGGCAACGCCGGGAAGCGATGTCGACCTGATCGCCGACGGGCCCGACGCTAGAGCCGTCATCAAGGCCTTGGAGGCGTTGATCGCCGCCCGGTTCGACGAAGACGACGCCGCAGAAAAAACTTGAGAATTCATCCGATGGCCAAGGAACAACACTTCGACGGACTGGGCGTGGCGGCGGGGATCGCCATCGGCTCGGCATATGTCCGCGAGAGCGGCGCCGTCGACGTGCCCGAACGCCGGATTCCCAAGAAGCAGGTGGAAAAGGAACAAAAGCGCCTGAAGGCCGCCGTCCGCCTCGCCCGCCGGCAAATCCGCCGCCTCCAATTTAGGGCCGCTGCCAAATCCGGCGCCGCCGGCGAAGAACTCACGTACCTCCTCGATGCCTACCTGCACATGCTTCAGGATTCGCGCCTGGTGCGCGGCGCCGAGCAGCGCATCGCCGGCGAACAGGTCAACGCCGAGGCCGCCGTCAAGGCCGAAATCGCCGACATCGCCCAGGTCTTCCAGGCCATGGACGATTCCTATATCGCCGCCCGGGTCGACGACATCCGCGAAGTCGGCAACCGGCTGCTCAGGAACCTGACCAAGACCCCGGTCAAGCCGTTTTCGGCGGCGCCGGAGAACAGCATCGTCATCGCCGAACAATTGAGCCCCGCCGACACCGCGCAGCTCGATCCGGCGCAGATCATCGGCGCCGCGGCCATGCTCGGCAGCGCCGAAAGCCACACCGCGATCATGGCCCGGGCCCTGGGCCTGCCGACGGTCCTGGGCGCGGCCGGGCTGATCGGGGGCGTGCGGACCGGGGATAGCGTCATCGTCGACGGCTCGGCCGGACACATCGTCGTCAACCCGGCGCCGAAGACGATCGCCGCCTATGAACGCCGCCGCACCGAACACCGGCGCCAGACCCGCCGCCTCGACCGCCTCCGGAACCTCGCCGCTACCACCCGCGACGGCGCCGAAATCATCCTTCAGGCCAACGTCGAGCTGCCCATCGAAATGGACATGGTGACCCAGGTCGGGGCCCTGGGCATCGGGCTGTTGCGTAGCGAATTCATGTTCATGAACCGCGAGGACGTCCCCAGCGAGGACGAACAGGTGGACGCGCTGCGCTCCGTCATCGGGGTCATGGGAAAACGCCCGGTCACCGTCCGCACGCTTGACGTCGGCGCCGAAAAACCGGTGGCGGCGCTGTTGAACGGCATCGAGGAAAGCGCCGTTTCCAACCTCGGTCTGCGCGGCATCCGCCTGTCGCTAGCGCAGACGGACGCCCTGGAAACCCAGTTCCGGGCCATCCTCCGGGCCGCCAACAGCGGCAATGTGCGCGTCCTCCTGCCGATGGTGTCCCAGGTCGGGGAAATCCGCCGCGCCCGCGAGATCATGAACAAAGCCGCCGCCAAGCTGCGCCGGCGCGGGGTGGCGATTCCCGATCCGCTGCCGCCCATCGGCGTCATGATCGAGGTCCCCAGCGCCGCCCTGGCGGCGGATGCCTTTGCCCAGGCCAGCGACTTTTTCGCCATCGGGTCCAACGACCTGACCATGTACACGCTGGCTATCGACCGCGGCAACGAACACGTGGCGCACCTGTTCGATCCACTGCATCCGGGGGTCCTCCGGCTGATCCAGTTTTCCGCCACGGCCGCGCTCCGTGCCCGCATCCCCATCAGCATCTGCGGCGAAATGGCCGGTGACCCCCGCTATTCGGCGCTGCTGCTGGGGCTGGGCATCCGCGAACTGTCGATGACGCCGAGCAACATCCCGCACGTCAAACAGCGGATCCGCGAAATGGACATGGACGCCGCCAACCGCCGCGCCGGCGTGATCATGGACCAAGTGGACTCCGGGCGAATCGCTACCCTGCTTGATGATTTCAACGCCCTGGCATAACATACAATCGTATTCACCCTTGCATAACGTCCCCCTAACGTCCCCGGGGGATGACCCGGCGCCAAAACAGGTTGCGGCCTGTTTCCGGGGCTGGTAAACCCCCCTTTCCCTTGTCAAAAAGAATTCAGGAGCCGCCGCCATGCCCTTCGATGATTACAAGGTCGCCGATATTTCGCTGGCCGAGTGGGGCGAGAAGGAAATTTCCCTTGCCGAAACGGAAATGCCCGGCCTGATGGCGATCCGCGAGGAATTCGGCGGCCAGCAGCCGCTGAAGGGCGCGCGCATCGCCGGATCGCTGCACATGACCATCCAGACGGCGGTGCTGATCGAGACCCTGAAGGCGCTGGGGGCGGACCTCCGCTGGGCGTCGTGCAATATCTATTCGACCCAGGACCACGCGGCGGCGGCCATCGCGGCGGCGGAAATCCCCGTTTTCGCCACCAAGGGCGAAACGTTGGTGGAATACTGGGATTACGCGCACCGGATCTTCGAATGGCCCGACGGCGGCGGGGCGAACATGATTCTCGACGACGGCGGCGACGCGACGCTGCTGTTGCACCTCGGCATCGACGCCGGAAACGACGCCGGCGTCATAGAAAAGCCCTCCAACGAGGAGGAAGAGGCCCTGTTCGCCTCGATCAAAAAGCGGCTCGACGAAAAGCCCGGCTGGTACGCCGAGGCGGCCAAGGACATCCAGGGCGTCACCGAGGAAACGACGACCGGCGTGCACCGCCTTTATGAAATGGAAGCCAAGGGCACGCTTTTGTTTCCGGCCATCAACGTCAACGATTCGGTGACCAAGTCCAAATTCGACAACAAATACGGCTGCCGCGAAAGCCTGGTCGACGGCCTGCGCCGCGCCACCGACGTGATGATGGCCGGCAAGGTGGCCGTGGTCGCCGGCTACGGCGACGTCGGCAAGGGGTCGGCCGAAAGCCTGCGCAACGCCGGCTGCCGGGTGATGATCACCGAGCCCGATCCCATCTGCGCCCTGCAGGCGGCGATGGAAGGCTTCGAGGTGGTGACCATGGAACAGGCGGCGCCCCGGGGCGACATCTTCGTCACCGCCACCGGCAACATCGACGTCATCACCGTCGACCACGTGCGCGCCATGAAGGACCGGGCCATCGTCTGTAACATCGGCCACTTCGATTCCGAGGTCCAGGTCGAAAGCCTGCGCAATTTCAAGTGGACCAACATCAAATCGCAGGTGGACGAGATCGAACTTCCCGACGGCAAGCGGATTATTCTGTTGGCCGAGGGGCGGCTGGTGAACCTGGGCTGCGCCACGGGGCACCCTAGTTTCGTCATGAGCGCCTCGTTCACCAACCAGGTACTGGCGCAGATGGAGCTTTGGCGGAAGCCCGACGACTACGAGAACAAGGTCTACGTGCTGCCCAAGCATCTCGATGAAAAGGTGGCGACGCTGCACCTGGACAAGCTCGGCGTCACCCTGACCAAGCTTTCGAAGCAACAGGCGGACTACATCGGCGTTTCCCCCGACGGCCCGTTCAAACCCGATACCTATCGCTACTAGCCGCGACTAATTCTTACTGGACCCGCTTTCTTTCCACTGGCCTGAATGCCCGGGGTTTGCAACGGAGGGCATTGGGTGTACGCCCGGCGTTATGGAAAATTCCCACCGGAATGTAGGTTTTTGTCGGCCTTTATCTACATCCTGGAATCCAGGCGTGGAAAATCCCTGCCGCGATCAGTTCTTCATATTCACAATGTCAAAGAGCGGCCCCCGGCAACACGAAGACCGCCGCGCCGGGCGCTGAATCTACTTGCACATGAAACCCGGACTGCCCACATTGGAGGCGTCGGTTACACATTACCCTGGCGTGCCCGCTTAGATGCTTTTGCTCTTCGCCGAGTTACCCCGAGAAATAGTGGACCATACGGCACCACGACGCCGCTGGAAGCGGTAGGCGCCAACCCGATACCTTGACCCGATACTGTGAAAGGACAAGATGTGACATGACCACCGGAACGGTAAAATGGTTCAATCCGACCAAGGGATATGGATTCATCGAGCCGAGCGACGGCTCCAAGGACGCCTTCGTCCACATTTCCGCTGTCGAACAGGCGGGACTGACGACTCTCAACGAAGGACAAAAGGTCGAATATGAACTCGTGCCCCGTGAAGACGGCAAGTCCTCGGCGGAAAAACTGGTCCTCCTCGACTGACGCGTCCCGCTTGGCTGTCTTCAAAGTCCCTGGCGCCGGTGTCGTTCGGTTTCCGGCATAAGGTTCGTCAGGTGATGCGCCGTCGCGGGCGGACCGACGGCGGTGACGCCGGCTCCCGGAGGACGGCGGCCCGGCATCGGGACGACTTTTCATCATTTACAGCCGGAATTGTCCTCGCCCCGCGGTAATTTCGTGCGGCACAGGATGGCGCCGTCCATCTTCACGTTCTTCAGGATCGTCTTCGTCAGATCAACGTCACTCAGATTGGCCCCGCTTAGGTCTACCTCATCTAGTTCCGCCTTGGACAGGCCGGCCCCCGTCAGGTTGGCGTCTTTCAGGTTCGTCGTTTTCAGCCAGGCCCGGGTCAGATTGGTTCCGCTCAGGTCCGCCTTGCTCAGGTTCCCCTGGCTGAGATTCGCTTTACGCAAGTTCGCCCCTTTCAGGCTCGCGCCGCTCAAATCCGCCCGTTCGAGAATCGCGCCGCTCAAATCCGCCTTGTCCAGGGTCGCGCCGTTCAGTTTCGCCCTTGTCAGGTTTGAATTCGTCAGCTTCGCCGCCGTCAGGTTCGCCCCTCTCATGTCCGCCGCCCTCAGATCGGCGCCCGTCATGTCGGTGTACGACAGATCGGCTTTGCTGAGCTTTGCCTTGTACATGAACATGCTCAGTTTCGCCTTTTTCAGCTTCGCGCCGCTGAAATCGGTCTTGCGCAGGTTGCATCCTTTAGGTTTGCCCCTTCCAGATTGGCGCCGCTCAGGTTCGCCTTGTTGATGTCCACCTGCTTCAGGCTCTGGCCATGCAGATCGACGCCACTGAGATCGCATTTCGCGCACTTGCGCAAAAACTTCAGGTTCTTGAGGGCCTTTTCCTCGAAGGCGTAAACCTGGGAAAAGCTGACCACGAAAAGAAACAAGCCAGCCAACAATGTCCTCATTCCAGTGCTCCATGAATTTCCGTGTGATCCAAAAGTCCGCTGATGCGGCGACAGGGGGTTCGATCCTTTGCCAGGGCCGTTTCGCTCCGAACCGCGCATAAATCAAAGCCTTTCCCGTAACAGATATACCGTGATTTCCCAGATAACCTTCAAACTGACTCCAACCCTAACTAAATCCCATTGTCACTGGAACAGTTTTTCCTCCGCCGCCATCCGACAGTCCGATTGGGGGGATTGAGCGGCCCTTCCGTTGTTTGATTCCTTGTCGCCGCACCGGGCGGGCGTTTAATCTGTTGCGGTGCTGACCGAAATCAACACTCTCCAGGCTTTTGTGGCCGGCGCCTTCATCGTGGCGCTGAGCGCCGCCGTTGTCGTCTTTCGGCAACGAAAGCGCTTCAACGATACCGAAACCGAGCGCCAACGTCTGGAGGCGGTCGCGGTGAAGGCGCGCGAGATGCTGGCGTCGGCGCCGGACGGCCTGTTCCTGTGGGACCACGTCAACGGCGGCTTCACGTGCTCGCGGCGGCTGTCGGTGCTGCTCGATCTCGACGCCGGCATCCAGGCCCGTTACGACGACATACGCGATTGCTTCGAAGGCGAATCGCTCAAGATCCTCGAACAAAGCGTGTCGCTGCTGCGCGCCGGGGGAACGCCGTTCGACCTTTTGCTGACGGCCGGGCGGCGGCGCCTTCAGGCGACCGGCAGCCGCGCCGAAACCGACGCCGGCGAGACCCTGGCCGACATGGTGTGGCTGCGCGACGTCACCGGCGCCGGGGGCGCCGGCGGTACTGGCGAACCCAACGCCGGGCACCGCATCGCCTCGGTCAACACGTCGGGGTTCGACGACCGGCACCTGACGGCGCTCCTCGACGCCATGCCGCTGCCGGTGTGGCTACGCGATTCGAAACTGTCGCTGGCCTTCGTCAATCTCGCCGCGCGCGAGGTCGCCGACACCGATTCCGGCATGGCCGACCAAGCCCGCCGGCAGGGCCAGCCGGTCACCGAGCGCCGTCACCTGAGCGGCAACGGCTCGGAGCGCCTGTTGGAAGTCACGGAAACGCCGCTCGGCATGTTGGGCGGCAGCCAAGACGCCCCCACCGGCGGCACCATCGGTTTCGCCGTCGAGCGCTCGGATTGGATGGAAAAGGAAGGCCAATACCAGAAGCTGACCGCCGCCCATGGCGCGGTGCTGGAAAGCCTGGAGACGGCGATCGCCATCTTCGACGCCGGCGCCGAACTCCGGTATTTCAATGCCGCCTACGCCCGGCTTTGGGACCTGGACCCCGACTGGCTGAAGACCGGGCCCAGCCTCGGCGAGGTGCTGGAACGCCTGCGCGAACAACGGAGCCTGCCGGAAGTCTCCGATTTCCGCGAATTCAAGATGCGCCAGCTTGAGCGATTCGAGACCCTGGGCGAAGAGACGGAGGAGCTTATGCACCTGCCCGACGGGCGCGCGATCCGGATCCTCGTCAACCGGAATGGCAAGGACGGGTTGGTGTTCCGGTTCGATGACGTCTCCGAGCGCCTGGACCTGGAGCGTTCGTACAAGTCCCTGAACGCGGTGCAGAGCGAGTCGCTCGACAACCTGCACGAAGGCATCGCGGTGTTCGGCGGCGACGGCAGACTGAAGCTTTCCAACCCGGTATTCGCGGGGCTGTGGGGCCTCGACAAGGAAGTCCTCGACGGCGACTATCACGTTTCCGACTTCGTCGACCACACCCGCTCCAAGATCACGCTCAAAGGCGGCTGGGACGACCTCAGTTGGGGCATCCACAAGGAGCATGTCGTCGCCCGCCTGATGAGCCGCGACAACATCACCGGCAAGCTCGAACTCGACAACGGCACGGTGGTCGAATACGCCAACGTGCCGCTGCCCGACGGCGCCATGCTGCTGAGCTATATGGACATCACCGATTCGACCCGGGTCGAACAGGCCCTGCGCCAGCGCGCCGAGGCGCTGGCCGAAGCCGACCGGCTGAAGACCGAATTCATCGCCAACGTGTCCTTTGAGGTGCGCACGCCCCTGAACACCATCATCGGTTTCGCCGACATGCTGGGCCAGGAATACTTCGGTGAACTCAACCGCCGCCAGGGGGAATACGCCAAGGGCATCCTCGACACCACTCGCGGCCTGATGTCGGTGATCGGCGATATCCTCGACCTCGCCTCCATCGAGGCCGGGCGCATGGAGCTGGCCCGCGACACCGTCGACGTGCACGGGTTTCTGGTTTCGACCCTGAACCTGATCCAGGAACGGGCCCGGTCCAAGGACCTGAAGCTGGAATTCGACTGCCCGCCCGACATCGGCTGGATTTCGGCCGACGAGAGGCGCCTGAAGCAGGTGGTGTTCAACCTGCTGTCGAACGGCATCACGTTTACGCCTAAGCGCGGCACCGTGCGCCTGGAAGCCCGGCGCGAGGGCGACGACCTGCTCATCACCGTCGCCGATACCGGCATCGGCATTCCCCAGGCCGACCGCGAGCGGGTGTTCCGGCCGTTCGAACAAGGCGCCGGCCCGGGTGACTCCCAGGGCGCCGACAAAAGCGGCGCCGGTTTGGGCCTCACCCTAGTCCGCAATTTCATCCAACTGCACGGCGGCACCGTGGACGTGAAGTCGCCGCCGGGACGCGGCACCACCATCACCTGCCGCCTGCCGGCCGCCGGACCCGGGGAACCTGATATGAGACCCGAACCGGAAGAACAAACCTGATATGGCCGACATTTCGCAAACCCCGATCAGGGTCGAACTCGCCGACGAGGCGGCGACGGCCGCCCTGGCCGCCAGGGTCGCGTCCCGGGCCCGGCCGGGCGACGTTTTCGCCCTTTACGGCCCCTTGGGCAGCGGCAAGACCGTCTTCGCCCGCGCCTTCATCAATGCCCGCACCAGAACACCAGAAGAAGTCCCCAGCCCCACCTTTATCCTCGTCCAGGGGTATGAATTCCCCAACGGCGAGGGGGCCATCCCGGTTTATCATTTCGACCTGTTCCGCATCAAGGACGCCCTTGAGACGGCGGAGCTGGGCATGGACGACGCCTTCGCCGGGGGGATTTCCCTGATCGAATGGCCTGACCGGCTGGGTGCCCGCCTGCCGGCGGACCGGCTCGAGGTTTCCCTGGACCAGGGCCCGAGCCCCGATTCCCGACGCGCGTCGCTGGCCGGGCACGGAACGTGGAAAGGGCGCCTGGAAATCCTTGGCCCCGAGGTCACGGGCGATGACTGACCGCGCCGAATTGATAGATTCCTTCCTCGCCGCCAGGGGCTGGGACGGCGCCCAGAAAACGGCGCTGGCCGGCGACGCGTCGTTCCGGCGCTACGAACGGCTGACCCTGGGCGACCGGGGGGCGGTGCTGATGGACGCGCCGCCGCCGGAAGAGGACGTCGATGCCTTCGTCACCGTCGCCCTGCACCTGAAGTCCCTCGGCTTCAGC
>CEPV01035684.1_pt1 | contig 12511 bp, 12 predicted proteins | sample 530451 | NCBI WGS metagenome assembly CEPV01 (sample SAMEA2620097, study PRJEB7988) | marine metagenome | isolation source: saline water (ENVO:00002010), including | reverse complement strand
CAAGACACCCACGGGGGCGGCGTGAGGGTGCCGCTGATCGTTCATTATCCCTCGGGCATCGGCGACGCGGGCGGTGTCAGGAACCAGTTCCACCACGTGAGCGACATTGCGCCGACGATACTCGAGATGGCCGGCGTCAAGCCACGGTCAAGCTACCGCGGATATGACCAGATGCCGATTTCCGGCACGAGTCTTGCGTACACGTATGCCGACGGCGATGGCCTGACTGAGAAGCCGATCCAGTATTTCGAAATGATCGGCAACCGCGGTCTCTGGTTCGACGGCTGGAAGGCCGTCACCCGTCATGAGCTCGGCGACGAGTACAGCAGCGAAGAGTGGGAGCTGTACAATCTCGGTCAAGATTTCTCCGAGACTAACAACTTGGCCGAAACCGAGCCGGAACGTCTGCGCAAGATGATCGACCTGTGGTGGACGGAAGCAGGTCGCTACGGTGTGCTGCCGTTGGACGACCGCAGCTTTGAAAAATCCGGCCCGAGCACGCGCCCGGGAGCTTACCACGAGACTTTGAGTTATCACTTCGCTTCGCCAAACGTCCACATCCCGGCAGCCCTGGCGCCCCAACTGCGACGAGGAGACTGGGCGTTGACGGCGGACATTGAGATCTCGGGCATTGACACCGAGGGCGTGATCTATTCGCATGGCTCGTTCATGGACGGCTTCTCGCTGTTTGTGCAGGCCAGAAGGCTTTGCCTCGTTCACAACTCATCGGGCGCCGCGACGATCGGGCGTGCCTCTGAGGCGTTGCCAGATGGCCGGATAAACGTGGGGCTGTCGTACGAGCGCGCAAGCGATCGAGGCGGCGCGTTCACTTTCACCGTCAACGGCGAGGGGGTTGGTGGCGCCAACGTTCCCGATGAGATGCGAGCGTCGAGGGTTGGCGGCGTCGGCATCGGTCGGGACGAGCTGGCGCCGATCACCGACCTCTACGACGCTCCATATGCGTTCACTGGTGTCATTCATTCCGTGGATATCCGCGTGGAGCCTAGATGATTCATTTTCACGCTGGCGTCGTGCTCCAAACTAACCACGATCCGCCGATCTACGAGGATGTGCCGCTGTGAGCTCCCCGAATCCTGATTCCGCCGCATGCTTGAGAACCGGTTCGTCGCCGTGAATGCATCTTATTGACACTGCCAGGCGTCAGTCCTACACTGTCGTCTGCCGCCAACCGAACGCGAGGACAATCTACGACTAACGATGCCATACCAACCTCACATATTCGCTGACAACCCCTTGGACCGCGGCGACCAGCAACGCCGTGACGAGGCGTGGCTGGAAGAGCGGACACTGGACCCGGACACCAAGTTCCTGTTGATGCCGGGGCTCGAAGTGCCGCTGTCCGATGGAACGGCGCCGAGTTTGAGGTGGCTGAACGCCGACGACCTGAACGGACTCGCCGTCGATGGGCCGCCTGTCTTCCTTGGGCTTCAGGACGGACGGGCGCACTTTGCCGTGTACGTCCCCAAGACGGACGGTGCGGCGGAGGAGCTCACCTCCGACAAGTCGATCGTCTTCTCCGACGCCAGGAGGGCGGCGACGATCCTCGCGTTGCAGGAGACGGGCATCGTGGCGCAGGCACGTGCGCAGTTGGACTGGCACAACCGACACGGCTTCTGTTCAGTCTGCGGCGCTCCCACCGAGATGGGCCGCGGCGGTCACGTCCGTCAGTGTCCCGAGTGCAATGCGCAGCACTTCCCCCGCACCGACCCGGTCGCCATCATGCTGGTCCACGACGGGGATCGCTGCCTGCTGGGCCAATCCCGGGGACGCTTGTCCCGGATGCGAATGTACTCCGCGCTGGCGGGTTTCATCGACCAGGGCGAGTCAATCGAGGAGGCGGTCGCTCGGGAGGTCAAGGAGGAGGCAGGCATCGAAGTCAAGAACGTTCGATACCACTCGTCCCAACCATGGCCGTTCCCGTCGTCGCTCATGATCGGTTGCCACGCCGAAGCGGTGACGACCGACATAAGCATCGACAGCGAGGAGATGGCCGACGTGCAGTGGTTCGACCGCGAAGAGTTGCTGCTCGCCTTGGAGGGACGCAGCGAACGGCTTTCCGTGCCCCAACCCCTCGCCATCGCCCATCACCTGATCAAGACCTGGGCGACGAAGACGATCTAGCTGGCAACCGAGGGTGGGTCAGAATCCAACTAGCGATTGGCTGCCGAATCGCTAAATGCGAACGGCGGCGTCGCAAGAGTCATGGACGCTCAGGATTGTCGTCGGATAGAAACCACGGCATCAATATGGCTTCATGCGGCCACAGGAACTCGAACCCCGCATCCAGCGCGTACCGCTTATCGAGGTCTTCTCGATCGCCTATGTGGTAGTAACCGTCCGCCTTGAATCTCGACATGATTTCACGGAGCATCGGTTTGGCGGCGACGAAGTCCACCCGAATGTCGTGGTGTTCCCAGAGGTCGCGCTGCCCGCTCAATGTGCGGTCTGAGCAACTGCCGATCCAGCAACCTTTGTCTTGGGCGCTTCTCATCATGTCCAACGTCAGGACTCCGGGTGGGTCGCCCACCTCCAACGTGCCGTCTATGTCAAAGCTGATCAGAATCGCCAAGTAGTTTCCTCTCTCGTTCCAGCGCCGGACGTAGGGCCTTCGACGGGCTCAGGCCGAACGGCTGAAGGGATTGTCCGTTCGTTATGAGTCCCGACGCATCGGGATCCCGGCGTTGTCGGGACCTGTCGAACCACACCGACGATCAAACGTTTCGGGCTGTTTGTGTGGCCCATTTGAGACTCACGACATTAGTCCGGGGTGGCGCTCCACACGGTGAAGCTGCCGCCTGTCGGCATGGGACCGCCGGACACCGCGATTTCAGGCTTCACTCCGGTGACCTGTCGATCTCCGGCGCGCCTCTGCAACTGCTGGATGCAGTCGGTGTGCATCCAGAATCGGCTTCGACCGCTCCCGATGTTTCCGCCGCTGGGTGACACTGGATTCGGCCCCTCGATGCTGATGTCCGTCTGGTAGAAGTCCAGGGCCTCACCGAACTTGATGCCGCGGTAGCCGAGGCCTTCCAAATGGAACTGGTGGAACAGCGAGAATCCGTCGTACATGTTTTCGAAGGAGAGATCTTTGGCGGTGATCCCCGCGCCCTCGTAGATCTTCCTCGCCGTTCTGGCGGTGTCTTCTTCGACCTCGTCGAGGGTTGGCGTGAGGCTCCTGGGTTGGGTCGTGCTGGTCGCATGGTTGAGGATGTAGACCGGCTTTTGCTTCATCGATTGGGCCCGTTCTGCAGTCGTGAAAAGGTAAGCTCCGGAAACCATGATCGGAATGTCGTTGTCGTAAAGGCTTGCTGGCTTTGCTATCCACCGAGCGACGAGGTAGTCCTCCTCCGTCAGTCGCTCGGGCCGGTGCTGTGCCCAGTATCCTTCGGGGAACATCAGGCCGTTCCTTCTCGAATTCTCCATGAACGGGGCCATCATGTCGTGGGTCTTGCCGTACTTGCGGCAGTACTCGGCGAACTGGAGGGCCGTGCCGTAGGATGCGGGGGCGCCCCAGAGATTGCGAATGGCGGGCGTTCCGGGAATTGCGTCCTCGGCATTGGCCCCGCCCTGGTAGTAACGGCCTTCCAGATTGTGCCAGCTCTTGAGCACCAGGCATGTGTGGGTGAGCCCGTCGCCCACGGCCTGGGCGGCGACGGCGAGGGCCGCGGACATGCACACCGGGGCGTACATCGTGAACTTGACGCTCGTCAACTCGGGCATGTTTTTCAAGAGCCATTCGGTGCTCAATTGGGCGACCCCGTCCAGCGGATCGCTGGTGGTGTTGAAGGCGTTGACCACATCCATCGGAATGGGCTTGCCTTCAGGCCAGTTGGCCCCGGTGGTGGTCTCGGGAACCACGACCAAGCCGTCTACTTGATCCGGAGAGACGCCGGCGTCTTCCATGGCTCGCCTGAGCGCAAGGATGCTCCAGGCGCCCATCGACGTCTCGGGAGTTTCGTCCCAGCGACGGGCGGTCGGGGAGTGGCCGATGCCGACGGCAGCCACCTTCCCTCTGTGCTCCCATATCCCCAAACCTTCCGTGGATCGATACATGGAGGCCGGGGCGTGTTGTGTGGTCATTGTTCACTCGTTTCTGCGATGGTTTGACGAATGTTTGACGGTATGCAGTCTCAGGTCGCGACACGCCACTCTGGAACCTTCTGGCCGTTGGCGCTCGCTTCGAAGATCACTTCGACGCTGGCTCCCGCGGGGACTTCGTCCATCGGAGTCCCGGGCAGGTGGGAGTACATCTGGATGCCCGGGTCGTCGTCCAACATGATCACCGCCACGTTGAACGGTTGATCGTCCTGGAGCAGCCTGACAGGGCAGTCGTACACCACTCCGTGGTTGTATATCGTGCCTCGCCCGCTCATTTCCTTCCACTCCAGGCTGTCCCCTGAGCCGCATTGGCTACAATCCGGCAGCGGCGGATGCTGAAGCCTGTCACAAGTCGTACAGTTCTGAATTATCAGCCGCTCGTTGTTGGCGGCGTCCCAAAATGGCTTGCTGAACTCATCGGGCAGAACACCCTGCTTCACCATGTCCCCTCCATTGTTGGCAGATTCGGGAGCGTACTCGAAAGCGAGGAGCTTTTTGACTTGGTCAACGGTATTCAAATGCCTATGACTATGTCAACCTGGACTTCTACAGACCGCCTTGGGCGCCAGCGCTCAGTCGTGTCTTGTATGGACGTGACCGCGGTGGTATCGTTCTCCGCATCATGCTGGAGAGGAGGCGCCGATGAGCGTGCGTTTTGTCACGCCGGAAGAGGCGACCGCGCTGGTTCCGGACGGCGCCACGGTCGGCCTTGTCGGAGGCGGAGGCGGACTGATGGAGCCGACGTTGTTGCACGAGCACGTGGAGAAACGCTTCCTCAGCACAGGGAAACCGAATGGATTGACCTGCGTCCACGCACTCGGGATCGGCGATCGTGAATCACGAGGCATGAACCGCTTCGCCCACGAGGGCATGGTTCGCCGGGTGATCGGCGGTCACTGGGTTTGGTCTCCGAGAATGCAGCAGCTAGCCGATGAAAACAAGATCGAAGCCTACGCGCTGCCGGCCGGCGTGATCATGCAGCTCATGCGGGAAGTGGCAGCTCAGCGACCGGGACTGATCACCCACGTGGGCCTGGGCACGTTCGTGGACCCCCGGTTGGATGGCGGACGGATGAATGACGCAGCCACCGAGTCCCTGGTTGAACGCATTGCCATCGGCGGCAAAGACTACCTGCGTTATCTCCCGATCCCAGTGGACATCGCGATTCTGAAGGGGTCCATCGTCGATAACGACGGCAACATCAGTCTGGACGAAGAACCGGCCAACCTGGATGTCTACGCCATGGCTGCAGCCGCTCACAACTCCGGGGGCACAGTCATCTTCCAGGTCAGGCGGAGAGTTCCAACGGGGTCTATTCCGGCCCGTTCGGCGCGGGTCCCTTCGGCCATCGTCGACGCCGTGGTGGTCGATCCCGAACAGCGGCAGAGCTACGACATCGTCTACGATCCGTCCATCTCCGGCGAAAGCATAGATGAGGCGTATCAAGCGGCGGCGCCGGAGTTTTCCGTGCGACTAATCATCGGGCGGAGAGCCGAAGCTGAACTTCACGACGGCGCCGTGATCAACTTCGGTTTCGGCGTACCCGATCAGGTGGCGTCCATCGTCGCCGCGGAAGGCCGGCAGGATCGCTACTACCAGACAATCGAGCACGGGACCTACGGCGGCGCCTTGCTCACCGGCGACCTGTTCGGCTACGCTCGGAATCCAACCAGCATGATAGATGCTCCGTCCCAGTTCGATTTCTATTCGGGCGGAGGCTTGGACATTGCTTTCCTCGGTTTCGGCCAGATCGACGTTGAGGGCAACGTCAATGTATCGAAATTGGACGGCGTCACCGTCGGCCCGGGCGGTTTTATCGACATCGCACAAAATAGCCGCAAGGTGGTCTTTTGCGGTGCCTTCGACGCGAAAGGCACGGAGATCAAGACAGGGGGCGGCAAATTGGAATTGCTTCGGCCTGGAAAGGTCCGCAAATTCGTTGATGCCGTCGACCAGATCACCTTCTCCGGGAAACAGGCGCTTCGGCAAGGCCAAGAAGTGCTCTATGTCACCGAGCGAGCAGTATTCCGCCTCAGTGGCCAGGGACTCGAACTTACCGAAACGGCGCCCGGCATTGACCTGCAAAAGGACGTGATAGAACAGATGGATTTCACACCGCTGATGCCCAAACCCCCGACGATGATGGATGCTCGGATTTTCATGGACGGGGATCATGGCTAAGACGAAGCTGGCATTGGTCGGCGCCGGGACCATCGGCAAGCGGCACCTCTTGGCAATCGATGACGTGGACGAAGCCGAGTTGGTCGCGATCGTCGATACAAATCCGCTCGTCGAGGAAATTGCCTCGGCGAGGAACGCGCGGTTCTACTCCACGACAGAAGCGATGCTGGAAGACCAGCACCCGAACGGCGTAATCGTCTGCACCCCCACGGATCTTCATCTCGCGCCGGTGCTCTCTTCGCTCGGCGCAGGAGCTCACGTCCTCGTCGAAAAGCCGATCACGGCCACAATGGACGAAGCGCGAAAGATCATCGACTCTTCGACGACAGCCTCAAGGCAGGTTCTCGTCGGGCATCACAGGCGCTATTACGGGAACATACTGAAAACAAGAGATCTGATCCGTGACGGCACGCTCGGAGAACTGGTGGGCATCAGTGGAATCTGGGCCGTCCGGAAAGCAGACTCATATTTCGAGCCGGAATGGCGAAAACTGCGTGAGGCGGGTCCAGTGCTCATCAACCTCGTGCACGAAATCGACACCCTCAGGTTCGTCTGCGGAGAGATCGTTTCCATCTCCGCTAGGACTCGCCGCGGGCTGCGCGACCATCCCAAGGAAGAGACCGCGGCAGTCTTGATTGAGTTTGAAGGAGGCGCCCTCGGCACTTTCCTTCTCTCGGACGCGGCTCCCTCGCCCTGGACCTGGGAGCAGGCGACCGGCGAGAATCCGATCTACCCAAGGACCTCGGAGAATGTCTACCGGTTCGTCGGCTCCGAGGCTTCGCTGGATTTCCCCAACCTGGTCCTCTGGCGGCACGCGGGAGCAACGCCGGATTGGCGCCATCTGATAACTTCACAAGCGATAGAGATGGGCTTGGAAGACGCCTATGTCGCTCAGTGCCGTCATTTCTGCGCGGTGATCTCGGGGACGGAGCTGCCTCGCATCACCGCGCCCGACGCCGCCCGGACCCTGGAGGCGACGCTGGCGGTTTTCGAAGCCTCCGAAAAGAGAGCGGAGGTCCGACTATGAGTCCGCCGGAACCCTTGTTTCTGGACGATACTGCGCCTGCCGGCTGCACTGTCGAGGAGATCAAAACGGAACTGATCGCCGGTGGAAAGCACACTCTTCAGAGGGATTCCACTCCAGCGCGATCCGGGGAGAAGCGATGACATTCGATATCGAGGGTCACAAGTTCATCGTCACCGGCGCCGCAAGGGGCATCGGACTGGCCATCAGCAAGAGGCTCGTCGAACTCGGCGCCGATGTTTCGGGATGGGACCTTGAGACGGATACGATGGCTTCCGATCGAGCCTTCACGCACACCGCACAAGTCGACGTCACCGATGATGCCGCGGCCCGATCGGCGGCGGAAGCAAGCATTCGGGCGCTCGGCGGGCTCCACGGCATGATCGCGAGCGCCGGGATAAACGGACCGACGAAGCCGGCCTGGGAGTACACCTTGGCGGAATGGGAGCAGGTGATGAAGGTCGACTTGACCGGCGTGTTCCTCTCGACCACAGCGGTGCTTAGTCACCTGATCCAGGAAGGCTACGGCAGATTGGTGATCGTCTCCTCGGTGGCCGGAAAGGAAGGCAATCCGGGCGCTGCGGCCTATGGAGCCGCAAAGGCCGGAGTGATCGGTTTCGCCAAAGGCCTCGCCCGGGAGTTGCTTCCTTCGAACATAACTGTAAACTGCCTCGCTCCGGCGATTACCGAGACCGATCTGATGAAGCAAATGACCCCGGAATACATACGCGACAAGAAGTCCCTCATCCCGATGGGACGATTCTGCACCACCGCCGAAATAGCTGACATGGCTGCATGGGTTGCCAGTCCGCGTTGTTCATTCACCACTGGGCAGGTGTTCGACCTCACCGGGGGAAGGGCGACCTACTGATGCCTCGAACATTGACGAAAGAGGATCTGTGCATCCATCAAGTGTGCGTATGGAAGCAGAGCAGCTTTGCCGACTCGCTCGACAGTTTCGCGAGGCACGGCATCACCAAGACAGCCATCTGGCGGCCGATGGTGGAAGACATAGGGGTGAACCAAGCCAAGAAGATCCTCGACAACTCGAGCGTTTCGGCGATCTCGATGTGCCCGCTGGTCCTGCTTGATCCGGACAAACTGCTGGACTGGGCTTCCCGAGAACAGGAGCACATACGATACCTGGAGGATGCGGCCGAACTGCGAGTGAAGACCGCGGTGGTAATCACCGGAGGGCTTCCCCCGAAAAGCAACGACCTCGCCGGACGACGCCAGGCCGTTCTCGAGGAGCTGGCGCGTCTCATACCCGTCGCCGAAGAATCAGGGTTGAAACTGGCCCTGGAACCTCTGCACCCCATGGTCTGTGGCTTTCGGTCTGTCGTCTCCACCCTCGGCGAAGCCAACGATATCCTCGATGCGCTGGACCGCGATGACGTGATGGGCATCGCCGTCGACTCCTACGCGCTCTGGTGGGATCCCAAACTGAAGGAAGAGATACTCAGAGCCGGACCAAGAATCTGCAACTTCCATGTCTCCGACTGGCTCCCGGAGACCCGGGACGTTCGCGTGGACCGAGGGATGCCCGGCGATGGCTTGATCGACAATCCCCTGATCCGTTCCTGGATGGAGCAGGCCGGCTACAAAGGACCCGTGGAAGTCGAGATCCTCTCTGCGCTCGATTGGTGGCTCAAGCCAGCCGATACGGTCGTCAAGACAATCTGTGAGAGGATTGAGTTTCTCTGATCTTGGGATCGGTCAACGACTAAGATGTGCCTCGTGGCCGTCCGCACAGAAGACGCAACTCCAGGCGCGGCTTTACACTGCATCCGAGCCAGCGCCGCATTTCGACCTATGGCGGAGATCGGGCCACTTGGCGCGATCTGGGATCGTACCTGTGCGCAGAGTGAAGTAGATGGTGGAGTGTCTCCTGAGATCGGAAGGGGAAGATGTGTTTGGCACGTCGTGGGAAGAGATGTACGACCTGACAGTTCCGGATATTGGTTTGCCAGGGATGAGAGGACACCAAGCCGTTTTCGACGGCGGAGCCGATTCACGGGCAAGACAGTGTATTCCAGTCAGGGCTACAGCTTGACGCCAGCGTCCCAGTGCCTCGTGTCGGAAATTACCGTAAGGATATTCCGTTCGTCCTGAGCCTGTCGAAGGGCTTGCGGGCGGTGGTTCGACAAGCTCACCACGAACGGTGTTGTTAACGCCGATTGTCGCAAGCAAGTACTAGTGGGATCGCGCGGTTCAAGCCGTGACCTTGGCGCGCACTGGGAGCAGCTTGGCTACTCGCGCGACCAGGTCTCTGGAATCGCCCGTCTTGTCGGCGTAGTCGTCGATGAGTGGTCTTGATTCGATCGTCAAGTTCGAACGGTTGGGGTTCGCGCTCCACATGACAATCGGGATGCTCGATGTGATTCGAACAGATCTGCTGAACTCGACGCCGTTCATCCGGGGCATGTCCATGTCCGTGACAATCAAGTCGGGCGCCGACTCGGCGAAGCGTCTGAGGCCCTCGACGCCGTCGGATGCCAGAACGACTTCGTAGCCTTCGAGTTCCAACCACAGGCGGGCGAGGGTCCGCAGCGACGACTGATCTTCAACTATCAGAATCTTGTGGTTTGAATCCATCGGCGCCTCTCAAGAGATTGCTGTGGGCCTGATGACCGTTGCAGGTTTGCGTTCGAAACCAGATGTTCCAATTTCATCCTCAGTCATCTTGCACACGCGGATTGGGTTATGCCGTGGCGTGCGCAGATTGATTGAGGCGTCGGACCTCCATCCTCTTCAAGATGGTCTCTGATATTCGGACAAATACTAACTTTCTCCAAATTGAGGCGCCAAGAGGAAACTGGTACTCAACCCGGCGAATATCGCCACGACTCGGATGGCTCAGGAGTCGTGGCGATACGTGACGACGAGGTAGGTGAAGGTGACCGAGGAGTAGGGCCGCAACTAGATAAGCGTCCGCCTGGAGGTCCTGCAGGAGGCGCAACCAGCGTGGTCAGGTGGCGGCGTCGATGCCCAAAATGGCGTGTGCGGGGAACTCATGGGCAGCCGTGGGGCTCACGACAAGTCTGCAGCGTCGAAACTGACACGGCATGTCAACTCGCGAACGCCGCTACTTCGTCGAGCTCGGGGCGCAATGAATGAAGGTCACCGGTGCTCGGCGACGGTCGATTGGCGCGCTGCGGATCGCCGATGTTGAGAACTGCGAAACTGAGATGCGTCGCAAAACCCTACCGGCGGCGCCCCTGGATTCATTGGCCCCCGGACTCACGGTGTTGCATCACCCAGAACGACCCGTGTACGTGTCGACCTTTCGGTCTCACGGCCTTGAAGGCACTCAATACGTCAATCTTAGGTTGATCAGGGTCTGCTTCGATCTGGAACCGCTTCGTGCACCCGGGGTTGGGGCAACCGCCTTCCCACAACCGCGCCGAGGCGCCCAGGGGTCTACTTATGTCTAGGACAGGCATTTCCAGTTCTCCTTGGTAGACGACTACCCGGTTGACCTCCTCCCATCCAGTTGCAGCTCTATGTCCGTCTGCGTCCGCGCGTGACGGTGCTGTCAGTTTCCCGTTGATCGAGTTACGGCGTCCCGAAGCACCTGCGTCAAGTGACGGGGTTCGGCGTCGGTAAAGTCTTCGATCTGGTGGCGGCAGGATATGCCCATGACCACAACTTCAGCCCCGTTTCTCCCACGCACCGCTGGAAACAGACCCCGCTCGCCAGCGGCTCTTGATGCCTCGTAGTGCTCTTTCTCGTATCCGAAGGAACCGGCCATCCCGCAGCATGCCGCGTTGACCAATTCAGCCTGATAGCCCGCCATGTTCAGCAACTGCATGCTCTTGGCGGGGTCAGCCAGCGCTTTCTGCTGGCAGTGGGCGTGAAAGATGGCCGACCGGCCGTTGGTCTGAGCCTGGTCGAAATCTAATTCCAATTCCCCCTTGTCGCTCAGCATGGCCAAAAACTCGTCGATCAGGACGGCCTGTCGTCCCACGGCCAACGCCTGCTCCTTCATCTCGGGCTCAACCAGATCGGGATACTCGTCCCTCAACGTGAGAAGACAGGAAGGCTCGCATCCCACGATGAACGCCCCCTCTCGGGTTTGCTCGTAGAGGTGTTCCACGTTTGCTCGGGCCTGAACCGCGGCCTGGTCGTAGAAGCCTTTGGAGATCATGGCGCGGCCGCAGCACACTTTCTTCGCCAACTCAACCCGAAAACCCGCCATTTCCAGGAGCTCCGTCGCCGCGATGCCCACCTGTGGCAGGTTGTAGTCCATGAAGGTGTCGTTGAACAACAAGACCTTGCCGCGATGTCCATCGCCCAAAGGTGTGTGGTTCCGATGCCAGGAGGGAAAGGTGCGCCGGGCAAAGGGAGGCAGGGAGCGGTTCTTGTGAATGCCCAAGAATTGGTGGGCCGCCAGATTGGAGCCGGGGAGCTTGAGCAGCGTGTTGCTGATGGGCGCCATGGCGCCGCTCCCTATCTTGGAGAGCCCATCGATTTTGCCAAACACGCGAGACCGCAATCCCTTGCCGTGATCGGTGTCTATGGTCCTCAGCGCCCTCATGATCCGGACCGGGTCCACGCCCTTGGGACAGGCAGCCACGCACGTGTAACAACTGGCGCACTGCCAGAGGGTATCGTGGGCAAGAGCTTTCTCCACTTGCCCCAATTGGAGGAATCGCACGACCTGCTGAGGGCCGAATGAGAAAGGACAGTCGGCGGTGCACTTGCCGCACTGATAGCAGGCGTAGAGGTTCTGACCGCTCAACTCAGCGACCTTCTCCAGCAGTCCGTTGTCGGTCCCAAAGGAAAGCGTCGAACTCATGCGCCTCCCCCTGACCGGATTTCGGCGAGCAATTTGAGCGCGTGCTCGTAGCCCGCTTCGACGGCGCTCAGGTTCAATTTCTCAGTTCCCGGAGGAACCGAAGCCAGCACGGCCTCTCGCATGATGTCCATGTCTACCACGTTCGTGGCCCCGCACACGAACCCCAACATCACGATGTTGGCGATGATGCGGCGACCGAGCTCTTCGGCCATCCGGGTAGATGGGGTCTTCAGCACCAGTCGGCCCGCTTCCCGTTCCTCGTCGACCTCGACAAGGTCTTGGTCCACGATCAGGATGGACTCGGCGGATCGCCCCGCGGCGTACTTCCCGTAGGCTTCCTGAGACATCATCACGATCAGGTCTGGCTCGAGGACCCGTGGGTAGGCGAT
>CEPV01002599.1_pt1 | contig 12519 bp, 11 predicted proteins | sample 530451 | NCBI WGS metagenome assembly CEPV01 (sample SAMEA2620097, study PRJEB7988) | marine metagenome | isolation source: saline water (ENVO:00002010), including | reverse complement strand
GGTGTTTTCATGGTGACTGATTCAAGATACCGGAGTTGTCGAACAACAGGTGGTGCTGGTGTGGATATGAAAATTATCCTTAAAATTAATCAAACTAAAACAAACTCAGGCAAATTAGTCTCAAAACACCTGATGTTGACAGTTGCGGATAACAACGGAGTTCCGCTGTTTCCTCTTGAACTGAGTTTGAGGAAAGGTCGTTTTCGTGAATCAGACTTGATGGAATTAATTAACGAGTTGTCCGCTCAGCTGACCGGGCTAGATGGAGTTTTGGGCAGTTCAATTGCGTTTACACTTAAACAACCCAAGCATAGGAAAATTATTGCGAGAGTTAATACCCATGGGAAGAAACTTGCCGCAATATCCCGTAATCCTAATATCAGTTTACTGCCCAAATGGAACCCTCAAGGTGATGCGATAGTCTATACTACATTAAGCCGAAGAGGTACATCTATCATTTACGATGATCTTAATCTAAAGAAACAACCCGTAGTATTGCTGGCTTCAAACAACTCAGGAGCTCTTGTTTCAAGTAATTTTCTAAGTGTAAGCGGCGGTTCATGGCATTCCAGTGGCCAAAAACTGATTGTAACTCTCAGTCGGAAAGGTAACACTGATTTGTATATCTTTGACAGACGAACTAGAAAGGAATCCCGATTGACATCCCACAAGGCTATTGACACAGTTCCAGATTTATCACCTGACAATCAGAATTTGATTTTTGTTTCCGACCGCTCAGGCAAAGAACAAATTTATTTTTTGAAGCTGGGCACAAAAATCCCCTTCCAGCTTACATTTGGAAGAGGCAGCAACAGTGATCCTGTCTGGTCTCCAGACGGTACCCTGATAGCTTATTCCAGATTCAGATATGGAATTAGCCAAATACATGTGATGGACCCGTTTACTGGTGAAGATCATGCTTTAACTCATGGGCGCTATAATTCCGAACAACCTTCCTGGTCTCCTGATGGACGTCAAATCGCTTATGTTTCTTCTTCAACAGGAATTGATAAATTATATCTAATGTTTGTTGATGGTACTGGACGCAGGCGTTTAACACGTACACCAAAAGATTTTGAAGAAGGTTCCCCCACCTGGACTCCTAGAGAGTTTTAATGCAAATTGAAGATTGGCATTCGGAAGCTGACCCTCAAATAATCCGACGAGAAAAACAGAAAGCCAGAGAACTCCGTCAATCCCAATGGTGGAAAAACAGAAGAGCCTGTAACAAATGTTATTACTGTAAAACTGACACTCCTGCCAGAAAACTTACAATGGATCATGTTGTTCCTCTGGCTCGCGGCGGCCGCAGTATAAAATCGAACTTAGTTCCCTGTTGCAAGTCCTGCAATAATCTGAAAAAAAATTTACTCCCTTTAGAGTGGGAAAATTTATTAAATAATTTCAGATAAACTGACCAAAAACATTGAATTAACAAACATAATTGTAAATTAGTTACAAGAATTTAATTAATTTGAAATTCATCAATCTATATTTTTTTCTTTACATAACCAGCAACTCCTGATACAGTACTTGCCGAAAGGAGTGAGATGAATAAAACATTTAATAGACAATCAAACCGTTTTGGATCAGGCAGTAAAATCAAAGCTAAGAGCGGTAAAAATTCCTCCAAAGGACAACCTACAAGCGAGGATATTGAACTTGCCACAAAGGCATTCCTTGCAAAAGGAGGTGAAATTGAAAAGCATTCACAAAATTCTGAAAATGCTCATAAAGAAGTCTTTCGGGCGAACGTAGAGCCTGAGTCCCGCCTGGGAATGGGGTCATTAGTCGACGATTCATGGGATTGCTGGGAAAAGAAAGATTATGAAACTAATCCTGGTGGATCTGTGTCCTGAATAGAAAAAATTCTTTACTTTCAAATGCAAGGAACCCCCTGAGAATCAAATTTTATGAGGAGTCAGAATTGAGAGGTAAATTTTAGGCAGTATTTTTTCTTATTTAGTTTAAAGCTTAGTTCGTGTTTTATCGTCAGAGTTTTAAGTGCCCCTTCGTTTCTAGATTGATTCCAAAAAATTGATTACTGCTCCATCAGTAACGTACCATAATTTGTGTGCATATACCTCTGGAATCCAATATTTGCTTCCTCATAATTTGTTTAAGAAAAGGGGGAAAAATGCTGTGCATTTTTTTCCAATTGAAACTCCTCCATGCCCTGCCCATTAAATAAGATTTTATTCTGGAATTAATTTAATTGCCGGAGCTTATTAGATAATTTTAATTTCCATAAAAACAATCGCACTTTTAAAAACTAACCTTATTTTCAACTAACTGTGAAGTAATATGACTGTTTGTCTTAGAACAAGTCTCACTCTCACCTGCTCAATATTTTCCAAGAGAGATTACTTCCTGAAAATCTCAAAGTTGGTTAATAAATTCAGCAAAAAACTCCCATAAAAAATTAAATTTTTAAGACTTTTTCACAGCTGAATATTTTTCTGTCCCTCCATTCATCTAATACCTAATACTTCTTTTTCAGATTTCAGATAGGTCTCCATCAGGGCTGTCTTCAGTTGAATAAACAACTGGCACAGTTTTTGTTGTAAATAGAGTAAATACTTCTTTATATAACAAAGACTGTATGTACAGATGTTATATGGGAAACACCAGAATTTAAGTATTACAGCGCGATATCCACAGATACTATGATATTTAAAAAATACCTAGCTGCAATTGCAGGATACTTTTTGCTATTCAATTTCCATGGTTTTTCAACCATTCAGTCTGCTGAATTGAATCAGGCACAAATAGAGATTCTACCGCTAACATCATTTTTATTTGCTAACCGAGATCCTATGAGGGCAGGGTGGCATCGTGATCCTATCAGCAAAGGTGTTAAAAATCTAAAATCAGTTACTGAAAAACCTGTGGGATCTTTATTTGTTCAGCTCAAGCCCAGATTGAATGAAGGTGAATATCAGCTGGCTTTGCGCGCATTGAGGGACGGTTCTCATCAATTCCTGCGGCTACGTGAATTTACTGGGGGGGAACCTCTTAATAACAAAGTTTACTTAACAATTCCGTTTGAATTTTTGATTGGTGTTATTCAGGGTGAGGCAATTCGTTCTCTTTTCCCAAATGATCGTGTTGAAGCAGGGGGTTGGTTACATCAAGTTACCTATGCCTGGGAAACTCCCGAATTACTTGAAAAAGTTTTTACCACTTCTGGAAATTACTCTTTCCATCAGGAATCTTTTAAACAAGGGGCCAAATTTACTATTCCATGGAACAGTTTGCGTTCTGATCTGGAACTTGAACCATTAGCAGTCCGTGATCCACTTGTTATCAGAAGAGACGATTCAGGTCTACGTTACGCTTTTTATCAAATCAAACCCGGAGACACATTATATTCTTCAGTGGTAATACGTTTTATTGGAGAAAAAAAGCACTATGTAAGAAGCCAAAATGCAAGTGATTTACTGGTCTTGAATGGACTCGCTGATGCACGGCACCTTTCACCAGGCCAATACATAAAAATCCCTTTGGAATGGATAAGACCTGAATTTTTATACCATGTGCCGAGTATTTACCGCTCTTCTGAGGAATTCAACTCTGAAAATAATATGAAATCCCAAAAGTACTTGCCATACCACATTCTACAACCTGAATCTGGAAATTCTAACGTCATAAATATCATAAGCCAGCGTTAAAATATGAAATTAAAATTCATCATATTCTCAATATTACTGCTTTTCTTAACAGCTCTTGCAGATAATGGTGCTGCAAAATCTGAGAAAATATCGAATTGGAAAAGCTTTAGTTTCCCCGACAAAACTTCAAGACAGTCAAAGATGCTGGTTGGCTGGAATGGAAGACGTTTGGCGGTAAAACTCAAGCCGAAAGCAGGAGAAGGTGGTTACAGTCTGGCCAAAAGAGTTCTTGTTCCTGAATATCGGAGCCTGAAAACCATAAGGAAATACAGTAAAACACGCAATTTATACAAGAACAGATACATTACTTTCCCGCTTAAGGTTATTAATGGAGATATCCGCAGTTTTGCTCTCAAGGCGTCATTTTTCAATGATAAAGCTACACATAAATACTGGCAGCACCATGTTACTTATAAATGGGAAACAACCAGCATGATTGCAGGCCTTTTTACAAAAAAAGGAATCAAGGCAGGCAATTTAGTGAGTTTCAATAAAATGCGCAGGAATGGGAACGTTCTCCAAATTGGTGACATTATTAAAATACCCTGGAAGTGGATCAGTCCCACATTGAAACTTCGTCAGTTTGCAGTCAAACCACCTTTAAAACTTAAGCAGGACAAATCAGGAAAACTGTTCGCGCAATATCAGATGCAAACAGGAGACACGTTATACTCTTCAGTTGTAATCCGATTTACTGGACGTCTTTTAAATGATGAAGTCAACCAGGTTGCAAATCAATTGCTGAAATTGAACAATATTTCTGAGGCTAGACTTATTCAAAACCGCCAGAAAATTAAAATTCCCCTGGAGTTGTTGAGTGAAGAGTATATTGGAAGTAAGAAAAATGAGAATCTTCCAAGGAACATATCCAGTACCCTTAAAAATGCTGAGAAAATTGAGTCACAAAAAATTAATTCTTTAAAGTCAGTTCCTAAAGCTAAGAAAGATAAAAAAATAAAGAATAAGCTGAATACCATCTCAAGGAAATCAAATTCTTCTGATAAAAAAAATGCACATAAAATACATGTTATTCTTGATTCAGGTCATGGAGGTGGAGACCCCGGAGCAATTGCAGGAAGTAAAAAAAATAAGGATCTGATTTACGAAGATGAATTGGTTTATGATATTAGTAGGCGAGTAACCGAGTTACTGAAAAATCATGGGATAATTGTACATAATACACTGGCGGATCCTAATCAAAAAAAGCCGATTCGATTTCTTTCACATAAGCATGATAAGGATGAACAACTCCTTGTTACTCCCAGGTATTTGAATCACAATTCCCGTACTGGGGCAAATATGCGAGTTTATCTTGTAAACCATATTTTTCATAAATTGAAAAAGAAAAAAGTACCTAAGAAAAATATCTTATTCATCAGTTTGCATGGTGATGCACTTCATTCTTCTTTAAGAGGAGCAATGGTATATTATGCAGACCGACGTTTGCGAAGAGGCATGTTTGGATTAAAACATAAAATATATCGTAAGCGAAAGGAGTATAATCCCAGTTTAACTTACAAACCAAGTGACAACCTGTATTCAGAAAAACTCAGTAAATTTTTTGGTAAAATAGTCATCAATGAATTTCGCAAATTAAAGCTGCCCACACACCGGGTTTCTTCTGCAGTCAGAGGTTATCTGTATCGAAAAGGCAGAAAAACTCTTCCTGCTGTTTTACGATACAGTAAGGTACCTACATCTGTTTTAGTGGAAATAGCAAATCTTAACAATAAACGTGACAGACGCAGTCTGTTGAAATCAAAAACTCGTCAGCAAATAGCTCTTGCAATAACAAACTCAGTAGTTGCTAACTTTGGTCGCACAAGCGGTCTTGTGGCGAAGTTGTAATCCAAAATATTTAATTAATGATTAAGATCAATTCTGTTGTTTTTGACCTTGGTAACGTACTGATAGACTGGGATCCACGTTATCTATATAGCAAATTATTTCAGACTGATGAAGAAGTTGAATGGTTTTTGGAGAATATTTGTGACCATGACTGGAACCTAAAACATGATTCTGGCCAACTTTTTTCCAAAGGTATTTTGGAGAAATCCAAAAAATATCCAGAGTACAGTGAGCTTATCCTTGCCTGGTATCAGCGCTGGGAAGAAATGCTTGGAGGTCCAATAGATGAATCAGTACAGGTATTATCAGAATTGAAAGAAAAAGGAGTATTATTATATATACTAAGTAATTGGTCTGCGGAAACATATCCAATTGCTGAAGAACGCTTTGATTTTTTGAGCTGGTTTGATGGCAAAATTATTTCTGGAGAAGCAGGAATTGTAAAACCCAATCTGGAAATATATAAATTGCTGATTAACAGGCATGACTTAAATCCTCAACACACAGTTTTTATTGATGATAAGGAAGAGAATATCAGAGCAGCAGAATTGTTAGGAATCCATGGGATTCATTTTCAGAATGCCTCAAAACTAAGGAAAGATTTACAGATGCTGAAATTACTCTGATGTTATTAGCTACCTCAAAATGTTTTTTCTGCACTTATGATCTAATCCGTTTTCAAATTCAAGCATTTCCTGAAATGCTTTAAAACAGTTGATTTATATCCTTAATCTTTGCGAAAACTTGTTGTTTTAAGCTGTGTTTTTTTAATACTTTCCGGCATAATGCTAGCTTATCCGGAAATTTTTCCATGGGCTGAAGAATCCACAGCAGTCTCTTTACTTCATATTTGGGCCGGAATATTTTTTATTGTCATCTTTCCATTATATTCTTGGGATCATATTAAAGGGCATTCGGATCGTCTGAGAAAAATTTCCTTAGTAACTGCAACAGGCGTACTTCAGTTTTTTGCCGGCATGGGAATAATTATTTCAGGGATTCCTTTGCTTCTTTACAGTGCAGATGTTCTTGAGTTTCCTCGTGACATTCATTTGATTCTGACGTTTGTTTTAGCCTTAAGTCTTATTTTACACAAAATATCCGAAAAGTAGTTTGTTAGAGCTTATTTAGTACATTCAATTCAGCATCATGCCAGCTTTAAAAAATAAAGTTCAGTTAATGGATACCACTCTGAGGGATGGTGAACAAACTCAGGGCGTTTCATTTACTTCCCCCGAAAAGGCCAATATTGCAAAATCTCTTTTGAAAAAGCTTCGTGTTGATCGCATTGAAGTAACCTCAGCTAGAATTTCAGAGGGTGAATTAAGTTCTGTACAAAACATTTCAGGTTGGGCCAGAGAAAATGGTTATTTGGACTCAATTGAAGTTCTAGGATTTATTGATCATAAAAAGAGTGTTGACTGGATAAAGGAAGCAGACTGCAAGATTATGAATTTATTAACTAAAGGCAGTGAGAACCACTGCAGGAATCAATTGCGTAAAACACTTAAGGAGCATGTTGCCGATATAAGGAAAACTATAAAATATGCTAGTTCCAGGAATGTTAATGTAAATGTCTATCTGGAAGACTGGTCAAACGGATATCAAAACAGCCCCAAATATGTATTCCAGATGATGGATGCTTTAAAAGATGAAGGCATAAAACATTTCATGCTTCCTGATACGCTTGGCGTTTTGTCTCCGGATCAGGTGTATTCCATGCTTAAAGACATGATTAAAAGGTTCCCCTGGGCAACTTTTGATTTTCATCCGCACAACGATTATGGTCTGGGAGTGGCTAATGTGCTGTATGCAGTCAAGGCCGGGGTAAGGAACGTACACTGTACTATGAATTGTCTTGGGGAGAGGGCAGGCAATGTTTCTCTTGCAGAAATTGTGGTAGCTCTGCATGACAAACTTGGCATGGAGCTTTCCATTGATGAATCTAAACTTGCACCGGTAAGTGAAATGGTAGAAAGCTTTTCAGGGAAAAGGCTCCCGGATAATGCCCCGATTGTTGGAGAGAATGTTTTTACTCAGACCAGCGGAATTCATGCCGATGGAGATAAGAAGGCAAATTTATATCATAATCCAATTGTTCCAGAGCGTTTTGGTCGCAAAAGAAGCTATGCGCTCGGCAAAATGAGCGGCAAGGCTTCACTCGCAAAAAACCTTGAGACATTGGGTATTCAGCTTGTTGAAGAAAATCTTAACAAAGTACTTAAACGTGTTGTTGAACTGGGAGATACAAAAAAATCAATGACAGCAGCTGACTTGCCCTTCATCATTACAGATGTTCTGGAAACAAGCGAAACTCAAAGAATTGAACTCCTCAATTGTTCCATTTCCAGTGGACTGAACCTGAAGGCCACTGCCACAATACACCTGAAAATTGATTCAATGGAGTACCGTGAGGCTGGAAGCGGGAATGGAGGATATGACGCATTTATGAGTGCAGTTAACAATATATTGAAAAAGCTTAATATTGATTCACCAGAATTAGTTGATTATCAAATCAGGATACCAAGAGGTGGGAAAACAAGTGCTTTGACAGAAGCAATCATCACATGGCAGGTGAATGGGAAACGTATTCAGACAATCGGAATCGATTCTGATCAAGTTCTTGCTGCAGTGAACGCAACCCTTAAACTGCTGAATTTGCAATTGTTGCAAAAGGACGTTCAAAAACAATAATATGAATTTACAATGTGGGATTTAGGTTTAAGCCCTCGATTAATGAATTCAAAACCTGCAGGTTCTTTTGTGCTGGGGAGAATTAATATAAATGCTTCTTCCCACTGCTGAAGGTAACCTGTCTGAAATATATTTCCCACTGACAGCAAACCCTGCGGGGTACAACCATTTGTTGTTGGCAGAAAATGTTCTTTGGCAATTCCCTGAAACACAATTATTAGTATTTATACTCTCTAACGGCAGACATCCCGACCCATTTAAAACCGTCCAAATTCCTCACCCCTCTTTACGTTACGAAATTTTAAGGAACGCTCTATTAGAGTGGTCTGATCCTGAAAACTCGCTGCCTGCCAGATATGCTGATGAATCCAAAGTTTTGCTTAAATTAGGAAGGAATAACTGTGCTATTTCCAGGTGGGAATTATCATTCAGCAGTCCGTTACGTCTTGCTGATCACGTTCAATATTTTTCAACAGATCAAAAAATCGCTCTGATTGTAGGTGCAGATTTGATTCAGCGCATGCTAGATCCAAGAATTTTCACAGATACCGATTTAGCTCAAATAGAAAGTGGTTGCCTGTTGATTGCTGCACCCCGTGATGATATTGATTTAAAAAAAACTTTACAGCTGATTAAACAAAAAAGAGGTTTGAAATTGTCTGTTCTCCAAATCACTCCAAGTGTGCTTCCGAAAAAACTGCAAAAATTTTATAAAATTTCATCCACACATATTCGCAAAGCAGCACAGGCAGGTCATTCACTGGAAGCATTTTTGCCAGTAAATGCTGCATTACATATTTCACAAAACCATTTGTACAACAGGCGTAAACAAAACACTGATTCAAATTATTCACATTTAAATGAACACCAGCATACTTGTTTTGCATTGAAGGAACAGCTGGAAGCAGCAGCCGTTAAACTTCAAAAACATCTTTTACAACGAGCAAAAAACGGACAGCTTCACCGCTTTTCTGTTTTGGAAACAAGCACAGGAGGACAAATTGCCCAAACCTTCACAAGTCTTACAGGAGCTTCAGAGCACTTTCTTGACGGTAGAATTATCTATGATCAGGAGGCACAAAAGCAATTTTTAGCTGTTAAAGAATTTGAGGATTCAAGCGTATCTCAAACAAGAGCACAGAATCTTGCCTTAGCAATGCAAAGACAATCTGGTGCAGATTGGGCTCTTGCAGAAACTGGTATGGCAGGTCCTCCATCAAAAGACAGACACAGCAGGAAAAACGGACAATGTTATCTTGGTCTGGTAATATCAACTGAAGTAAGATATAAGTTTCTTGAGTTTAACCCTTTTTTTACGCGCAAAGAGCATCAGCTGATGTTTGCGATTGAAGCATTGGCTTGGGTTGAAAAGGAACTACAAATAAAGTGCTGATTTAAATAAATGAAAGAATTATTGCAAAAATTGCTGGCATCACAAGCGCTTAGCTTTGAAGAAGCGCGAGAAATGATACTATGGATCATGAGTGAAAAAGCTGTGTCTGTTCAGGCGGCAGCACTTTTAGCTTTGCTGCAGGCTAAAGGAGTTACTGCTGAAGAAATGGCTGGAGCTGCTCTGGCCATGAGGGAACGTGCTTCGGCAATTAAAGCACCTGAAAATACTATAGACACCTGCAGCACAGGAGGAAATGGAATCAGCACATTCAACATTTCAACATGTGCTGCAATAATCGCTGCCGGTGCCGGTGCGGTTGTAGCAAAACACGGCAACCGCAGCAACACAAGAAAAAGTGGGAGCGCCGAAGCACTAGAAGCCTTAGGAGTGAATATAACTTTGGAACTTGATGAAGTTGAAAAATGCCTTAAGGATTTGGATATTTGTTTTTGTTACGCGATCAATCATCATCCAGCCATGCGCTTTGCCGGACCAATACGCAAGGACTTGGGGGTTCCCACTATATTTAATCTGCTGGGTCCTTTAACAAATCCTGCCGGTGCAAAAAGTCAGTTGATTGGAGTTCCAAATGTTGAGCTGACTTCGAAAATAGCTCAGGTCCTAAAGCGATTAGGCAGCGAACGTGTACTGGTAGTTCATGGACATGACGGTCTGTGTGAGCTGACAGTCACTTCCCCTACACATGTGGCAGAACTTAGAGAAGGCAATATTAAAGAATATGAAATAACTCCTGAGCAGCTTGGCCTCAAGACGGGAAAATTGGAGGAGATAAGCATAGATACTCCTGAAGAAAGTGCGAGGATAATGGAGCGTATTTTTTCTGGAGATGAGAAAGGTACTGCACGTGAAATTGCTCTGGCAAATGCCGCCGGTGCGTTAGTCGTTTCAGGACAGGTTGAGAATTTGGAAGAAGGTGTAGATCTGGCAGCTAAGACAGTTGACAATGGAAAAGCAGCAGAAAAACTTAATGATTTAATCAAGTTTTCATGGGAAAACCATCAGGCAAAGTAAAACAAGATTTTGTAAAACCAATATTCTGGTCCGACAGCAATTGATTTATATCAAATGCAGATGCTCTGAAAAGTCATTAATTACTATTTAATTTACGCAAAACTTTCCACATAAGTTCAGGCTCATCAGTGATGATCCCTGTAACCCCCCATTTAGCAAGCTGCTCAATACGTTTTTCATCGTTAATCGTGTAAGCAATTGTTCTGAAACTGCTTGCTTTGAGGATTTTTATAAGAGAAGGAGTTAAGAATCTTTCATCAGGATGGAAAGAATAAGCTTCTGTACCTTTACACAGTTTTAGAACATTATCTTCAGAAAATTCTTTTTCTTGGAGAGGTGCGATTCTGAGTGAAGTTTGATTGTTATCTTTGCTATGCCACAATTTGATTCTTGGAAAAAAGGAGTGCTCAAAACTTGATATCAGCACAGATTCATTCATTCCAAACTTTTCAACCATTATGCATATCTGTTTTTCGATTGCATCGGTGTGACCAGCTGATTCATAGCTTTCCGGTTTGATTTCGATGTTAACTGAAATTTTTCCTCTGATTTGAAAAAGGACCTCCTCAAGAGTGGGAATTGATTCTCCTTTAAATTCTGAACTGAACCAGCTTCCTGCATCCAGCTTTTTTAATTCTGAGAGTGTGAATTCAGACACCAGCCCATGACCATCAGTAGTTCTTTCCAGGGTTTGATCATGTATTACAACAGGTATACGGTCTTTTGTCAGGCATACATCTAATTCAATCATGTCTGCGCCTACTCCTATTGCAGCCTCAAAAGCTGAAGCAGTATTTTCAGGATATCGGCCACTATATCCCCTGTGTGCAACTACCCACGGACGTTTTATTTTTTCCAGTTTATTTATATTTCCCATAGATTGACACGTTTTGACGGTTGATATAGTATCAATTGATATTTTATAGATACATAGAAACTGCTCATGGATGTTTTAAAATATTTCATTTAGCTTTGTATTGACCGACTTTTTATGTCATCTTCTGCAAAAACTGGTTCTACTGAATTTGTAAAATCAAATTTTGAGAATGAGGTTGAGTTTTCACAAGTAGTCAAAGATGGAAGACGCATTCTTGAAATTGAAGTTGAATATCAGACTGAGAAATGGGACTGGACTGGTGATTTAGATGATGCAGAAATTTTTATCTTTAGCTATCTATTATATGACTACAAGAAAAAAATCCTGTCTTTACGTCGCTTGAAAGAAAGTGTATATACTTTAAGTCTTTTGCGGCAAAAGATGATTCCTTCACATGAAAAAACGGAGCTTACTCTGCTGGAAGAATTTCAGGTGATTTTCACCCTTTATGAAAAACTGAAGCATGAAGAAATGTCCTGGGAAGATTGTGAAGAATATGTCATGGAGCAAATTTCAGCACATCAAAGGACCAACTAACATCTTCACACTTTTTCAGACAGGCTTTTTGCCTGATTGATGACATCCAAATTTTCTGATACTTCAAGAGATATTTTTTCATTCAGTTTTTGTTCTGCACATTCCTGTGCGTGTTTAATTGCGTTGCGGATTGTATGTACTCTTGAGCTTCCGTGACAGATAATTACAATACCGTTTACTCCCAGCAAAGGAGCTCCACCCACTTCAGAGTAGTCAGCTCTTTGACGCAATGCCCTGAATGGTCCTCTCATAGCCTGGTATCCTATTTTAGCAAGCAAAGTGTTGTCAACTTCCTCGCGAAGCACACTGCGTACAAAATCGAAAGTTCCTTCTGCAACTTTAAGGGCAATATTCCCAATAAAACCGTCACAAACCACCACATCCACAATATTCTTAAACATAGATTTCCCTTCAATGTTACCTGTAAAGTTAAGTGTGCTTTGCTTCAGTAAATCATAAGTTTCTTT
>CEPV01065243.1_pt1 | contig 12615 bp, 12 predicted proteins | sample 530451 | NCBI WGS metagenome assembly CEPV01 (sample SAMEA2620097, study PRJEB7988) | marine metagenome | isolation source: saline water (ENVO:00002010), including | reverse complement strand
TTTTCTTTCGCTCCGCTACAGAAAAACTTCGTATATCCCTAACGTTAGGCGTAATTTTTTATTTACCTCAGAGTATTTCTCGATGATAATTTGTTCTCACATCAAAGCTCGAACAAATCGCTCTTCTGAGAAACGGAGCAGGAGAAAATTATTTAATTCTAGAATTTTGATTAAATTAAATGATAGTTAATTTGGATTTAACGCTATCTGTTAATTCACAAGAATATTCTTCAATATACTCAAGTAATTCTTTATGTTTAATGAAATGAACATTCTCTTTATCTTCTAAATGCTTAATATTTTCTATATTGCCTAAATCAACAAAAATATAAACTTCTTCATCATCATTAACTTTTTCAATTTCTTTTATTTCTTGTGGCTCAATTTGTTGATAACCAGATTTGACAGTTACATGGCCCATCCTTTTATTTTTATTTTCCAACTTAAATAAATCACATTCAAAAGTTCTATTAGATGCAGAACAGCTGGATTTAAGTACTGACCAACCTTCTATCTTTTGTAAGTAATTTATAACAATATCCTCTAACTCCAAAGGATTCAACATTCTAAATATAGAATATTTTAGTGACCTTATTTGTTCATTTAAGTCTTTAGAATGTATTCTTTTGGAGTTACTTATCTTTTTTAAGAAATAATAGTCAAAGAGTGAATTATTTGTATTTTTTTGAGTTTGTGGGGTATGGATTCTTCTTAATATGTCTCCAGGGATTTTTTCTTTATCTATTTCTTTAAGTTGAGATAATTTTCTAGTAAACCCGATATCTAAATTACTATCTCCATAATATACTATTCTTTCGTCTTTAACAACACCAAAGTAATATTTACATGTAAATTTATTATAAAATATTATTAAATCTCCTATTCCAATCTCCTCAATAAATCTTAAAATTTTATTCTTATCCTTATTAGTAACATTCCTGGATTTATTTACAAGAAGTTTGGCCTCTTTAACAGTCAAGTCTTTCCGATCTCCAAAAAAATCCGACCAACCAATAGCAATAATATTTTCATCAATACATTTTGTAATTGCCTGTTCTTCACTATCTGGAATGTCATCATTTCCTAATTTAATCCACATGGCCCATACTGTTTTTTGATGAAATCTATTTTCTTTTCCAGTCAAATCAAATATTTTTTTCTCATATTCATTAATCCCCAAATATTGGATACAATCTCTATAAGATGAATTAAAATTTTTAGATGGAAGTAGGCTGTTCTCAAACTCTTTTATTGTATTTTTGTTAATATGTATTATATGTCCGTAGTCACCAACTTTTTCATCTAAAATAAAATCATATATTTGCTGTTTAACATCAATTGCTTCCACTATAGAAAATGAATCAGGATCAGGACAGTGGAGTACTAAAATCAAGTCGTCAGGTTTAATCACTTTTAGGCGTTTTAATATATTTAAGCGTTTCTCAGACTCCTCCATTGAATATTCAGTTGAATCAGTAACCCTTTTTATCCACTGATTCTTATTATTGTAATCTAATTTCAACGAAGAATCAAAACCCCACCCCTGACGTAGTCTACCTTCCTTTAATTCTTTATTTAGATAATCTCGAGCAAGAATACCTTTGTCTTGATTAAATATCCATACCATTTTAATCATTCAATAAAATAATCTCAAATTCCTCCGTTTTATTCTCTATACCTTGTATTAAAACTTCTGCATTATCATTTAGCGAGGAAATCACAGATTCTTGAATTTGGCTAATGGAATTTACTGGGTTTGATCCATATACCTTTAACGCAATTATGACTGCTGAGCTATCATGTTGTATCTGCTGTTTAAGAAGATAAACTATATCACTTAAATGTGCAGCCTTTATCTTTTGAATTTTCATTTCTTTGTTTTCAACTGCATTATAGACATCAATATAATCCAAACCCCAGAGCCCTACTCCAAAGATAATATCTTTCCATTCTTTAAAGTCTTTATTTTCTGATAAAGCATTAAAGTTACTTATTTTACTTTTTAATTTGTTCTCAATTATTTCTTTATCTTGTAATGAGTCCATAATTTAATTATTTCTTACAAAGTATATAAATTTTCTCCTGCTCCGGGTACCCTCTACTTCTTAACGCAACCCTTTTCGTATAATGTCGAACATTATACGGCTCCGCTTTACACTCCTAACCAACCCAACCTACCGTTTGCTACAACCTAACTTTTAGAAAAAGACAGGGTTCATCATTACTGGAACATGCTTCGCGCTATGAATGCATGTTGCTAAAGCAAGAGAAACAAGTTTCTGTGCATGAACTGTTCGTTCATGTATCGGTAAATAAAAAACTCCGCTGACCATCAAAGGTCAGCTACGCCTAACAAGTTTTATGCGGTTGTGTTACTCGGGGCATCAAAGCCCCTGCGTTACTCACCCAAACTCTGCTTCGCAGAGCTTCGCATAAAACTGATGTTAGGCGTAATTTTTGTCCCACCTCGCAGAACTTTGTTCAGCTGATTTCTCAGATGATAATTCCTCTTCCCATACAAAGCTCAGAGGAACTTTCAATTAATAGGATTAATTGGCATAAAACTTCTTTCAGAAATTTTCTGTTATCTTCGAGAAACTAAAGGGTTACTGCGTAACCAAATTTTTTAATATTCTCGGTTTCGTTTAATCCCATAAAGCGAAAAAAAGAGGAAATTGCTTCGCAACTATCCTATAACAAAGATTAAACGGTTGCGGTGCAGTAGCTCCTCTCCCAAATTTTGGATTTAATATTATTTCTCGGGGGCTAACGAATAATAAAATAGAATATACTCGGGGGCTTAAGTTCTTAATACTCTGCTTTTAATATACTCCTGTAATTTTTTATCACAACAATAAATGTAACATCCTTTCATTCCTCTTGTCATTAATGTTCTGTATGTATTCTTGATTATTTCATCCGCAATCTTTTTTGCTTGTTGAGGGTGCTCTTTAGCTAACTTTTTTATGCCCCACAAGGATTTATCTGTCTTTGCACGTTTTGTAAAATCAGTCACAACTTCCCCATTTTCATACTTCAAGTCAGGACCAATTATTACACCAACATAATCAAATTCTAAACCCTGTGATGTGTGAATGCAACCCACTTCATTTACTGATTCCTTATCGATTGCCCATGTAGAAGTGTTTCCTAAATTCCAACTCATAGAAAGCTTACCAATATTTATATCAGACACACTACTCTTATTCTTGCCTTCTTTTTTCCAATCCCAACAATATCCTGCTAATAATCTGGCTTTATTTTTGATTTTATTTTTTTCAAAAATTAATTTTTTTAATTCATCAGGGTCATCTATAACACGAAAATCATATTGTTTCTCAAATCCATCATAATTAGCTGTTTCTTTTATACCCAATAAGTCGTCCAACCAAGCAAGATAACCATCAGATCCATTACATCTAAACTGCGATTCTAAAGGTATGGTCTTAATATGGGCATTAAATATTTTAGCACATCTTTCAATTTCCGATTTTGTTCCTATATCATGGATATCTATTCTCTGACTTTCATCAATAAAAAATACGCTAAATTTTGATGAGTTTATCAGTTCTTTTATCTGATTTTCCCCTTTATTTTTGAACATTCCAGATTTGGCATTTAATCTATGGGCTTCATCTACTACCAATACATCAAACATATTCTTATCGCAATCATGAAATATACCTGAACTCTTAAATAAGTTATCAATATGTGATTTAGTTATCGAACCTTTTAGTTTAGCAGAAAATACGTTTCTGGGTGCTGCATTTTTTGAAACATAATGAACCACCATATTCTTATTTGTCAATCCCACTAGGAGGTTTACTGCTACAACAGACTTACCTGTTCCTGGACCTCCTTCGACTATCATAACCCTTTTTTTATGATCCTTATACGAGTCTTTTGCCATTGATAATGCCAGTTCATAAGAAACCTTTTGATCATCAATCATGACAAATTCTTGCTTACCCTTTAGAAGACTAGCCAAGGAATCCTGCAAAGATTTTGAAGGTCTTAATCTGCCATTGTCTATTTTATACAATGCTTCCCTATTATCTCCATATTTTATGAACTTAGTAATAAATCTTCTAAGCTTTAAGGCTTCTCCTTTAGTATATACCGGTGCTTGTTCAATATAGTATGTATAAACTCCATCCATGATATCTGGATTCTTATTCCTATCTAAATTGTGTAAATAAGCACAAGGGTAAATTTCAATGTTTTCCTCTTGTACTGTTTCATTGTAATCTTTGATTAGGCTATGATAAGACCATGCTTGGTAAGATGGATGGGTTGTCTCATGCAGTCCCCTACCAAGAGGGGTGCTTACAACTGCTTCTTTGCCTTCCACTTTGTGTACTTCATCCCATCTTTTTAACTCAATTATCACAACAGAAGAGGTTTTGTTAGTGTCTTTTCCAGAAATAATAAAATCTACCCTCTTGCTTGTGGAAGGTATTCTAAATTCGATAGCTATGCCGCAATTATTTGGTATTCCATCAGATTGCACTACTTTATACATATATTGCATAGAATCTGACCAGGAAGTTATTTCTTTTTTTGCAGTTTTTCCAATTTTTTTCTGGTATGCCTCATAAATTTCATCAGATATTGTATCATTTAATACAGAATTACAAAATTGATTTTTTGTTCCTTCATATACTAACATAATTTACAACTCCGTATATTTTTGATTGCTTCCTTTTGCCTTTTCAATAGGATATTTCAAAGCACTTTTCTTGATTTTTTCTTCAAGTTCTTTGCTTAAGTCAACATTATATTTTTGAGCAAATCTTAAAACAAAAAACACTATATCTGCTAATTCTTCAGTGATTTCTTTTCGTTTTTCTGATTTAATAATTTCTTCAACTTCTTTTTCCGACTTAAATCTAAAATTCTCCAAAAGTTCTGAAGCTTCTGTTATAATTCCAATTGCAAGGTCTTTAGGATTATGAAATTGATCCCAATCTCTATCTTCACAAAACTTCTGGATTTTTTCTTTTAATTGAAGGATATTTGTGGTTTCATCCATTTTTTTTTAATTTAGGCCATTGATTATAACCTATTTTAGGATTATTTGATCTAAACTTTTTAATAAATTCGACTTCTTTTTTATTTACTTCTGAATCTGGAGCATCTTTAGACTCCCATAAAATTTGCCTTCGAATGGTAAAATCTTTTTTTTCTTTTTCGGTAAAATCTTTTTCAAGTAGGTTACTATCAGGACTACCAAAATATCTAAATGTGCCTGTTAAATCTTTTCCGATATAAATTTTACCATTTGGATAAATAATTTTGTAAATAACTTTCATTTCTTCCTCAAACTTACTCTTGTATTTTCGCCTTTATCAACAAACTTATCAAGCAATTTCATCAAATCTTTGTGAATTTCACCATTATTTATCATCTTAGCTAATGAATAAACATCAACTGTAGCCAATTGATCCCAAAGTCCGATTTTCTTAACAGTTTCAAAGAACTTCTTTTGTCTTGGTTCTCCTTTTTTAGGAAAACTTAGTTTAGGATAACTTTTGACAGATGCTTTTACATCGCTACCAAATACAACATCTACTCCTTTCTGATTAGCAAATTCAATCAAAGCTTCTCTAATCTGTTCCAGTTTTTCTTCTTTTTCTTTGATATCAGCATAAAGTGTTGAATATTCATTTACCAGTTTTACACCATCATCTTCTAGGTATTCTTTAGCTGGCTTATCCTCTATCTCATAGAGATGCTTGAAATTAGGGCACATTGGCCTAAACTCACACCATTGACATAAGCTGCTTTCATTAGCTGGATATTCCTTGCACTGCTCAATATCCTTAATGACTTCAAGAACCTCTGTTTTGAGCTGTTCCAGCTGCTTATCAGTCCTTTCAGAAGACATTACCTTATCAAATGCCAGGAAATGCCAGACCAGCTTGACTTTCTTAGCATCAGGATACATTGTCTTGACACCATAGGCATAAACAGCTAACTGCCTATCTCCATCAAGTTTGTCCTGAGTTGGTAACGAATTTGAGGTCTTATAATCATGGATCTCATAAACACCATCTTCAGCCATGGCAAGCCTATCTATCCTGACATGGATCTTATAGCCACCAATATCAACAAAATTCTGGGTTTCTAAGCCAATAGTTGTTGTATGATTGAATGGCTTATACCTGTTATAATAATCAGTGATGAACTTCTCACCCATCTTTCTATAATTTTCCTGATCATACTCACCTCTTACAATAACAATGCCATCGTTCCAGTTCTTTTTCCATTCCTCATTAAAGAAAGCCAGCAACTCTTTCAAAGAATTTAGCTTCTGAAATTTCAAATCTTTATACAGCTTCTCCAAAGTCTCATGAACTCTAGAACCCAAGAAAGCTTCAACAGTGTCTTCGATCTCAGTCTCAATCTTATCAATATAATTGAACTTGAATTTAAGCGGACACTGTTCAAAGCAGCTTAGTTTTGAGTTTGAGTAGGTTTTCATATTAAGATATTGCCTCTTTAATCAATTTTTCAATTTTCTCTTCTCTAAAATTCCTGAATTTCTTAAAATTTCTATAGATTGAACTATCCAAGTTAGGGTCTAACAAATGAGTCTCACATAAAACTCTGAATTTTGACTCTCCTAACTGCTTTTTAATATCAGCTAAGTAATCTTTAGGAGAAACATCACCTACATATGGTGATCTATTTGTTGATTTGTGAATTAATGTCCTATTGATAATGCAATTTATTTTTTTATTGTCATGAATATCCAAAGTGTTGCGTATGTAGGCATCTGGATAAATATGGTGATCATCTATCTTATCAGGGTAATCCTGAATTCTCTTTCCATCAAAGAAATCAATAATGCCGTTCTTGATTAATAAACACATTACGGATTTGTATTGAGCATTTACTTTGTATATATCTTTTAATTTTTTTGCCATTCTAAAATCCGAAATGCTAGAGGGTACTTTTTTAAAATTGTCAAACCACTCTAATAGTGCTTCAAACTCCTCTGAGATTGGAGTAATTGTTGATCCATCAAATCTCTGGCTAAGATTATTATTCCAGTACCACCTTTCTAAATTTGAAATAAGATTTGCACTAATTCTTCTATCTTTTTTTTGGAGGAAATACCAAGATGCTGCAAAAACTACTAAAACTGGATTTCTAGGAATCCATTTTTTTGAAATTAAACCCTGTCTGTTTTTTAGGTGTGCCAGTGATTCGTTCATGGCCTTACAAGCTGCTTCAAATTTTGGTTTAAGTATAGAGCTCTTTTTGAATTCATCCATATAATTCTTAATATACTTTAACTGAACTGTAATGTACTCTTTCCCTTGTTCCCTTTGATCTATCAAACTCATTACTCTTATAATGTCTATTGGATCAATCTTAAATTCTTTTATTAGAGTATTCTGATCTAATTGATCATACCACATTTTTCTAAGATCTATATCATTTGGGAATAGTCTACTTGAAATTTTATCAAAATCATCCAAGTGCATACCCCTATCATTTAGTTTATCAAACATATCACAAACACGCCTTATATTGTTACTAGCGTCGCTGCTTAATATTATGTAAGGGATCAGATCTTTATTGAATAATCTTGAGAAAATGCCAGTAGTGGATGTTGAATTAAACAGTTTTGTTGCTTGCTTGAATACCAAATTTTCATCTAATTTGTTTTTTTTAGAGAAATCCTTTGCAAAATGCTCGATCCACTCCTCAAGCTCTTTATCGTGGTTAAATAATAAATACAAAGGAAAAAAATAATATTCATCCTCTCTAAAAGGTATATCTTTAGATTGCTTAGCCTCAATACCTAACTCAATATTCTTCTTCTCCAATGAATCCTTCTTGTTTATTATTTTAATTCTTAAAAAATATCTATAAAATTTATCTTCCTCGTTCTCCTTTGTTAATGAATATTCTTTATTAAACGCTCTATACAAAGAAGTTAGCCTTTGCTGGCCGTCTAATACCACGTATCCTGATGAAGCATCACGTGATTCATAATTAAAAGTTTTTGGTCTATAAAACTTCTTGGTATGTTGATTAATAGGGCATAATAATAGTGACCCAATGGGATATCCTCTAAATAAAGATGCCAATAGACTCACTACTCCATCCTTATTCCAAACGAATTCTCTTTGAAATGATGGTATCAAATATTCTTCGCATTGTATTTTATCCAGAAAAAACCTGATGCCTTTATGATCTACTTTTTCATAAACCTCTTCATAATCCCCATTTTCCTCTTTTGAAAAACTAACAATATTTTCTGTTTGTTCCTCTATGTCATCATCTTCAGTATCTTGATTTTCGATATCTTCATTTTCCATTTTCACAACCTCGCAATCTTACCTGCATCAGTAAGTTTGAATTTTTTCTTGTCATCTCCTTCTAGGAGATCTTTATCTTTAAGTTCGTCTATTGCCCTGTATAGCATTGCAGTTGAGATATCCAGTTTTTTTGCTAAGTCAGAAATGCTTGAATATTCATCTGCTTCCATGTATTCCAAGATCTTTTTCTCGCTTTCAGAAAGCTTAAAAGAAAGTCTGGGTAAATAAACCACAGAGCCTTTGTCTTCCTCAGGATTATAAGCAATCTTCTTTACCTGGTCATGTCTGGCATAGGAGGCTAATAATAATCCAATAGCCTTTGTCTTACGTCCAGAAGTGATATTTACATAGACAATATCATCTTTTGGCTGCATATCAATGACTTCCACGCATTTTGTTGCAACCTTTACTATGTCTAGTACAGCGCATTTCACTGGCTTTACCTCTATAACCTTTCCCAGAGAACTTTGAATTAATTTCAATGATTTATCTTGTTCTTTGTTAGGTTTATCGTCCATAAGCAGAATTAGCCTGTCTGGGCCTAGTTTTGTAGCGGCCAACATAATTGGATCAGGATTATATAATGTAGCTATGAGTACTTTCTTTGGCATACAGTCACCCCCTATTTATAAAGAAAAAGAGGGGCAAGTATATATAAGTTTCCATATAACTAACGAATAGTTGCATTTATTTAAATCTTTCCATAGTGATATATAATATTCTACTGATTAATAGAAATATTTATATAGAAGTATAATCTTCTCAATTCAGGAGGGGATTAAAATGAAAGGATACAACTCAGTCAAGCAATTCTGTCAGGATTATCAGTTCCTAAGAATAGCAAAAAAGATAGATCCAGGAAGAGAAGGAGAAACCATAACGTCCTTTATGAAAAATAGGATAGACACAAGGCTAAAGAAGGCTTCAAGCCAGTTTAAAGCATTAGTAAAGAATAGAAATTATTCAGTTGATGATCTTAAGCTTATTGCTACTCACGATTCTATCAAAAGCCTGCATAATGTTGAGTTCTTTGTAAAAGAATGCTACGGAACAAACTATGTCAGCCCTGCGCATTACAAAAAAGTGCTTTCCAGTAATGCATTCAAGTCTGGAAGATTAAAACGATTGTATGAATTCATACCTCACAAGCTGGAAACCAAACAGGAATTTATCAGGTTCATAAGATCAAGAAGAGGTATCAGCAGGACTGAACTAACAGTAATAATGAACCAGATCTGCAAAAAAGACTGGCATCAATGGCTTAATGACCTGCTAGACAAAAACAAGATCCATGATGATAGGGGGAGGTGGTTCATATGAGCTATACCTCTTACGGACAGATCATAAAAGACATGAATTACATGGAAGAATTTGATGGTAGAGATAGGAGACATCACTACAGCGGTTTCTACTATGAACCAGAAGAATACATAGATTACAGAATGGTCAAAAGGCTAAAGAAGATATGGCTGGAGCATGTAAAGGAAGAATATGAAGCTGCAAAGACATCTAACACAGCACTGGGCAAATTCCTAAAACAATTCCCTCTAAAATTCAAGGAATTCTGTTGTCTGTTAGATTTAGTAGAAGAAAACAATGATAAAAGCGAATTTGAGTTTGAAAATGGAATTAAGGCAACAAAAGATATATTCAAGAAACATAAGGTAAGGTTTGAGTCAAGCAAGCTGAAAAAGTATAAGTTAGTCTACAAGCTGGTTGATCCATTAAGGCCACTAAAAACCGTTTATGAAGTCTCATACAAAGCCCAGCTTGCACTAAAAAATAAAAGATACACAGATGAATATGAGCAACTGGACTTGGCTTTAGAGGAAGAATCAAAGAGAAACTCACCAGATGAACTAGAAAGCCTATACTACATTATCGATCCTAAATCCAGTTTCAGTGATTTAGTTGTTGATCAAAAGCTCAAAAGTAAGCTAAAGACCGCATTATCAAGAGAGCAAAAAAAAGACCAGATCTTCAGGAACTGGGGATTTTCAAAAGTCATTGAATATGGAAAAGGAACAACACTAAACTTCAGAGGTCCTCCTGGAACTGGGAAAACACTTGCAGCAAATTGTCTTGCAAAAGAACTGGATAAGAAACTACTGATGGTGAGGTATGATCAGCTCCAGAACTGCTTTGTGGGTGTTACTGAAAAGCATATCCAGCAGGTTTTCAAACTGGCCAAGATCAAGAATGCTGTTCTGTTTTTTGATGAGGCTGATGCAATTGCGCTTAATAGGTCAGCATTAGAGAGAAGTTGGGAAATGAGCCAGGTAAATACGCTCCTCAAAGAACTGGAAAGATTTGATGGAGTATGTGTCTTTGCTACAAACTTTGCTGAGAAATATGATCCTGCATTTGAAAGAAGGCTGACTATGCACATTGACTTTGATATGCCCTCAAAAGATCAAAGTACTCTCATATTGGATAAAGTCCTTCCGAAGAGATCAAGAGAGAAAGACATCAACCTGAGCGGGTTAAACCTTACTAATTTTAGCGGAGGAGACATTAAGAACATTGCTCTTAATGCAGCTGGAATAGCAGTAAAGGACGATTCAAAGAAGATTACCCGAAAACATATTGAGGAAGCAATCGATATTGTCAAGACTGGGAAAAATACATGCTGTAAGAAAGATATGGGGTACATATCATGAAATCAAAGACAATAATGACTTTCACTCATAGAAAAATCAAATCTAAAAAGTATAAGGGTTTTAACATCACGTTTTGTGAGATGATGATTAACGGTGAAAAGAAACAGGTTTCTGCCTTATACATGAGTCCAAGACATAAGGAAACGGTTTTTGAAGCAAAAGCAGATGATGAGAATATTGCTTTTGAGAAAATTAAGAAAGTTATTGATTCAAAAGAAAAAGGCTCAATTCCTAAATTTAAGCCATATTGCTGGGATTGTAAAAAAACGCTTACTGAAGAGAACCTTTTTCCTTACAGCTATACATTGCATATCGGAAAAAAGAAATTCTTTTGTAAAGAATGCACTCGTATGGATATGATGATTCCAAAAAAAGATTTTCTTAAAGAGATTAAATGGAATGAGAAAAACAGCGACCATAGAGCAGTTATCGAGAATGATAAGATAGTATGGAAGAAAATAAGATAATATTTTATATTCTGATTATTCATAGTTTTTTATGTTTTGTTCAGAACAAACCATACAAAAATACTGCAACCTCTTACTCTACAATAATTCTCTTTATATCATCCACAATGGAAGAACCTGGCTAACAGAAAAGAAGCTAGTAACTCCTGAACTAATCAGAAAACATGTAGAAAGAAAAATAACTATTGGTTTACAGCCTCAAAAATCAGATGGAACTGTAAAATGGCTGACGATTGATTTTGATGCTCATAATGATGAGCCAAAAGAAGAATTACAAGAAAATGTAATCAAAATTAAGCAAAATCTGACTAAACTAAACATCAATTCTCACATAGAGCAATCTGGAAGAGGTTATCATTTATGGATTTTCTTTGATAAACCAATATTAAGAGAAAACATTGAAAATTTCATAAAGAAATTTGTCTATCATTCAGCAGAAATATATGCTGGAAAAACAAAAATAAGAATTCCATTAGGATCTTACCAAAAAGACAGGTCTATTTTTTGCGGTTTCTTAGATGAGAATTTTAACTTATTAGAAAATCAAGAAGAATACCTGCTGAATATCAAGCCAACAAGCTTAGAAACTATCAAAGAATCTAAAAAAAGAGTAAAAGCAGATAACTTAATACTAAACATAAAACCAGTATCTAAAGATAAAAAGAGAAAGATAACAACAAATTTCAAATGGTTCATTAAATTTGACAAAGAAAAGAAGAATGTCCCTAAAAAGCCAGAAATTGATAAAAGCAAGATAATCGGAATAACAAACAATGCTAAACATAAATTTATTCTTCAATTATTATTAGATATGAACTTAAGCCCCCGAGAAATTAGAAATATGAAAATAAAAGATATTAGGCTTGAAGAACAAATATTGGAAATAGCAGAACGAAAAGGAAACAAAAGAAAAATGCTGTTAATTCCTGGACATTTAATCAATTCATTTAAAGAAAATATGGCAAACAAGGAACAAAACGATCTTCTTTTAATGAGTAATAGAGGCAAACCCTATAATTTGAGAACTATAGTTAAAATAAAAGAAAATAAAGTTAAAAAGTTAGCCCCGAGAAATAAATAGTCTAAGCATAGCTTAGTGATTGATAGTATATATTAAATCCAAAACTACACCGAGAATAAAAATACAGTCAGCAC
>CEPV01017270.1_pt1 | contig 12638 bp, 7 predicted proteins | sample 530451 | NCBI WGS metagenome assembly CEPV01 (sample SAMEA2620097, study PRJEB7988) | marine metagenome | isolation source: saline water (ENVO:00002010), including | reverse complement strand
TCCCACTCCGCCTTTCTGGCTGGCGAATGTAATTACTTTTGCCATTGGGTAAGCAGCCTAGATGTAAAAAATATTTTCAATTTATCTTAACAGATGGAAATCAAGACCCAAAGCCGATTTTAACACAGGATTAATCAAAAGAAAACTTTTCTCGGAGAGACGTTAGCCATCTACAAAAAGCACTACCTGACTAATACACGTCAGTCAGATGAACTTTCCCTTCCCTTGATACTGAATTAATTTTATGCAAGCATTACTGCAGGTATTCTCGTCTTAAATTCTCTTAAATCTACCGCGATGTTTGATATTCCGTTGAGATGGTAAATGATTTTATTGCCTGCGCAGCCAGCAATTTATAAGCAGGGATGTTTTACGCGTATCTTTTCTGGCCATTTTCAGAATCACCACACTTGGTGGAATTCCACTCACCGTCTCCGTTGGTATTTCAAATTCTTCTTCATTTAATATTCCAAATCTTTTTGACTTTCTATCCTGAAGACCATTTTCTGGAGGTTTTGGAGTAAATGCGGAAATTTTTTTAGTATTTAATGTTATGAACTACTCTAAAAAATTGTATAATTTCGTTATGCTAATTTCAGGTGCTTTGGCCTGATCTTCAAAGTATTGAGCGGTGTAGAATCATTTTGTTAAAGTTGGAATTCTAATTGCCAGATTCATCATGTTCATTTACATTGACCTTGAGAATGGGTTACAGAAAAAACGTATGAGTTTATATTTATTTGCTATAAATAATAGGAGAGATTACATTTACGAATTTATTTCTGGAATATATAAGGGTGAATACTTATCCAGAAATTTACACTATTTGTCTAATATTGATTAAATTGTGGCGCACCCGAGAGGATTCGAACCTCTGGCCTCCTGAACCGCAATCAGATGCTCTATCCAACTGAGCTACGGGTGCAATTAATTGTGGTGGTATGTTTTGGGGGAGATGTAAATAACGATTGCTTTCAGCTTGCCTTTAAAAGCATTTGAAGTCAATGGAAAATAAATTATTCAAACACCTGATCTACAACTTATCCTGCTAGAGCCAGAGGCGGTTCCAGCAGTTGTATTTCCTTCATACATCGCACAAAAGAATTTTCATCCTGGCACTGCATTAATCTGTTTCGCCATTCTTTGGCGTTTCGGAATCCATTCACATAGCTGCCAAGATACTTGCGAAATTCCTTTACTGCTACTATTTCTTTTTTAAAGCTCCTGAACAAATAGAAGTGCTCAATCGCAACCTCAATTCGCTGAAAATGGGTCGGCAAGGGATATTTTTTCCTGTCCTGAAAACACCATGGATTGCCGATTGCGGCTCGTCCAATCATAAATCCGTCAAGATTACCCAGACGCTTAATACCGTCGTTGTAATCTCTGACATCACCATTTCCAATCAAAGGTATAGAGAGGTGTTTTTTCAGCTCATATATTGGCTCCCAGTAAGCCTGCCCTTTGAAAGCCTGGTTGTATGTTCGACCATGGATTGTCAGCATTGAAGCTCCTGCAGATTCAAGGGATTTTGCAAAATTAATCAAGTTTTTGTGGTCTGTCCATCCCAGGCGAGTCTTTACTGAAACTTCGAGCTTACAAGCACTTCTGATTGATTCAATAATCCTGCAGGCTGTGTCTGTGTCCTTCATCAATGCGCTGCCATGCTGCGAATGTATAATTTTTTTTGAAGGACAGCCCATGTTAATATCTACTCCCCAGATTCCACGGTCTTCCACCATCCTTGAAGCCTCCGCAAATTTTTCCGTAGAATTGCCAAAGAGCTGCATGAAAAATGGATGCTCACAGGGATTGTAATCCATACGGGAGCGAAGAAACTCATTTTGAACCAAACCGTCAACACTTGTAAACTCACTAAAAAGAAAGACTTCCCTGTTTAATGATCTTACAATTTGCCGGTATGCAGAATTGGTCACTCCGTCCATTGGCGCCAGACATACAATTGGACGCTTGACTTCCGACCATCGCATGGCATGATTGGGAAAGGGTTTTTTCATAAATGAATGATACTAGTCCTGCTGTCTATTTTTGCACAAACAACTGTGGTGTTGACTTTAATGAAAATAAAATAATTATGGATATTTATTCAAATACTAACCAGAGTTTAACCTGAAAGCGAAAATATGTCCATTTCTAAAGATTTTTCAGAAGTTAAACAAAAGCCCAATCTTCAGTCTGTCTGGACAAGTTTCGGAACAGCTTGTTCCAAATTTATAAACGAATTTGCAGATGAGACTCTCAAAAAACAGCTTGCTCACTCTGATTTGCCAGAATCACTTTTGCTGTTAAAACAGCAGTTTACCGAAATCCAGATAGGCAGTGAGTATTTTTTCCAGGCAATGAATTTTTTGTGCCAGGGCAAGGAAAGCACTATAAAAGAGAATGAACTGAAAAGCATTAGTTTTCATGTGCTTTTGTCAGGATTTCTCTTGATGCGTAGAGCAGCAAATTCAGGAAGTACCTGTATACCCTGGACAGAACTTAGAACTCAAATATCCAAAATGCTCATCAATTCAGGGTTTTCCGAAAAGTTATTTTTTCATGAAAATTGGAAAAAATGGCTTTTGACAATCAGCTCAAATGGTGAACAAAGCAAGCATCAAAGCACTGAACAACCAGTGATAATAGAAAATAATTCTTTGCTTTATTTCGATAAGTTTTGGAAGCGTGAAATCCAACTCATGTCAATGCTGAGCAATCGTTTAAACATGAATCTGAACATAATTGAAAGACCTGTCATTGAAAATGTTCTGAAAAATGTACTTGAAGTTAATCCTGTTCTTTTCCGTGGTAAGCCCCTGGTATTGGCAGAAGAACAGAAAGAAGCAGTATTACAGGCAATTACTTCACCATTATCAATAGTTACAGGAGGTCCGGGAACAGGAAAAACATCCGTTGCACTGACTATAATGAGAGTGCACAAAATGCTTGGTTTAGCAGAACGCCCGGCACTTGTCGCTCCTACCGGCAGGGCCGCAAATCGGATGTCTGAGTCTGTGATTAATGGATTAAACTCCATCAAGGATTTAAACAAACTCAAACATGACACGGAACTGTTGAAGTTTGCTGCTGATGCTAAGACACTTCACCGCTTATTAGGCTATCATCCGAACCGACATAGTTTTAGACATCACGAATACGACCCTTTGGAACACGACTTGCTGATTATAGACGAAGGGTCAATGATTGATCAGGAACTTATGGTTCGTTTGCTGAGGGCCTCAAACTCAAAACTGCCATACCTTTTACCTGTACAGCGAATTATAATTCTGGGTGACTCACAGCAGCTTCCGTCGGTTGGAAACGGGGCTGTGTTAATGGAGCTTACTGAGGATTCAGGTCAGTCAGGTGCTGATTTTTATGAAAATCCTGTACCTGTGGTGAAGCTGGTGAAAAACTATAGGCAGAAGATCAGCGATACAGCAGGAAGAAATATTCTGGGAGTTGCAGCTGTTGTAAATGAAATGGAGATTGACCCATTTCCTGAGTTGCTGTTTGAGGCGGAGTCTCCTGATAGCGAGGCTATACTGAGTCTGGAAAGTCTTGAGGACGCTGCCCTGGAAAATGTTATGTTCCTGAATCAGGAGAATAATATTAATCAACTCAAAGATTTCGGGCAATGGTGGTATGACAAATTTCTCAAGGATGAAGAATTTCTTCAATTGGTTCAAAAGGGATATTCTTTTGAAGTTCCGGAATCAATTGAAAATGACCTGGATTATTTATTCAATTATATGAAGCAGTTTCGTATATTAACGGCCACACAGGTTTTTTCAACTGGAGCAAAAGCACTCAACAAAATAATTCAGGATTTATGGCTTATGGAAAATGAAGCAAATCTATTGAATTCCGAACATTTTCCTGGTGAACCTTTAATAGTTACAGAGAATAATTATCGGCTTCGGCTTTTCAACGGTGATCAGGGGATCTTTTTAAACTGTTTAAATTCTGAGACAAAAAAATTAGAATTGAAAGCAGTATTTGAGGTTGAAGGTAAAGTCAAAACTTTTTATGGTCATCAGCTTCATCACCTGCAGCCGGCTTATGCAACAACGGTACATAAAAGTCAGGGGTCAGAATTTGATCATCTGGCGCTGATCTTGCCTGAACTAAGCATTGATCCGATAATTGGTAAGCCCGAACCTGGTCGAATGCGGAATATTATGAGCCGGGAAATGCTTTACACCGCATTGACACGTGCAAAAAATTCTGTATTGATTCTTGGAGAGAAAATTGTGCTTGAAACCGCTGTATTGAACAAAGAAAAACGTTATTCCGGACTTGGGTCATTAGTAAGAAGTAAAATGTCATAACTAAAGTATTAATTATTCTGCTGAAAAAAAGCGAAGTTAAAAATCTAAGCTAATAATATGCGTCTACTTATTTTCCTGTACATCTTTCTTTTATCTGCGGGCACAGTCGTGTCTGCTGCGGAAGAGTTGGATTTGTTTCAGGTATCCAGAAATGGAAACGCGTCACACATACGTGAGATTATAGCTTCCGGAACGGATCTGTCAGTTAAAGATGCTTCTGGAAGAAACGCGCTGATGCAGTCGGTACTTTACGGAAATCAGGAAACGGCTTTGGTCCTGCTTGAAAACGGGATTGATCTGGAAACCAGGGATGAGTTGGGTTTGACTCCTATAACATTGTCAGTGCGTTATGGTGATACTGAAATGACCAGAATATTACTGGAGCATGGTGCAAATGTGGAAAGCAAAATGGAAGACGGTTCGACTCCTTTGATCTTTGCAGCACTGGAGGGACAGCTCTCAGCGGTGCGCCTACTGCTTGAATATAAATCAGATGTAAGCGTTCGTACTGCATACGGCGAAACTGCCTTGATAGTGGCCTCTTTTGAAGGTTTTTTGGGAATAGTACGCTTGCTTCTTGACGCAGGAGCAGACATAAACGCTGTTAACGATGAAGGATTTAGCGCACTGTTGGCTGCTGCCAGTAACGGTTATCTGGAAGTTGTTAATTACCTCACAACTCGTGGTGCAAAGTCTGAAACACTTCAGCTCCAAAACAACTTAATTTCTCCGGAAAACCTGTTCGGCAGCAGTCGAGAAGAAGTAGATCTCCAAGTTGATTCTAAAGAAACTAATATATCTGAACCGTTTTATGAACTGATAAGTGCAGCAATAGAAGGACGTTTAAGTGTAGTTAATCAACTGCTGGCTAAAGGTGCACAGGTTAATAAAAGTGACGATGTGGGTCGTACTGCATTAATGGAAGCAAGTTCCTTCGGACGTTTTGGTGTGGTAAAACGACTTTTGGAAGCAGGAGCACAAGTTAATGTTGCAGACAATCAAAAAATGACTGCATTGATGCTTGCCACACTGGAAGGAAGAGTTAGTGTGGCAAAACTGTTAATTGACTGGAAGGCAGATGTGAACGCTTCGGATGCAGAAGGTATAACCTCACTGATGCTTGCCGGAAATGAAGGCAGGACAGAAATTGCCCTCATGTTGATTGAACATGGAGCAAAAGTCAACTGGCAGAGCAAAAGCGGCAGCACTGCATTAATGGAAGCTGCATCTGAGGGGCGTACTGATACAGTCCAGCTACTTCTTGAAGCAGATGCGGACCCTATTCTTTCAGATTTATTAGAAAGAACTGCCCTGGTTATAGCAGAACAGCAAGGACATAATGATATAGTGGAATTATTGAAGTAAGACCATAAGTTCCCCTCTCTGGACTTCTTGTTCTGCAGGACTTGATAAAATTAATCTCAAACTGCAGCAACTCAAATCCCCCTAGTGAAACAATCCCAGTGGAAAAAAAATATAGAGTCAATTGAGGCTGAATTGCTGAAACGTGGTCAGGAAAAAAATGCTCCTGAAATTTTTAAGCAGTTCAGCAGGAGATTGTCTTCCATTATAAAGCAATTATTTTCCAAAACAGGCTCATTTTCTCCGGAAAATTCTTTAACTGTGGAGCAGCTGGCTTTCACGCATTCCCTTCAGTTGTATGATATTAAATCTGTAATGCGTTTGGCTGCAAACTACGATGCAAATAAGGGCCTGAAAGTTGTTCTTCCGGGAATAGAAAAAAGTTACCGCTCCCTTATGGTAATCCCTCAGCTAAAACCTTTCACAAAAAACTCAAAAGAACTCTCCGCTTTAGATGCCTATAAATCCCAGCTTGAAAAATCTCTGAGCGAAGTTCTTGACTGCTATATAGAAGACTTATATGAAGAAGATATCCTGGCAGAAAAAATGATTGTAGTTTCTGCAGTCACAGAATCTGTCAAGAAAAGATTTTTTAGAGAACGTTTAAGCACCTTATTTTCTTCAAATTACCGAGTGTATCTGATGTTGAAAAATCGATATTTTCTGCATCGCCTCAAACGGTCGGGAAATAATTCTGCCTTTAATGAATTACAAAAAAGCCGATTGCTGGATCTTACATCTAAGCTTCATAAAACTCAGGGGAGCTCTTTAGTGGAATTAAAAGAAAACACCGATTTCCGAGTTATTGAACATTTGGTTAAAGAACAGATCTCCAAAAGTCCGGAAAAATTAAGCGTAGAATCAGAGTTAATAGAAAAGAGAATAGAAGGTAAAACTCAGAAAAAAAGTTTTGCTAAATCAATACAAACCGAGCAAACTGTGGCAACCAAACCTCTTTCAGTTTCGGAAAGCAAAGAAGCCAGGAGTATTTCTTTTGAAACAGTTATCCATGAGCATTCAGAAGAATCAGTTTCTGCCTTTGAGCAACTTTGTGAAAAATATTCAGAACCGCTGGAAAAATTATCTTCCAGTATCGGCCCGGTTCCGGAGTGTTCTTCGCCTTATTTCCGATCCAGAGTTGAAGAGTATCGTGATGACTTTGCAAATTATTTTCGTAAACTGCATGGAGGGGACATGCAGGTAAATGCCGCAGCCCACAATTTTACCCTGGAACTGCTGACCCAGCGGGGCAAGGAGTATCACTCGGCTGAACGTTGGGGAGTGATTCCCAAAAGCAGCCATCAAAATCAATCAATTTATTTTAGACCCACTGAAAATGGTGCTGCTGTTTTGGACCGCAAGGCAGAATGGAATATGCTGATGCATGCCCGCATGCCATTCATTTTTAATGTACCACTGGAAAAAACCAGGGTAGTTGATATTGCAAAAGATAAGCTTTTTATTTTTCAAATTGGAACAGCGTTTTTTGACCAAAACCATCAGAACAAGCTTGATCAATACCCTGATGTATTCTACAAGCTTATGTTTGGCGGTCATCTTCTGGCTAACAAAAATGCTGTAGTTTATGCTGATGAAGAACCTTATTTCACTACAACTCTGGAACAGATGTGGCACTGCAGAGGTCTGGTTTACCTGTTGTTAATTGCAATGTCCCAGCGCTTTGCCATAGAGATGTCGTCCACAATGGAGGATTTTATAGTAGAAGTCCTGCCAGAAAACCTCCAAGTAAATGGATTAATCACTGCCAGTGATTCTTTTCCTGAAGTTCACAATTTAGAAGAAGTAATTTAAATTTTTCCAGGATCTCGTATCCAGTAATTTCCATCAAAACTGAACTCTTGTGTTCCTTAATCCGATAGGATACAACAGATTGTATGATCCGCTGATTTGGCTCTACAAGATTGTCTGGAATATTCACAATCAGAAGAAATACTTATCACATAAATACAGAGAAGGAATAGTATGACTGCAAAAAAGCAAACTGGAGAATCCGGACATCGCCGTTACTCAAAGCTGGTAACTGAGACAAATGCGCGTGCTGCCAGCAGGGGCATGCTTTATGGTGTTGGATTCAAAAAAAACGATTTTCATAAATCTCAAGTTGGTATTGCCTCTACATGGGGAACAGTAACTCCATGCAATATGCACATAAATGACTTGGCAGAGCATGCAGCGAGAGGCGTACGCAAAGCACAAGGGATGCCTTTGACTTTTGGAACAATTACTGTTTCAGACGGGATTTCGATGGGTACGGAAGGGATGAAATATTCGCTTGTTTCACGTGAAGTGATCGCTGATTCGATTGAAACGGTAGTTGGATGTCAAAGCTATGACGGAATAGTCACAATTGGCGGTTGTGATAAAAATATGCCAGGATGCATGATTGCCATTGCACGCTTAAATCGCCCTGCTGTTTTTGTATACGGAGGAACAATACTTCCGGGAACTCACAAGGGCAAGGATGTTGATATTGTCTCTATTTTTGAGGCAGTGGGTAAACAGGCAGCAGGAACAATTACACAGGATGAACTTGAAGAAGTCGAATCATGCGCTATCCCTGGTGCGGGTTCATGTGGAGGAATGTACACAGCAAATACAATGGCCTCTGCCATTGAAGCTCTGGGAATAAGTCTTCCAAACAGTTCTGCACAGGAAGCAGTTTCAGAGGATAAAGTGCGTGACTGCGTTCAAGCGGGTGAAACAGTCTTACGTTTGATAGAAAAAAATATTTGTCCACTCGACATTCTTACCAGAGAAGCATTTGAAAACTCGATTACCGTTGTGATGGCACTGGGCGGATCGACAAACGCGGTTTTGCATCTGCTTGCCATGGCCAATGCGGCAAAAGTAAACTTGGAACTGGACGATTTTTTGAGAATTGGGAACAAAGCTCCGGTTCTTGCGGATTTAAAACCAAGCGGGAAGTATTTAATGACAGATTTTGTCAAGATAGGCGGATTGCCCCCCTTGATGAAAATGCTTTTGGATGCAGACCTGCTTCATGGGGACTGCATGACTGTGACAGGGAAGACAGTACGTGAAAATCTGGAAAACGTTAAGCCTTATGAAGATGGTCAGGAGATAGTACAATCTCTTAAAGATCCGATAAGAAAAACTGGTCATCTTGTGATTCTGCGTGGGAATCTTGCTGCTGACGGAGCAGTCGCAAAAATATCCGGAAAAGAAGGGGAGTTTTTTAGGGGAAATGCACGAGTTTTCAATTCCGAGGAAGAAGCCCTGAATCGGATTCTGGATGGTACTGTAGTTAAAGGAGATGTGATTGTAATCAGGTATGAAGGTCCTAAAGGAGGTCCGGGTATGCGTGAAATGCTCTCGCCAACCTCCGCCATAATGGGACGGGGCCTGGGGAATGATGTGGCCCTGATTACTGATGGAAGGTTTTCCGGAGGTTCTCATGGTTTCGTGATAGGGCACATTACTCCAGAAGCCTTTGAAGGAGGTTTGCTGGGTATAGTTGAAAATGGTGATAACATTACAATTGATATTACTAAACGCTCCATAGATCTGGAAGTTCCGGAAGATGAAATTAAAAGGCGACAGGATAGCTGGATTCGCCCGCAGGCCCGTTATACCCGAGGAGTACTGGCAAAATACGCAAAATCAGTTAGTTCAGCTTCGCTGGGAGCAGTAACAGATTTGGTTTAAAAAACTATAAACTGAGACGCATGCTTTCCACTGAACAGTTTAAAAAAGATTCTTTTTCTGCCCTAAATAATCCTCAGCTGCGTGGTAACTTCAAACGCGCTATGTCCGGATTGATGCAAAAACGTCTTGCAGTATTTTCGGATGATCAGGAATTTCATAAGCTCCGTGAAATAGGGCACTCCATACGGGCAAATGCCTTGCAAAAGCTTCCGGACTTGCTGCAACAACTGGAAAGTAACTGCAACAAAAACGGAATTCAAGTTTATTGGGCGGAAACTGTTGATCAGGCCAATCAGCTGGTACTGGAAATTGCACAGCGCCATAATGCTAAAAGCATGGTCAAGGGAAAGTCAATGGTTTCAGAGGAAATGGAATTGAACCATTTTCTTGAAAAGCATGGAATTGAAGCCCTTGAAGCTGATCTTGGAGAATATATCATCCAGGTCGATCATGAGCTACCCTCACACATCATCATGCCTGCGATTCATAAAAACAAGGAACAAATTGCGCGGATGTTCCATCAAAAAGTAGAGCCGAGCGTTTTCGTGGAGAGCGCGGAGGAAATGACAGCCATTGCCCGTAAAGTCCTGAGAAGGAAGTTTTATCAGGCAGATATCGGAGTTTCAGGAGTTAATTTTGCTGTAGCCGAAACTGGAACCCTTTGCCTAGTTGAAAATGAAGGAAACGGCAGGTTTTGTACAACTTTGCCTCCCGTGCACGTTGCATTGATGGGCATTGAAAAAGTAGTTGAACGTCTTGAGGATGTGCCGCCTCTACTGAGTTTGTTGACACGTTCGGCCACTGGCCAGGCTATCACAACATACTTCAATATGATAACTTCTCCACGCAAAGACGGAGAAAAAGACGGTCCAAAAAATGTGTATTTGATCATGTTGGATAACTGCCGTACCCAAATGCATTCCGATCAACTATTGCGCGAAACACTGCTTTGCATACGCTGCGGGGCCTGCATGAATCACTGTCCCGTGTACACAAGAATCGGGGGCCATGCCTACAGCACAACTTATCCCGGTCCAATCGGGAAAATTCTCACTCCTCAAATGAAAGGACTTCACAAGGCAGGATATCTGGCTGATGCGTCAAGTTTGTGCGGAGCTTGCGTTGAGGTTTGTCCAGTCAAAATTCCAATCACCGAAATACTGCTTCGTTTGCGACACCAGAAAGAAGAGGACAAAGGCAAGTTTCCACTCACAAGCCCTAAAGCGTGGAAGGCAGGCGCGAGCGATCTGGTTTGGAAAGGATGGGAAACAGTTTTTTCTAATCCGGGAATGTACAGGTTAAAAAGCCTGGGAATTGCAAAACTTGGAAATTTTACTCCACGCTGGATGCCTGTTCTCCGGAATTGGACTTCAGTAAGATCAACCCCTGTTTTTGCCAAGAAAAATTTGCATCAACTTGCCCGTGAAGAAGGATTGTCTTATGAATAGTTCTGCAGCTTCACGCAATAAAATCTTGACCCGTCTTCAGCAAACGACCGGGGTTTTCCAAAAAGATTCCGGAAACCTTTCCTTCCATGAAGGCAGATCATTTGACGAAGGCAAACGCTGGCCTGCTGAAGAAAAAGTGCTGCGTCTGAAAAGGATGATGGAAGCGGTGCATACAGAGGTACATTTGTGTGGGGAAAATACATGGATAAAAACTCTCTGTTCTGTTTTAGAACAAAAACAGATTCGTAAAATTCTTTACGGTGCAAAAACCGGTTTGGCTCAGGAACTTGGGAAATTGAAACAAGATTCTCCTGAGATGTTACCTGAATTGAATGATTACAAGGAACCTATTGAGGAAAGCAAAGATTTGCTTTTTGAAATTGATGCTGCAATTACAACTACACGTGGAGGAATCGCTGAAACAGGTTCGCTGGTCCTCTGGCCCACACCGGATGAACCAAGGCTGATGTCTCTTGTTCCTCCTATCCATATTGCTGTCCTGTACGCCAGTGATATATACAGCACTTTCCGGGAAGCAATGATTTCAGAAAATTGGAGTTCTGAAATGCCCACTAATGCTCTCCTAATCTCTGGCCCCTCCAAAACTGCCGATATAGAACAAACTTTGGTGTATGGAATTCATGGATGCAAGGAACTGGTTGTACTTGTACTACAGTCAAATTAACATTTCATAGTTCATGCAGCAAACGGACATCATCATCATAGGGGGAGGCATATTAGGCCTTGCCACAGCTTACCAGTTTTCCCGTGAATATCCGCGCCTGAGCATCACAGTACTTGAAAAAGAATCACAATTGGCCATGCACCAGACCGGTCATAACTCCGGAGTTCTGCACACTGGAATTTACTACAAACCCGGTTCATTGAAAGCAGTAAACTGTCGTGAAGGAAAATCGAGGATGGAGGATTTCTGCCGAAGGGAAGGAATTGAATTTGAAATCTGCGGTAAGGTGATTGTGGCAGTGACGGAGAATGAACTGCCTGTTCTGGAAATGATTTATCAACGCGGCAGAACCAATGGCGTCAGCTGTGAGATGATCAGCCATGAACAATTGCGTAAACTCGAACCTCATGTAGCAGGAATTAAAGGTATCCATGTTCCGGAAGCAGGCATTGTTGATTTTATGCAAGTCTGTGAGAGACTAGCGGAACGTGTTCGCGAAGCAGAGGGAAACAGCATCGTGTGCTCCGAGAAAGTAATTAGCGTTCGTCAGACTGGCCACAGAGTGGTTGTGCAGACTCATCAATCTGAATACGAAGGCCAATTACTGGTGAATTGTGCGGGATTATATTCAGATAAAATTACCTCTATGACTCAAACTCCAGATGCTAAAATCATCCCCTTCCGTGGAGAATACTACATGGTACGTCCGGAAAAACATTATTTATGCCGGAATCTGATCTATCCTGTTCCGGACCCTGAATTTCCTTTTTTAGGCGTTCATTTTACTCGAATGATAAACGGAACATTAGAGTGCGGACCAAATGCAGTGCTGGCATTTGCGCGTGAAGGCTACACTAAAAGCAAGATTAATCTTCTGGAACTTGCAGAAATTTTGAGTTACAGGGGATTTTTAAAATTGGCATTTAAATATTGGAGTGCCGGTGCCGGAGAGATGTGGCGCTCCTTAAGCAAAGCAGCTTTCGTTCGGGCTTTGCAGCGCTTGATTCCCGAAATTAAGGCCGATGACCTAGAATCTGCACCGGCAGGGATTCGGGCGCAGGCAGTGATGCCCAACGGTAAACTGCTTGATGATTTTCTGATTCAGCAAAATGTGAACATCAT
>CEPV01018395.1_pt1 | contig 12661 bp, 9 predicted proteins | sample 530451 | NCBI WGS metagenome assembly CEPV01 (sample SAMEA2620097, study PRJEB7988) | marine metagenome | isolation source: saline water (ENVO:00002010), including | reverse complement strand
AATATTCCCAGACGCTTAACTTCTTCAATACGCTGGTCTTCATTAAAAAGGTTCTTTACAGGCTCTATACCGGCTTTTCCCCCCTCCTCTCTCAGCATCTCCATGAATTCTTGTTTACCCATTTTTTCCATATAACTCCTATTTCTTATTCTTATTTACAAATAATGAGAAAAAATGTTACTGAAACAAATTTTATATGCCAAAAAAATGATCCCTCCAGTTTGGCTACTGCTTGGACTAAACATAACTGCATCATTACAATATTTAAAGCCGAAAAACTTATATGAATCAATTCCGAATTCATTATTTAATTCTATTAAGCGGTAATTCAAGTTGAATAAAACTTTGATCACTGGATTTAAAATAACCGGACAGGTTTGAATTCGAATTTTAGCGGGAAACAAATATTGAAGATTATCCGTAAGTTCCGCTGTTATTTTAAACAACAGACTATTCAAAGCAAATAATCAGAAATTAATAAGCACTATTTTTTTGGGTGGGGACTCTAGGCTTTGATCGATTTTGAGATACTATAAAAAAATTTGCAGTTAGAAACTATGCAACTGATCAGAGCACGTAAATGAGAATCAACAGAACTTAACTGGATGATGAAAAAGGTTGTTCACCAAAGGGGACTTTTTAAAATCATTCATAAATTCATTAATTAATAAATCTACAAACAATCCCGAAAAACTGCTTATATTTTGAATGCTTACTTGTATATTGAAGGGAGGAGAATTAGTTGATTATGAAATCAACTCGCATATTAAATGCGACCGCACCGTTATAGGTTTTACTGTTCGGCGCATACCATAAGGAGAAGGAATAATTAAAGTCTGTATTTTCACCAAGTTTGTGGTTAAATCCGAACCAAGGCTCTACCAGTACACCACCTTCTTCAATAGTGTCTGTACCTTGTGCGTTTCTGCCACCAACACCACCTGCAGATAAGCCCCAGTCAACATAAATATCGTCAAAGATTGTAAAATCCCAGCCTGCTGTCATTCCGGCCGCAGTCAGAGTACCATAATCTTCCGGACCACCATACTGACCTGTGAATCCAGTACCTCCGATAAAAAACTTTTCTGTGTTGTAGACTACAAAACGCCATCCGTAAAACACAGTCGGGCCTGTTGCTGGTAACCACTTCAACAAAACACCTGTCTTGGATTTTTTAAAATATGAATCGGCGTAAATATATTCTCCAGCCAAACTTGTTTTAGCAGTTTGTTCTGTTGGAGTAACATCCTGACTATCTTCAGTTTGAGCAAAAACCTGGACAGAAAAAAAGATGGAAATGATAAAAACTATAAAATTTTTCATGTTCGTCCTTCCTCTGTTCTGAATTATCGAGAAAAATTTTGCAACCAATTCGCGAGCGATTTTATTGTTTATATTTAATTTTTGCAAGCTTTTTATTAACTAAAGTGCGGAATTGTAACAATTTTTATAATTAAAGTAAAGTATATTTGCAATTTTTCCAAGAAGAATTATTTTTTATTTGAGTTTGATTATTCCCCAGAAAAGGTAACGAATCCTCGTTTTTTAATACTTAAAAATAAATTAAAGAAATCTAAAATTGCTTAATTTTCTTAATTTTTGTATGAATTTTCCGCCAGCAAAACAAAATTCATTACAGAACCAGGCTTAAAAAACAAGTACTTCGTCGGCAATTACTAATAAAATCGTTATTCAAGATTATCATATGTTTGTTGATTCTTTACAATGAAATATTTTCACTTAAACTGCTAAAATCAATATCAATAATAATATCTGCAAGTGTGAAGCCTAAACGAAAATTTATGTGAAAAAAGCTAATTTGATATCGACGCAAAGTACATTTCTTCACGCAATTGTTCAAGTCTAATCCTTACTTGGTTGTTTTCCGGCTCAAGTCTTAAACATTCCTGCCATGCTGACTCTGCCAACTCCATTTCTCCAAAATTTAAATATACTATGCCAAGATTCCACCATGCAACACTATACAAGGGATATTTTCGTGTAAGGCTTTCCAGAAAACTTCTTGCTTCTCCATGTTTGCCAAGTTTAATTAGTACTGCCCCCAGTCTCAAAAGTGCCTTGAGGTGTTTGGGTTTAAGATGAAGTACTCGCCGGTATAACTTTTCAGCTTTGTGATGACGCTTTAATTGTTCATGTGCGTATCCAAGATAAAGGTTGATTTCAGGATCTTTGGGAAATCTGCTTTGGAGTTTTGAAAGCTGAAGCAGTGCGGTCCTCAATTCACGTTGAGCCAGCTTAAGCCTGGCCCGATACAGAGCAGGTTCAGGAAGGTCGGGTTTAAGTACAGATGCTTCTTCAAAGAATTTTCGAGCCTCATTCCAGCGCTGATCGTTGTATAACTCCTTGCCTGAATTCATCAGCTGTTCATAATTTAAAACTTTTTCAGAATCAGAAGTAACCAGCCAGGGTTCTAAATCTCTGACAAGTACATGGTATGGCTGCCAACCCAGAGAATCCGGTTCTGCAACAAATGGATAGGTCTGGAGACCCTGTTTAATAAAGGAAGTACCTGCTTGAGGGGTTTTGCCGATAGTAAGGCCATAGAGTATCATTGCCATCCCGTTACCGGGATTTATTTTCTCTGCAATATTTGCCTGTTGTTTGGCATACAAAGGGGCTCTGCGAAGGTAATGTATCAGTGACAATAAAGTGTGATGTTCAGCATTACCAGCATGCCGTTTGATAGCAGCTAAAATATCGTGCTCCGCCAAAACAAGGCTTGGAACGTGGGCGGGGTATGAAACACTGCTTTCTAGAATAAGCATCACGGCTCTGCAAACTTTGATTGAGGAGCCCAGCGATGGGTGACTTAATAGTAAAGACTCAAGCTCTTCTTTGTGTTTCTGCCATTCTTCGGAGCCAGGGGACGGAACAGGTTTAAGCTTCCATTGAAAAAAACTCCTGACACCATTCCATGAATATCCTTGAGGGAAGTGTGTAAGTTTACCAAAAAAAGGATCGGCTTCAAGATCACTTAAGAGATTCTCCACCAGTTTATCCGGAGTAGCCCAGGCGTGATTATTATCTGTAGATTTATTTTCATTGATAATTCTTATGTTCCATCTGACAGAAAGTTGGCTTAGAACTTTCTGTATTGACAGTTCAAGTAATCTGTCAGGTTTCAGCAGGGTGAATGCTGTTGAATCATGATATGACAAATTGGCCTGAAGCAGGCCTTTTTCAATGTTCCGCTGATCCCAGCGATGCATTGTATCAGGTGTAATAACTGAAAACCGATCAGCGAGCTGCAATTGCAGTGAAAGCTCTTCCCTGAGGAATAATTTGAGCCAATTAAGACCTTTTGATGGGTAGATAATATTAACGGAGAGTATCCCAACGGACTGTCGAGCGTTAATAATCCCTGGATGCAGCAACCCTGTCAGGAACAGGGTTGCAAATAAAGTAGTAAGCAATTTGCTAAGAAACTGAAATTCTATTTTCTTAGCAAAGACAATTTCGGGGGGAAAAAATTTATTTGGCAGTCTGAGAGTCCTGGGACATATTCCTTGCTTCATGCGTAATGCTGAGCAGATTCCGGTGCTTCAGTGAAAGAATCAGCATTTGTGCCAAAAGTGGAACCTGATTCTTCTTCAACTTCTTCATCTTCATCTTCCGCATCTTCTGAATCCAATGCTTCTGCAGCTTCAACTTCCTCTTCTGAGTCTTCCTCAGTATCCTGCATAGCTGCATTTACTTCTTCAACCTCAGCATCTTCACTATCTTCCAGTTGCTCAAATTTTTCTATTAAAGTTGACAGCCTTGTTTCCCAATCTGCGTAACGATTTTCTAATTCTTCGTTCTGCTCTTTCAGATCAGTAACTTCCATACGTGACAGCTCGATGGTTTCAATTGCTTCATTTATTTTCTCTTCCAGCTTCTTAAGTAAATCATTTGCCATTTTTTTCCTCGAATAAATGTTTGATTGCTAATTCATAATGAAATTCTATGCCTGAACCTACAGGTGAACTTTCAGCACAAGTCAAATGCAAAAGCCGTACATTTTAGTGCGAACCATCCAAATGGATTAATTTTCGTTTTATGAGCTTTTAAAGAAGAATTCAGGAAGGTAATCTTTGGAAAGGGGACTTGATGATTTATACTCCAATCACATTAATATCATGCAACATGCAAATTCCTAAATATCATGAAGCGCGTTTCTTTTGTTCCATTGTTCTTTTTTTTCTTATTTTCTTTACAACCTCCGGAAGTTTTTCAAGGACACGACCATAAATTTGTTCCACGTTCAATTCTGCTTCATTAAGTTGTTCTTCAGGAGAACCTTGAGGAATGAAGCGGTCCGGTGCTCCAATCTGCAGTGTGGGAATACATATTCTATTCTTACTTAAAATTTCCAGCACTCCACTGCCAAATCCGCCGTGAATTGTGTTTTCTTCAAGACTTACAAGCAATTTAGCATCTCTACCTAAATTAACTATCAAGTCCTCATCCAGAGGCTTTACAAAACGGGCATTAATAACTGAAGCATAAACCCCCTGCTTTTCAAGAATATCAGCAACCTGTTCCGCTTTTTCAACCATAGTACCAACTGCAAACAGTACAACATTTTGTCCTTTTCTCAAAATTTGCGCTTTTCCAAATTCAAGAGGTGGAATTTTATTTTCATCTAGTTCTGCTGTATTACCTCTTGGATATCGAATAGCCAGCGGTCCAGTTTCGTGGTTATAGGCAAATTCAATCATGCAGCGTAATTCCGCGCCATTACGCGGAACCATAATTGTCATATTTGGTATCATTCGGAGGTAAGTAAGGTCAAACATACCATGATGTGTAGGACCATCTGCCCCTACGAATCCAGCACGATCGAGCATAAATCTTACAGGAAGCTGCTGAACTGCAACATCGTGAATAATATGATCTAAAGAACGCTGTAGAAAAGTTGAATAAATCGCAACAAAAGGTTTGTTGCCTGTAGTAGCAAGTCCTGCAGAACAAGTTACCGCGTGTCCTTCCGCTATGCCAACATCCAAAATACGTTCAGGAAATTTTGGCTGCAAATTTACGATTCCTGTACCACTCAACATGGCTGCTGTTAAAACCACCACACTTTCGTCACGTTCCATTAATTCACCGAGTTTGTTACCAAATACCTGGGAATAACTGATTGCCTGACCTGAAGTTTTTTTCTTTTTAAATTTTCCATCCAAAGGTTCAAAAGGTGTTACTCCATGATACTTATATGCGTCCTCTTCTGCAAAAGCGTATCCTTTTCCTTTCTGTGTAATGGCGTGAATGACAATAGGGCCGTCTAAGTTCTTAACTTGTTTGATGATATCCAGCAGTTCCTGAAGATTATGACCATCAATTGCTCCAAAATATCTCCAGCCTAACTGCTCAAAGAGCATACTGGGAGGTGAAAAAAAGCTCTTTGCAGAATCATGCATTTTCTGTAAAGTGGTTTTAAGACCAAGTCTCTCAGAAAACGGCGCTTTCTCTGCAAAATCAAGGGTTTCTTCCCTGAACCGGTTGTAGAATTGTGAAGATGCAAAACGTGTCAGCAGTTTTGAAATTGCACCAACATTTGGATCAATGCTAATTCCGTTGTCATTATAAATAACCAGCATGTTCTTATCGAGGGAGCCATTGTGATTCAGGGCTTCAAAGGCAAGCCCTCCCGTCAACGCCCCGTCACCAATGACTGAAACAACCCTATGCTTCTTTTGCTGGAGATCACGTCCAATGGCCATACCCAACGCAGCTGAAATGGAGGTGGAAGCATGCCCTGCTCCAAAATGGTCATAACTGCTTTCGTCCCTTGAGAGAAATTTTTTGATACCACCGCATTTACCAAGAGTATCAAAATTCTCATTACGGCCTGTTAAAATTTTATAAGCATATCCCTGATGGCCCACATCCCAAACCAGGCGGTCAATACTGAAATCAAAATGTTTTAGAAGAGCTACTGTAATTTCCACGGCACCAAGTGAGGAAGCAAGGTGCCCTCCGCACTTACTTGTAACCTCAATTATACGCTGACGGCATTCCTGCGCTAACTGTGTAAGTTCTCTCAAATTAAAGTTTTGTATCTCCTGGGGTTGTGAGATACTTTCAAGCAGCGATTTCATTTTTTTCTTAAATGATTTTCTAATTCCATTGAAATACACTATAAATAAAGACTCTGCTTATGTAGTATTTCTTTAAGAGACACAACCTTCTAAAAATTATTACTGCGCTGATTAAGTATAACTTGGAGCTGATCTTATGTCCACTAATTCGCTGGAACAGTTAAAACAGGCCAAAACCTCCCTTAAGACAGAACGAAAACCTGTTTCACAAGTTCAGGATGCCCTTATACAGGCAAAGGAGATTACTGAATTTGTTTCTGTGGCACTCAGCAAGGAAAATCGTTGGATTTTACAGTCAGGTGAACAGGAAAGCATAGTTACCATGCTCAAAGAAATTAATCTTACCAAAAAAGAGCTCTACGACAAATGCCGCAGTCCCGAACACTTTAGCAGAGATGCTGATCGATTTTTGAGAATGAAACATAAAATAAATCGTCAAGCAGAGTGTATCCATCTCAGCCTTGATCAGGGATTTTACAATACGGAACCACTGGGGCTTTCTGCAGGAAAGGCAGTTGAATTATCATTGAAACAAATACGCGGCATTCACGATGGTCTGCAACAAGGTAAATGGTCGCGTCTGCCGATAGAAGCAAAAGCCGAAGATTCAGCAAAAAAAGAAGTTGAAAATCTTTTAAAAGAGACTGAGCCGCTTGCTGACCAACTTCTTAAAAACAAAAATGTCAGCACCTTTGATCCTCCAATGACAATGGAGGAAGTTCAATCGGTATATAAATACTTCCAGAATGTGAGCCGTATCCAGGAATTGGAGAAGCAGGCAATGGTAGATGCTATCTCAAAAAAATCTGCTCAAAAGCTGGCTGCTCCAGATGAGATTTTGGAGAATCTTTCAAGTTTTGAAAGAAGGCTGAAAAATGTTAAAGTTCCAGGCCCAAATCAATTGCCAGGCTGGGGAATTGATCTTTACAATGTGTCCCGCACGGACATGTTTATACGAATGCATTTGCTACGTATCCCATTTGAACCTTTGGGATTTCTTAAAAAACATTTAAAGACACTTGAAGAAAAAAAAGAAGCTGATGGAACAGAAAAATGCATCGCTAATTTTCATGAACATATTGCAAGGCAGCTGGAACATCTCCAATTATTTATTGAAATATTTGTGGGAGTTGGCCAGACATTAAGCGAAGTAACAGGTATTCTTCAGAATCTTTCAATATCTTTTGGAAAAATTTATCACAATTCTTCTTCACAAAACATAACTGGTAATTTTCTGGTTAAAGCCCTTGAACTAATCAAAGGCATGCTGGAAAAAGGGAGTAAGGTTGCTGATTCCAAAAGTCAGAAGCTTCAGGAACTGAGGCAAAGTGTCAGGGAATTCAATTTGTTTGATGCCCCCATTAATGAAGGCATTTTACATGCTCTTGATTTACTCGATCAGGGCAAAAAGGAGATTGGTCAATATTGTGAGCAAATCCATGATTCACTGGCTGCACTTTCAAGCACCTCTGAACTAGATTCAAGGACAGTGTATCAATACCTGAAAAAGGCCTACGATGACAACGCTCGATTAACTTCTGCAGCTATGATCTTCGGAAGTGTTACTCAAACTTGCTCACTTCTGGATGATTCAATCAGGGAAGTAGAATCAATGCTGAAAAATCTAGTCAAACTTCCTGAACAGCATACTGATGCTTCCGCTTTGTATGAGCAAACCATTTCTTTTCTAGGCAATGAACCAGAATTAACAGAAAATAATTTAAAGCACAGCATGGGCCAGGTTGAGGAACTTAACTGGATTCTGGATGAAATGTTTGGGCAAAGTACTGAAGAGGAACAGCGTTATTTGGATGAACTCCATTCTGAGCTGCGACCTGTAAATGGCAGAGTACAGGCTCAAAAAATAAAAGAAGCAGCAAAACAGGCAGAATCAGCAGAAAAAGAAGTAAAAAAGAGTAAAACTACTGCTCCAAATCAATCTAAATCCCGAAAATCAAAAAAGGCCGAAGAAGCAGATCCGTTGTCACGCGCAAAAAGAAAAAACATTTATGACCCATTTGAACCTTATGAAATGACAGCCATAAAAGATGCATGTAAACAAATGACATCATCAGAAGGAAAAATGATCTACCAGGTGATGACAAACACTCACACATTTTTCACACTTCTGAACAAAATGGAAAGCACCTTTAAGGCAGGGGAGGGTCTGGAAAATGAACTGGAACAGGATTTGGAAAAGAGTAAAACGACTCAGGAATTTCTGAATAATTTTGCAAGGCTTAAATTCCTGCCTCACGGATATTGCAGTAACAGCAACACACCTCTGGATTATAATCAGGCTACTTGTCTGTTTGAAGCACCTAAGGGAATGGAAAAACACCTTAAACTCAGTAAAAGTTCCATTGGCACTCCAATGCAGGTATTCAAACGTTTACTTCGCTCCATGCTAGGGATGGATGATCCAAAAACACTTGCAACCATCGTGAGTCCTCAAGTTTTGTCAATTTTTGAGGAGGATTACATGCTTAAATCAGAGGATAGAAAAGCTTTAGAAGAAGCTTTGCAGAAAACTTGAAAAATTCTAAAGGATATTCCTAACTTTTTTTCTCCGGATTAAACCTCATCAAACATTTTCATAATCAATTCATATAATAATCAGTTTTCCAATTAGACCTGCATAAAAAATTCACATTTCTTTCACTTTCCTGAGTCTGCATTATTAGAATAGTAATATTTTTAGAATTATTGTTTAAAGTATTTTGGAGTGCGCTAAACAAAAAGTCTTTCGTACATTATATTAGTTTCAGAGCAGTATCATGTTTTCAATAATAATAATTTAAGCAGGTTTAAAAAATTATACAGAGCTCACAGATGAGCAATAACAGCTCTCATGCCGAAAGCAATTGAGAGTAGAAATTAACTCCGCTACAATACCCCGCACGAAGACAATCCATACAACAATGAATAAATTTTAAATGCCGGAATTGCCAGAAGTCGAGACAGTAGTTAGGGAATTAAGCAATGAAATTTGCGGAGATTCTATATCTTCTGTTGAAATTTTTCGAAGTAATCCGATTGTGCAGAGAGACCTGGAGGCATTTCAGCAGCAGCTTATCGGTAGAACATTTAAGCACGTGACTCGTCGTGCCAAGTACCTGATTTTTCACCTGCAACCATCAGGGTACATGGTAGCGCATATGCGGATGACCGGGAAATTTATTGTCTGTGATCCAATGGACGTACCTTCTAAATATAACCGTGTCTGGTTCCATTTAAACAGCCGCAGGCTGATGATTTTTGATGATGTCCGCTGTTTCGGCACATTGGAGGTTTATGAAAAACTGTCTGATTCAAAAGCATTGAGCAAACTTGGTATCGAGCCCTTTTCTGAAGATTTAAACGTGGATTATTTTAAATCTAAAGTTGCTTCATCAAAACGTGAAGTAAAAAGCATTTTGCTGGACCAACAAATCATTGCCGGTTTGGGAAATATTTACGTTTCAGAAATATTGTTTCGCTCAAAAATCAGTCCGCTTCGCAGTACAGAAACTATCCACAACAAAGAATGGTCTCAGATAATAAAATACACTCAATCCGTTCTTGAGGAAGCAATCGAAAATAACGGCACCACAATTTCTGATTTCCGCAGGGTTGATGACAAAACCGGCAAATTTCAACAATTTCTAAAAGTGTATGCTAAAAAAGAACAACCATGCCCTGACTGCGGAGTTCCTATTCAAAGAATTGTACAGCAGCAAAGAAGCACTTTTTTTTGTCCTGAATGTCAGCATTAATTAATTAAAAAATATGAAGCTCTTTTTTATGATATTTTCCGTGCTTCTACTGGCATTATTTCCTTCAATAACTTTATCAGGCAAGCCTCAGAACATAATCCTCACAGGAACTCAGGAAACAGGGTCTTATATTTTTGTCAAAGAGCTTGCCCAGATTTGGTCAGCTTCTGTAAAAGACCGTAAGGTGGAATTTGTTCCCAGTCCTGAAACCTCTCCTGTAATCCGTCTAAGACAACTTGAAAATAACAGAGTCACTGGAGCAATTATTGACGCCGAAACAGCTTATCTGGAGTTGAATAAATTTCGCGGACTTAGAATCCTGTCAGTTTTGTGGTCAAACTGGTTGATTGTTTTGGGATCGGTCCCCGGACCATATCTCAGCCTTTCGGGAACAAAGGCTATGCTGGTGCATGAAAATTCACTGTATTTTGCCAGGGCATGGAACAGCCTTGTACCTGATACAAATTTCAGCTGGTTCAACGCTAACAACCTGCCTGAGTTTTCGGAAGGATTTACTGAAGAAATCCTTGTTTTTACCGCTCCCGTTCCTTTAAAAGAAATCAACTACTGGCTTGAGCAGTTTCCCGGAATCAAACTATTGTCTCTTGAGGAAAGGCTGGTTAGGACTTTGCGTTCAACATTCAACTGGCTTACTCCTAGAAAAATCCCCGCCAATATTTTCCTGTATCAAACTAAACCCTTGCAAAGTGTAGTTTGGCATCCTGTTCTGGTTATACGTAAAGATTTTCCAATATCGAAAGCAACAAAATTGCTGCAGCTGATTTATGCCCAAAAACATTCCCTGATGCCCCATCCCCTGTTTGATAATTTACGCCTTAAAGACAACCTGCCTTATCAGAAAATTTATGCTTTTCATCCTGCCGCAAAATCCATGCTCAAATTGAAATGAAACCGCACTACCGGCATATTTCTGTTTTGCAAAAAGAAGTTGTTGATTATGCTCCTCCGTCAACTCGAACCATTTTGGACTGCACGCTTGGAGGAGGAGGACACAGCCATAGCCTTCTGGAAAAATACCCAAAAGCCTGTTTGTATGGCATAGACAGAGATGCTATCGCAGTAAAAGCTGCCGACCGAAAATTACAAAATTTCAGGAAACAAACCCGTTTAATTCATGCCAGCTTTTCTGAACTGCCCAACTTGAGTGATAAATGGGGTAATCCTGGTTTTGATTACATAATTGCAGATATTGGTGTTTCATCTGAACAGCTTTCATGTCCTGAAAGGGGGTTTTCATTCATAAACGAAGGGCCTCTGGACATGCGAATGGACCCGGACCGACAGCATTTCACCGCTGAAAATATAGTAAACAAAGCTAATGAGCATGAACTTGTGAGCATTCTGCGCAATTTTGGTGAAGAGCGCTACGCGCGCAAAATAGTAAGCACAATTCTCGAAGAACGAAGAAAAAAAACTTTTAGAACTACACTGGAACTTGCTGAACTGGTTAAAAATGTTATTCCAAATAAAATGAAAAAGAAGGGTTTTAATCCTGCTACAAGGACTTTCCAAGCACTTCGAATTGCGGTCAACAATGAATTACAGGAGCTTACATCTTTGCTTGAAAATACCCCTTCATTACTCAAACCTTCAGGAAGACTGGCAGTAATTTCATTCCACTCTCTTGAAGACCGGATGGTCAAGCAACAGTTTCGCAAATGGGAAAACCCCTGTGTTTGCCCAACTGATCTACCTTACTGTGTTTGTGGAGAAATTACCCTGGGGAAGGTTCTCACCAGGCGTCAGGTAAAAGCTTCAAAAGAAGAAATTGCCAAGAACCCGCGAAGCAGAAGCGCTCATTTAAGAGTCTTTGCCAAAACTTCCAGATGATTCAAATACGATGTGATGAGGGCTTACAGGGCCTTATAAATAAAAAACGCATCAGGAATATTTTAAAAGAATTTCTGAATCGTTTATTTGACAGTCAAAGAGGAATATCAGTTTTAATTACCAATGATGCAGAAATACAAAAACTAAATAAACAATTTCGGAAAAAGGATTACCCAACTGATATTTTGTCATGGACCTATGATGTGGGGGAAGGTGAAATAGCCGGACCAGAGCTGAACGAATCGCAGGAAGAAAATATCACCGGAGAACTGGCGGTTTCAGCGGAACGTGTAAGCAAACAGGCTTCTGAAAACGGATGGGATTTTGAAACAGAACTGATACGTTTGCTCGCACACGGTTGTGCACACCTTGCAGGATGGGATCATGAAGCATCTGAGAAGCAGGAAAGGGAAATGCTGGAACTGGAAATTCAGCTCTTAAAGGAAGTTGGTCTTAAAAATATTTATTAAGCACTATTAACGAAGCTAGCTTTTTCAAGACACTGCGTATGGGGAATCAAAATTGACCAAATTGCGAATTTAATACAGATGATGTAATGATTTTATTTAAGTGTGTTTAAATTAATTATTTCATGTTACCTTAGAATTCATCTGATCAATAGGCATTTATGACTACTGCGCCTGCAAAGTGCTACTCAAAAAAACCTCCCTGGCTCAAAGTCCCCTTTCCAGGAGGAGATCGTTACTCATGGATAAAGAGCCGTTCTACAAGACTGAATTTAAGTACGGTTTGTGAGGAGGCAAATTGCCCGAACATTGGTGAATGCTGGAACGGTGGCACCGCCACTTTCATGTTGATTGGTGATACCTGCACACGAGGCTGCCGCTTCTGTGCAGTCAAATCTGCAAAATATCCCCCTGCGCCTGATGCCGATGAACCTTCCAAGCTTGCAGGCACGATTAAAAAAATGAATTTAAATTACGTGGTTCT
>CEPV01021737.1_pt1 | contig 12674 bp, 6 predicted proteins | sample 530451 | NCBI WGS metagenome assembly CEPV01 (sample SAMEA2620097, study PRJEB7988) | marine metagenome | isolation source: saline water (ENVO:00002010), including | reverse complement strand
GGACGGGTAAAAGGCTCAAGGTCACACCAGGTAGCAATGAAAAGCGCAATCGTCCCGGTCACGCGTTTCAGCGACGCAAGGCTGACCCGTTCATCGAAAGCATGGATGTCCCGGGAGACGGGGCCGTATACCAGGCAGGGGCAATCGTCATACAGCACGAATACCCTGCCATCGAGATACCCCGCGGTAACAAAAGACTCAAGGCTGGCCCCGAAGCTCGCGGCATGTGCCTGGCCCAGCACCTGTTCGGCCTCGCTACCCTCCTCCAGAACATAGCCGCGGGCAAAAAAACCGTTGTATTCAACCCGGGGTGGGTTATCGCGCAGAAAGGCATGCTCCCTTGCATGCGCTGCGATATAGTCTTCAATCTCTTTGGCGGCGTCACGAGGATCGACACCCGGGTAAATCGCGGCCCTGACATCAAAGGTGCACCACGACGGAACGGAAGAGGCCCAGTCGCCGCCGACGATCTTGCCGATGTTGAAATTGATCGGGTGTTCCAACGACTCAAAATAGCGGTACTCCGAGCGCGCATCGTTCCACTTGCACTCCAGCGCCTTAAGCGCGGGGATCAATGACAGCGCCGCCTCGATCGCATTCGCGCCCTGGCCTGCTTCGCGTACATGAACCGGCCGGCCTCGCACATGAACCCGGAACCAGATCACCCCGGTATTTGCCCGCACCAGCATGTTCTCCTCGGGCTCAGGGATAAGGGCGGCATCTGCCCGATAGCCCCTGACCAGCGCCGACAACGCTCCGTTACCGGTGCACTCTTCTTCCGTCACAGACTGCAGATGGACGCGAGCCGCAGGCTGCCACCCCAGGGTTTCCAGCGCATCGAGAGCCGCCAGGTTTGCGCAAAGACCCGCCTTCATATCGGCACCCCCCCGGCCATAAAGCCAGTCACCTTCGATCCAGGGCTCAAAAGGCGGGCGCGTCCACATGTCCAGCGGACCTGTCGGCACCACATCCACGTGGCCGTTCAGAATCAGAGACCGGCCTTTGGTTTCCTCAGGCGTGTGCGTACCGACCACGTTGACCGCGTTGTCGTAGTTGACCTTGACGGGAGAAAACCCCGGATGGCTTTCAATTTCGGCAACATCGATGGACCACTGGTCCATCTCGTAACCCCGGGAATCAAGCGCCTCGAAAAAACACCCCTGGGCCTGATGCTCGTTGCCCCGGGTCGAATCCAGCGCCATCATCTGCTGAGTGAACGCCAACTGTCGCGCAAACCCCTGATCAACAGCATCCAGTATCTGCTCGATCACCTCCGGCGCCAGATCCACCTCAGGCGGACTCATCACATCAGGGGTCCCGAAGGATTGCGTGGGTCGAGCAGGACACGCAGCCGCCCCAGTAACTGACGGAGTCGTATGCTATCTCGATGGGTTCCACACCGCGTTTGGCGAGTTCATCACAGACGCGGCCCATCCCGGCAGGAATGACGTAGCGCTTCTCATCCAGGCTGACGCCAACGGTGGCATAGGCCCTGGCCTCTTCCTCGGTCAGTTCAATGACATCCCAATCGGCAAGCGGCGCAGGCAGGGGTTCGGTCAGCTCGTCCCGGTACAGTAACAGGACCCCCTCGGCAACCAGTACCATGGTGCCCAGAAGATGCAGGATGGTGCCATGCATGGGCATCGGGTGTACCTGATAACCAAAGGGCGCAATGTAATGCGTCAGCCAGTCGGTTCCGGCACGGTTGGTCGCGATGTCGGACTCACCGACGAAAAGATGGTTTTGGTGACAGATGATATCTCCACCCTCAAGATACGGACCCGGCCCGCCGCTGGAGGGTGCAAAGGGCTGTACCGCGGGCATGATCACATGATGGGCTTCCGGATCCGCTGCCAGCAGTGGCGCGACGATTTCCCGCAAAGGAAATACCTCCTTGCGCCGATAGGCCCTGCGGATATTCACCTCCAGGTAATGCTTGCCTACGGTATAAACCGGATCTGCGGGATACAGCAGCGAAGCGCCAGGCTGCGCCTCTGCAAGGTATTGGCGCTCTTCATCGCTATAGGGTCTCGGGCGATACACCTTGATCCCGTTGGCTTCATATAGCGCAGCCAGATTATCCAACTGCTCAGCGGTCTTTTCCCAACGCTCCGGCATCGCCTTAGCGATATCGAGCGGCTGATCCCCGCTCGCCTTGAGCGCCGCCTGCACCTCGTCGTTGTAGTGATGCAGCGTCGGATTAAATGGCGGCAGGGCAAGCCCTTGGGCGCTGCCGACGATCGCGCTTCGCAGTCTGCCAAAATCGGTGTAGGCACCAAACCCTTCAGTCTGGCTCATTCGCTTCCTCCTCGCGGTTGAAATTGCAGGACAATTGCTCGTTCGTCAACACTGCTTTGTGATAACGGCGGTCGCCAGAGCGTTGGCGCTATTCTTCCGCCGTATTGCCGGCCTCACGTAAGCGTCTTTCGCAACAGGATGAGAGATATTACTGTGCGGGCGCGAACTTGTCAGGGTCAGACTTCGCTAAGTCATTTTCATAACATTCCCGCTCGCGGTGAAAGTTGCCCTTATGTGAGGTAAGATTTTTCCCAAAGCGGAGTCTCCGAGCGGCCATATGGAATTTTCACACTTTATTAACAGTCATTTGCTCGATCCCATGATCGGCGCAAAACGCCTTTACCGGGAGATGCTGGAACAGGCCGTTCACGCCGAGACCTGCGGTTATCGGGGGGTATCGATACCCGAACACCACCTCGTCAATATTCTGCTGATGCCCTCCCCCCTGCAGTTTGCGGTCAAGGTCGCGGCCCATACCAAAAACGTCGAAATCGCGACCTCCGTCTGTCAGTTGCCACTGCGTGACATGCGGATTTTTGCCGGTGAAGTCATTCAGGCGCAGACGCTGTGCAGCGGACGACTGATCCTGGGAGTCGGCAAAGGGGCGTTCGGTTACGAGACCGAGCGGATGGGGGTTTCTTTTGATTCCATCAAGGCGAAATTTGAAGAAAGTCTTCAGGTACTCGAGGCTCTCCTGTCCCAACAGAACGTCGGCTGGGACGGTAAGTATTACCACTTCGAACCGCTCACGGTGATGCCCCGGCCCGAAGAAGCGATCCCCATCGCGCTTGCGATCATGGCACCTTTAGGGATCGAGGCGATGGCGGCAAAGGGCTATCACATCCAGACCACGCCGCTGGGGGCTCATCACACCGTGCTGATGGAACAGGTCAGGGCCTTTTACAAAGGCAAAGCCGCTGCGGGATCGAACTGTCAGTCGCGGCTGTCACTTCAGCGCGGGCTCTATCTCACGAAAAACGATGCCGATACAAAGGACAAGATCGCGCACGCCTATCGCTACTACGAGCGCTTTGATAATGTCTTTGGCGGTCCCGGCATTGTCGAGCGGGGGATCATCAAACCTTTGCCCCGTACACAATCGATTGAGGAACTTGGACAGAATGTGCTCATTTGCGGCGTCCCGGAAATGATTGACCGTCTTTCCGAGTATGCCGAACTCGGCATCGACGAGGTGATTGCTTCTTCGAATTTTGGCCAGGACCAGTCGGAAACCCTGGAGATGATGAGCCGGTTTGGCGAAGAAGTGCTCCCGCATGTCCGCGCGCTCGGTCGCATGAACATCAGCCACGCTCATTAATTGTGCCGATCGACTGCGCCTATACGATCGAGGGAGACGGTTCCGCCCTTTTTCTGATTCACGGGATCGGAGCCCGGCGGGCGACCTTTGCCCAACTCGTTGAGGGACTTAAGGATCGCTTCACCTGTATCCGCTATGACCTTCGCGGCCATGGTGAAAGTCCCATCCCCGAGGGACCTTTTGGACTTGAAGATCTGGTCGACGACCTCGAGGCACTTCGTTCGAAAATCGGAATCGAGCGCGCCCACTTTGCCGGCCACTCTCTGGGCGGCATGATCGGGCCGGCGTACGCGAGACGTTATCCGGGCAGAGTCAGGTCTTTGGGCCTGTGGTCCACCGCGGCCTTTCGAACACCCGAGGACAGCGCCAAAGTTAAAGCTGTTGTCGCCGCCATGTGCGAAAAGGGTATCCCGCAGGTGCTCGACACCCTGACCGCGCGCTGGTTCACCGATGAATTTGCAGCGAGTCATCCGGACGTGATCGAAAAACGCAAGCAGCAGGTCATCAACACGCCGGTCGATATTTTCCTTAATGTCTTCGACATCTATGCCGGTACCGAGATGGGTCCGTGGCTGCATGAGATTTCCGCACCCTGCCAGCTGGTGACAGGAGAGCACGATGGCGGCTGTAACCCGCGACTCAATCGGGAAATGGCGAACGCGTTGGCCAACGCCGAGCTGGTCATCCTTGACCAGTTAAAGCACGCTATCTTTATAGAAGCGACCGGCCGGGTGTTGCCCGTGGTGAGAAACTTTCTTATCGAGAACGACGGCTAGATTTCACAATACCAAAGGCCCGACAAGACAACGGCACGCATCAACTAGTGTCTGTTTTGGGATTTCGCAGCAGCAGCCACACGCCGGCCGCAAATACCGGAAGACTCAGTAATTGGCCCATGGTCACCCAGTCGAGCGCCACCGGGCCCAGGTGCACATCCGGCTCGCGGTAGAACTCAACGAAAAAACGGAAAAGCCCGTAGCCGAGCAAGAAGAGGCCACTGACCTGGCCCGGCCGCCGCGGCTTCGCTGCGAAGATCCAGACAATCACAAAGAGCGCCACACCCTCCAGAGCCGCCTCGTACAACTGCGAGGGATGCCTCGGCAGTGGTCCCGCTGCAGGGAAAACCATCGCCCAGGGGGCATCACTGACCCGCCCCCACAACTCCTGATTGATGAAGTTGCCGACGCGCCCGGCAAGGAGGCCCGGCGCACACAAGGGGGCGAGAAAATCGGCAACGTCAAAGAACGATCGCTCGGATCGGCGGGCAAAAAGCGTCACGGCCGCCACGACCCCGATCAGACCGCCATGAAAGGACATGCCGCCGGTCCACACCCAGAGGATTTCCAGAGGCTGCGTCAGATAATACCCGGCGTTGTAGAAGACGACATAACCCAGCCTGCCGCCCAGAACCGCGCCGACAGCCACATAGAAGACCAGATCCCAGACCTCGCTATTGCGCCACTCTCCCGGAACCCGTCTGGCCTGGTATCTGCCAAGCAGGCCGCCCGCAGCAAACGCGACCAGGTACATCAGCCCGTACCAGTGGATGGCAAGCGGCCCGATGCTGATGGCGACGGGGTCGATGTCTGGGTAAATCATTTGCCGTAAATATTCGTAATCATAGATTCTGTCCGTTGGTATTCATTCCACCAAGAAATTCAAAACGCACCGTTTATTCTGTTGCCAGAACTGAGTCTGACCTTTAATCCCGTACAGCCCGAAGATCGCAAAAACTCAGGATAACAGGCTGTGGATGATACCCGATACCTGGATGCAAACTGACGACGATCCCGTAATTCATCATTTACAATGTTGGCAACAAGATCATCGTGTCATGATCGTCCCGGCCTGGCGGCCGAACCTGAAAATCTAAGAGCCTCACTTGATCTTATCTCCCTTGCAACGCTTCCTTGACGCGGCTTTGCCGACCCGCGACGATTCTGCAGCCTCTTTTTTATCAGGGTGCAGAAACTGCCTTGTCGGTGTGCTCGTCCTTGGCGGACTTGCCAGCGCGATCACACCTGTATACGCCGCAACCCGGCTGATCATCGACACCGTGGATCACGGCATCGCCGGCAAAGCGCAGATCGTTATCAGCGAGGGGCGGGTCCGACTGACGCACTCCGGGATACCCCGTCAGGAGGTGCTGTTTCTTGCGGATAGCCAGGAGGTTTTTTTCATTCGACATGCGCGCAAAGAACTGACGCGTGTTGATCCCAAGGTATTGCGCCAGTCAATCGACCAACTCTCAGGTCTCGCGCAAAGCTTGCTGGCACAACGCGAAACCCTGTCAGAAGAAAAGCGCCAGCAGCTGGACGAGATGCTCAAAAGCCTTGGCATTCCGGATCCGGATCAAATCGCCGCGGGGTCATTAAAACTGAAAAATCTGGGTGAGCGCGGTCAGGCCGCCAAAATTCGCTGCGATTGGTGGCAGATCCACCGCGAGCAACGGAAAATTGGCCGCAGCTGCCTTACGGGTAATAAGGAACTCAAGATCAACTTGGCGGATTTTGCAACCCTGCTGGAACTCGCCGGATACGTTCAGGAATTGCAGCTCTCGGCAAGTGCACTATTGTCCTCAATGCGGTTTTCCCTGCCACCGCTGGGCCTGGCTGATCACCAGTCCCTGCCGATACGGCTGGAGCATGACTCTGGAGGATTTTCTGCGGCTCTGACAACTGTTGACCGGCTTGATGTCTCGCTACGCCTGATGGTGCCTCAAGGCTACCGCATCATCAGCATGCCGGGCAGCTGAACCCCGCGGCGTCAATCAGCCAGTTCCGGCAGGTTGGCAAAAAGATCGAGCGCCTCCGGGTTGGCCAAAGCCTCGCGGTTCAGAACGGGTTCGCCGTGTACGATTTTGCGAACCGCGAGTTCCACAATCTTGCCGCTCTTGGTGCGGGGTATATCGGCAACCTGAATCACTTTGGCAGGCACATGGCGGGGGGTTGTGTGTTTGCGGATTTCACTGCAGATGTTCTCCCGCAGCTTTTCATCAAGAATCTCGCCTTCGCGCAAGCGCACAAACAGCACGATCCGCACGTCGCCTTTCCACTGCTGTCCGATCACCAGGCTTTCCAGAACCTGCGCAACCCGCTCGGCCTGCCGGTAGATCTCCGCCGTCCCGATACGTACCCCTCCAGGGTTAAGCACGGCGTCCGAGCGGCCGTAGACAACAATACCGTCGTGTTCCGTGATGGATATGTAGTCTCCGTGGCACCAGACATTGGCAAACTTCTCGAAATACGCAGCCTTGTACTTGGCGTCGTCGGGGTCATCCCAGAAACCGATCGGCATCGAGGGGAAGGCATTGGCACAGACCAGTTCCCCTTTTTCTCCGTCCGGAAGTACAGATCCGTCATCATCCCGGACCTCGATCTGCATACCGAGAATCGGGCATTGAATCTCACCGCGCCAGACCGGAAGGTTTGGATTTCCGCCGATGAAACAACCCATAATGTCGGTCCCTCCGGAGATAGACGACAGGCAGGCGGTTTTACTGACCGCGTCGTAGATGTAATCGAAACTCTCTGCGATCAGCGGAGAGCCGGTCGACAGAATCGTTCTCACCCGCGAGAGATCGTGGGTATCGCCTGGCCGCAGTCCGGCCTTGGCAATCGCGTCGATGTATTTCGCCGAGGTTCCGAAGACCTCAATGCGCTCGCGCGCCACAAGATCGAACACGACATTCCCATCGGGGAAAAACGGTGAGCCATCGTACAGGACTACGGTTGCACCGCTGGCGAGTCCCGAGACCAGCCAGTTCCACATCATCCAGCCACAGGTGGTGAAATAGAACAGTCGGTCGTCCGGGTGCAAATCGACGTGCAGCTGCTGCTCCTTGAGGTGTTTGAGTAAGGAACCGCCGGCCCCGTGCACAATACACTTGGGCACGCCGGTGGTTCCCGAGGAATACATGATGTACAGCGGATGATCAAAAGGCAGATCAACAAAATCGATCTGCGTCGCGTCCGTCGTGAAATCGGCGATCAGCCTGGCGCCGGGATTCTGTGATAGATCCGGATCACTTGAGACCAAAGGTACGACAACCGTATGCTCCAGTGACGGCAGGCCTTTTTCAACTTCGCGAAGTTTTGCCAGCGAATCGTGGGTCTTGCCGTTGTACCAGTATCCGTCTGCGCTGAACAGCACCCTGGGGGAGATTTGGCCAAAGCGGTCGAGCACGCCCTGGACCCCAAAGTCCGGAGAACAGGAGGACCAGACCGCGCCTAGCGCTGCACTCGCGAGCATGGCAACGACCGTTTCGGGCATGTTGGGCATGAAGCCGCAGACCCGGTCACCGGGCACGATCCCGACCTGCTTCAGGGCATCGGCAAGACCGGCAACCTCGCGATAGAGTTCGGCGTGACTGAGTGAACGCTCAACCTTATCCTCTGCCCGGAAGATAAGGGCCGGCGCCGAATCCTGACGCCGCAACAGATTGCGGGCGAAATTGAGCTGAACTCCCGGAAACCAGCGTGCGCCCGGCATCCGCCCGGGATTGACTACGACCGGATCAACGTTCCCGGTTCCGATGACGCCTGTCCATTCCCAGATGCTGGTCCAGAACTCCCGGGGCGCCTCAACCGACCACTGATGAAGCCCGGCATAATCGTCAAACACCCTGCCCCAGCGCGATGAGGCGTCGTTGGCAAAGCGGGTCATGTTGGTGATCGCGACCTGTTCCGGAGAAGGTCGCCACAAGGGCTGCTCGCGCATAATGTTCCTCTGATTAAACTTTCCTTTGTTGCTGCAAACGACAGTTTACCGTGGTACCCGGTGAAATTTAACGTCGGCAGGACTCTGTCCGGTGTCGCCGGCACAACCCAATGACTAGAGAAATTGACGTATAGTGCTGGCTCATCCCATGATGACAGTCAGGCACCCAGAGGACGCTGTTGCTGATGGCGGCAACACCTTTATTTGACCGCGAACAACTGATCGCAACGCTCGCTGAACTGGCGCGGCAGCGATTAGCCCCGCAACAGGCTCAGCTGGCACAAACCTTTTTCGGCGCTTACTTTCATCGGGTCCCCGCGGATGACCTCGCCAGATCGGATCCGGAAGATCTTTATGCGGGCGCACTGGCCCACCTTGACCTTGCCCGGCAGCGCCAACCCGGGCAACCCTTGCTGCGTGCTTACAACCCGACTGCGGTGCAGCATGGCCGGGCAAGCCGGCATACCGTCGTTGAAGCCGTGGTTGATGATATGGCCTTTCTGGTGGACTCAGTATCGATGGCGCTCAACCGCCTTAGCTATACGATCCATCTGACTATTCATCCGGTACTTCGTGTCGGCCGCGACAAGAGTGGCATCCTGGCGGCCCTCAATCATCGCTCTGCTGATGCCAAGCCCGAATCCTTTCTGTGTTTTCACATCAGCCGCGAATCCCGGCGCGAAAGACTCGATGCCATTGTCCTGGAACTCACCCGGGTCTTAAGCGAAGCCTCGGCGGCCAACGCCGACCGCACCGCAATGCGCGAGCTCGCGCTCTCACTTGCGCAGAACCTTGAGGATGCGGGCGCACCAGCGGACCATGAAACCCGCTTGGAAGCATCGGCACTTTGCCGATGGATTGCACAAGATAATTTCACGTTTCTTGGCGCGGTCACTTACGAGGCATCGTCCGGGGATGATGGCCTGTTGTCACCCAAAGCAGCATCGGCGCTCGGCATACTACGACCCCGCGATGGTCTTGATCTTGCCAGGCGACTCTCGGTGCTTCCGGAAAGTACCGCAGCTGGTCTTAGAGACAACGACCCCGTGATGGTCACCAAGTCGAGCAAGCGGTCGCTGGTGCACCGGCCCGCCTATATGGACGTGCTGTTCGTGCGGCACTCGAACGCAAAAGGCCGGCTCACCGGTGAGACCTGTCTGGTCGGTCTTTTCTCCGCCGGCGCGTATAACCGCAGCGTGGTGGATATCCCCGGCCCGCGCCAGAAACTGCAGCATGTGCTGACCCGAAGCGGCCTCCCCGAGCATGGCCACGGCATCATGGTGTTACAGAATCTGATTGAGCGTTATCCACGCGACGATCTTTTTCAGATCACCGAAGATGAACTGTATGACACTGCCATGGGCATGCTCGACCTGCAGGAACGCCAGCGTACCCGGCTCTTTGTGCGTCGAGACCGCTTCTCACGTTTTTATTCGTGCCTGGTATTTGTGCCCCGCGACCGATTCAACAGTGATCTGCGACAGAAAATCGGCGACGCTCTGACAGCAGCCTACGGCGGGCAGTCCTACGAGTTCAATGTGTATTTTTCCGAATCGGTGCTGACGCGCATCCATTACCTCATCAGTGTAGACCCCCTGACCGCGTCCTCACCAGACACAAGGCAGGTGGAATCACAGATCGAGGAGTTGACCCGGTCCTGGCCGGATGAACTGAGCGCGTTACTTCAGGATCGATACGGAGAAAGTGAAGGACTTGCGCGAGCCGAAGACTGGGGTGATGGTTTTCCCACTGCGTTTCGTGAAGAGTTTTCGCCGGCGCGAGGTGCGGATGATCTTGTCCATGTAATGGCGGCAGATGCCGAGGAGCATCTCGAGATCGCACTTCACCAGCCGGCCGGTTATTCCACCCTCCAGGCCCAGCTCAGACTGTATTCCCCGGGTTCCGCCATCGTGCTCTCCGATGTGCTGCCTGTCATAGAGAACCTGGGCCTGCATGTCCTTACCGAGAACCCTTTCCGGGTCCGCAACGCAAGTGGACGGGTGGTTTTTATTCATCTTTTCGATCTTGCTGACCGCGATGAACGGGACATCGAGATCGACAACAGCAAAGCCGACTTTGAACACCTGTTCCAGAGGATATGGCGGGGTGATACGGATAATGACGGCTTCAACCGTCTGGCGCTAAGAGCGCAACTCAACTGGCAGCAGACGACCCTGCTGAGGGCTGCGTACCGATACCTCAAGCAGATCCGTTTTCGATACAGCCAGGATTACGTAATTGATACCTTGGCCGGCAATCCGCATATGGTCCAGCGGATTGTTCGATTGTTTGAAGCCCGTTTCGATCCCGACCTGCAGGACAACCGTGCGGCCAAGGTAGATGGTATTCGTGCCGAGATCAACCAGGGGCTCGAGCGGGTCACCAATCTTGATGAAGACCGGATTCTGTCAGCCTACGTCAACCTGATTGAGGCCATGTTGCGAACGAGTTATTTCCAGCAGCACGACCGGCGACAACCCGAGCGGCTCTCATTCAAGATCGACTGTGGCGCAATCAGCCGGATGCCCCGGCCCCGGCCGATGGTTGAGATCTTCGTCTTTTCGGCACGCGTCGAGGCAGTACATCTGCGCGGCGGCCTGGTTGCCCGGGGTGGACTCCGATGGTCTGATCGTCCCGAGGACTTCCGTACCGAGGTGCTGGGACTCGTCAAGACGCAGATCGTCAAGAATGCGGTCATTGTCCCGGTCGGCTCCAAAGGCGGCTTTATCGTCCGCCGGCTGGCCCAGTGTGCCCCAGAGGAGCAGTCGGCAGAGGTGAAATCCTGCTACCAGACCTTCATCCGCGGCATGCTGGACCTGACCGATAACCGCAGCCACGAAGCGGTGATACCGCCGCCCCGGGTGGTACGCTACGATCAGGATGACCCCTATCTGGTGGTTGCAGCGGATAAGGGAACCGCAACGTTTTCCGATCTTGCCAACGAGGTTGCCGCCGAGTACGGCTACTGGCTGGATGACGCCTTTGCCTCGGGGGGTGGCACCGGTTATGACCATAAGGCGATGGGCATCACCGCCCGCGGAGCCTGGGAGTCTGTCAAGCGGCTCTTCCGGGATCTCGACATCAATACCCAGACGCAGCCCTTTTCGGTTATGGGTATCGGTGATATGTCAGGTGATGTTTTTGGAAACGGCCTCTTGCTCTCCCGTCAGATCCGACTGATCGGCGCCTTCAACCATCTGCATGTCTTTATTGACCCCAACCCCGATCCAGCGGTGTCTTTTGCCGAACGTGAGCGCCTGTTCCAGCTGCCCCGGTCAAGTTGGGCGGATTACGATCCGAAAGTGATCTCCGAAGGCGGCGGTGTATGGCCCCGCGATGCCAAATCGATCGAATTATCCGAGGCAGTCCGAAAGGCGCTCGGCATCAGCGCCAAGACATTAAGTCCTGATGAGTTGATTCACGAAATGCTCAAAAGCCCCGTGGACCTACTCTTTAACGGCGGTATCGGCACCTACGTTAAGGCCTCAACCGAAAGTCACGAATCGGTGGGCGACCGGGTCAACGACATGGTGCGGGTCGATGCGCCAGACCTGCGATGCCGGGTGATCAGCGAGGGCGGCAATCTTGGACTAACCCAACTCGCCCGGATCGAATACAGCCACCTTGGCGGACTGTGTCATACCGACGCTATCGACAACGCCGCTGGTGTCGATACCTCGGATCACGAAGTCAATATCAAGATTCTTCTCAATGCCGCAGTCGGCGCAGGAGAGATCAGCGTCGAAGACCGTAACAAGCTGCTTCGTGACATGACCGAGGAAGTCGCCCAGCTGGTGCTGCGCAACAACTATTTGCAAACGCAGGCCCTGGCATTGGCAGTGGACCGTGCACCCAGCCTGATACACCATCACGCCCGAGCCTTTAGGCAACTCGAGCAAAGCTACGGACTTGATCGCAGTCTCGAATACCTGCCCGGTGAAGAAGAACTCAAGGAAAGGATTGCCCAGAAAAAAGGCCTGACAAGGCCGGAACTCGCCGTCCTGCTGAGTCACAGTAAGATTGCCACCTTTCAGATTCTGCTCGACTCGGATGTTCCGGAAGACACTTTTTTGGCAGAGGATCTTGAGCGTTATTTCCCAACGGCGCTGAGCCCGCGCTTTGAGCGTTTCATGGCAGATCATCGCCTGCGCCGGGAAATCATCGCAACGCACGTCACCAACAGCATGATTAACCGCGTGGGTCCGGGTTTCACGCTGCGCATGAACGAACTCACGGGCGCACACCCGGCAGAAACCGCCCGTGCTTACGCTGCGGCGCGCGAGATCTTCCGGCTTCGCGAGTTCTGGCAGGACATCGAGGGTCTGGATAATGCGGTGGT
>CEPV01094249.1_pt1 | contig 12687 bp, 10 predicted proteins | sample 530451 | NCBI WGS metagenome assembly CEPV01 (sample SAMEA2620097, study PRJEB7988) | marine metagenome | isolation source: saline water (ENVO:00002010), including | reverse complement strand
CACTTATCTTCCATAGATTCGTGTCCAGGAATACCGGACCACCTCTAGGTACGCAGCTATTATTCAGGCTGGGATAGTAGTGCTTGCAGCGAATACGCTCTGCCATTCTTGACGGTCATTACGACGTTGTCGGCATCTCTGATATCCGTGAGCGGATCGCCATCTATAACGACTATGTCAGCCAGCTTGCCATCCTCAAGGGTCCCCGTGTCAGCGATAACACCAGCCGCCGTTGCGGATGAAAATGTCGCTGCACGCAAGGTCTCGAAAGGCGTTAGCCCCGCTCGCACAAACAATCTGAGTTCAGCGTGTAAACCGGCCCCATACGGCACGAAGGGCGAATCAGTACCCGTGACTACCAGCGCGCCTGCATCGACGAGATCCCTGAGCGCCTCGCCATTGGCTTTTGCGGCGCTGGTCACAGAGGCACCCGCTCGTGCCGCAAACATTTCATAGCGTGTCTTGGCTTGCTCGCCATAAAAGGTTTCGAACTGCACTGTGTTGAAATAGTCGTCATCCTCAGAAACGATAAGACTGAAGGCAGGCAGGACGACTGTCGGCGTAATGCCCATGCCGGATCCAGCTAATAAGCCGATGACATCACCATAGACAAAGCCCGTCTGCGATACTTTAGGTTGGTATCCCCGTCGACTGGTCCCCCCTATGTGCTCGACATGATCCATGCCAATGCCAGCGGCAGGAAAGAGCTCATGGCTTGAAGTTGGGATGCCCATGTCATGGGCTGCATCGACGACATGTTTTTGCCACTCATCCGGCAGCCGAACATAGGTCTTTATGAAATCGAGTTCCAATTCACGTGTTCTCTGCAGCGCCAGCTCAATGTGTTCAGCGGAAACGAGGCCCTCTGCAATGGAATAATAGACTCTGTTGCCATCCATCAGATAACCCGTGATGTGCGTTCTGGGGCCAATCCTTCTGCCGCTGTCCCAGGCTTCCTGTCGCTCTTTCGCTATGTAGGGATCTGAGCCGGGATCCCTTACTGAGGTGACACCGTAAGCAAGCCAGGTTCGCCCCTGTGCTTCACTGGTTCCGCCCGTGTGTGCATGCATTTCAAACATGCCTGGCATCACCGTTTTATCCGACATGTCGACCACTTCGATGTTATGTTCGGCCCTCGGTCCGATACTGATGATTCGATTGCCGTGGATTGTGACATCCACATCCCGTTGGTACTCTGGACTAACGCCATCGAATAGTCTTCCTGCGCGCAGGACCCAGTGATCGGTGGGCGTGTCTCTTCTATAGTGAAGTTCGGGCGTGATGTCGGTTGTTTGTCGTGTGACCTCATCCATGTACATGAGCTTCTTACCACTCATGAAAACAAGGTGATCTCCATTTGAACTCCAGGATGGGCTGTCAGTCAGAATGTCGGTCACTTTCGCCGGTGCATTGGCTGATTCGGTGTCAGCCTTCCATAAGACCCCGCCCTGAACGTAACTAAAATATCCGTCACCTAGTAAGGTAGCGTCGAACATGTCCTGGTGTTCGTTCGGAGAAAGCGTGGTGGCTTCACCAGTCGTTGTGTCAAGCATGAGTAAGACATAGATGCCTTCGCGATAACGAGAGGAGTAAGGGGCCAGCACGGCAGTGGCCAGGTACGTCCCGTCGTCACTCCATGAGGTCCGTTGTGCAGGAATCGGTCTGTAAAGTGTTTCAATTTCACCCGTCTTCACCTCTATTCGCATCAGTTGCCCACCCAACGGGTTACCGGGTATTTGGCCGAAGCCAGCGAGATGATGGCCATCAGGAGACCAGCTCATGCCACTTAGGTTAATCTGCGCAGCTAGTGGTTCTGTCTTCCCTGTTTGCAGATTCGATATCCACACAAGGGGAGTACCCGTTCGATCAGAAACAAACGCGAGTTTGGTCTCATCCGGTGAGAATACGGGTGTCTGATCAGCAAATGGATCATCGGTTAAATTACGTGTGGTTCCCGCACCTCGATCGAGTAGCCAAAGGTCACCCAAAGCAGTGAACGCGACATGCTTGCCCGTGTTAGAGATCACCGGGTTGGCAAGTCCCAATGCCCTTCGTGGCGAGTCATCGTAACGCCTTGCCCTGCGTTGATAGGATTCTCGATTGAGCTGAAAGGTTGCGGAAAACGGAATCGTATGTTCTGTTTCACCGAGCACCAAGCGTCTGATCTCGCCGCTTGCTGTGTAGATCAGGGTGTTCTTGTCGGTCCATGCTGCGCGAAACGGAAACACATCGGCGTTTTCAGCAGACAGTATCCGCTTCGTTCCACTGTCTATATCCACAAGGTGGAGCCTGGAACTCAACCCTCCCTGCCTTGACAGCAGTCTGTAACTGATGCCGGTGCCATCGGGTCGCCATGACAGTCCGGACATAGTGCCTTGCTCCGAGACAAGTGTCTGGACCTCTTTTGAAGCGATCGTGAGCAGACGGATTTCGTACTGTCCAGCGCCTCTGTTCGCAGCAAATGCAATTCGGCTTCCATCTGGTGACCAGGCTGGCGAGTGCTCGTCCTCGTCACTTGTCGTCAACTGTTCGAACAGTCCACCGGCAACTGTCCAGATATCGTAATTACCGCCTCGATCGGAGGAAAACGCAATACCAACACTCACAGGCGAGTAGGCAGGTTCGCGATCGTCGAACACATCATTTGTCAGTGCTACAGGTTGGCTGCCATCTGCGTTCATCTGCCACAGATCCCAGGTCCCATGTCGGTAGCCCTGGAAAATCAGCCGCGATCCATCTTTCGACCAATCCGGTTCTCTGGCATCGAAATAGATGTCTGTGATTGCCACGGCTGGTCCGCCAGCGCTGCTGAGTTTAAAGAGCGTGCCCTGAAGACTTGCCACCAGATTCTTGCCGTCCGGTGAAGCCGCGATGGCCATATTGGTCCCCTCGGTGACTTCAACCTCCACGGGTTTGATCGAATCATCTACTGGTATGGCCTGCGATGACGGAACGGAGTCCTGATTACAGGCCGCGGTGAGGGAGGCAAGAATGACGAGCAGGCTGATTCTAATCACTGTGCAATACCGATGGCTGAAACGGCTAATCTATCAGAGGACAGAGGATAAGAGAAACGCAATGCCCCTTCGCAACCGGCATGGGCTAGTCGGAATTCAGTTGATAGCGAATGCCCAACTGAAATGTGATATCGGGTGTTGCACCTACAATGTCCTCGCTGACGGACACATCAAACAACCAATTCCGTGTTGATCTGGCCGTACCACCAAGGGTGACGATCACTGAACCTGAATCCAATTCTTTGGGTATGCCACGGTAAGGACTCGTGTGGCCGTTGAGCTGGATTTTCAAACGAATGGACTCTGAAACTCCAACGTCAACGCCAATAAACCCATAACCAACCCGGTCGTTCTGCAGCTTCGACAAGATCTCGCTATCGCCGCGCACCAAGATGCCAATACCCCCTGTTACATGGAGTGAACGACGATCCAGATGCAGCATTCTGCTGCTGACGAGTTCAAGGTGCACATCGGTGGATTCAGAGCCCAGCAAGTCACTTGCATCGCCGGTTCCCAATTCTACACCCCCTCTGACAGCCAGTTGGGAATCTATGTCACTGCTGATCTGATAGGCGGCGCTGAGACGCAGATCACCCATGCCGACGCTTTCTTTCCGATGGTTCAGCAGAACTTGCCCATCCTTCTGGTAGTTGTAGAGCAGCCGGTCATCGGGTTGTTTGTCACGATCTCCTTGCGTGAGGGCAAACAGATCATGCCATGCTTCGATGAATCCATCCCAGCGGCCACCATTGTGAGCCACCCGGACCACATCTATTCCGAGCTCCCACTTCTCTCGGATACCATAGCGTATGCGCAGATCGGCATGAGAGGATTGGCCGTCCAGGGTGATCTCTTCGTTAGGACTCAGGTCATGAGTGGCATTGCTGGTGACGTCCATGAACACGCCAAGACTGAATTCTCCGGGGGGCAGGAGTTGGGCCGACTCGGACCCTGGGAGTCCTGAGTTGATCATTAGCGGGCCGCGATTTGCTATATAGATGGGATCGGATAGGGTGTCGCCGAACGCTGGTGCTAAAACGATCTGTGCCAAGACAAGAGTCGACACAGATACTCCCCGGAACTGGGTCACGTTTTCTCCCTGTAACTGTAGGTGGTATCCTTGAAATTAAATAGAGAGATGTATAGCGGGTCAAGGCCGGTATGCTCGAGCAATCACCAGAGGACCACAGCATGGCGTTGACAACAGCAGAGCAAAAAGCATGGCTTGATCAGGTGAAGGAAGAGATCATTGAGCCGGCGAGACCCATCGTTGATCCACATCATCACATGTGGCGCCAAGGAGGATTGCCGCCCTTCCTATTGGATGATCTGTGGGCCGACACCGAGTCGGGTCACAATATCGTACAGACCGTCTTCATGGAGTGCGGCTCCGAGTACAAGACTGATGGCCCAGAACATCTGCGCCCGGTCGGGGAAACAGAATTTGTTACCGAGGCGGCACATGCCAGTAAAGGCCAGGGAAAAGCGGAAATATCCGGTATTGTGGCGCACACGGATTTGACACAGGATGAAGGGATCATCCGCGAAGTCTGCCAGGCCCACGAGGAGGCCAGCCAGGGACTGTTTTGCGGTATACGCGACGGCGGTGCTCACGATCCCGATCGCGTCACCCGTTGGGGCAATGCCACGACCATCCCCGATCTATACGCACAAGACGCGTTCCGTAAGGGCGTGACCCTCCTCGGCAATCTCGGCTTGCCCTACGACACCTGGCACTATCACTTCCAAAACAAAGCCTACGCCGACCTTGCACGCGCCGCGCCGGATACGACCATGGTTCTCGATCACTTTGGGTCACCAGTAGGTGTCGGTCCCTATGCATCCAAGCGCGCGGAGATATTCGTCGAGTGGAAGAAAGATATTGCCGAGATCGCGGCATGTGACAATGTGGTCGCCAAGATCGGGGGCATGGCGATGCCACCTAATGGTTTTGGTTGGGACAGTCGCGCCACACCTGCCACGTCAGATGAGCTGGTGTCGTCTCAGCGTGAATATTACCTGCACGCCATTGACTGTTTTGGCGCGGAGCGGTGTATGTTCGAAAGCAACTTTCCGGTAGACAAGATGTCTCTGTCTTATCACGTTTACTGGAATGCGATGAAGAAGATCAGCGCCGAACTCTCTGAGAGTGATAAAGACATGCTGTTTCGAGGAACTGCCACACGCATTTACGGGCTCTGACACAGAGCTCGCGCCGCAGCCACAGACGAGTGGCTCCGCTTTACGTCTGACCCTCGTCCAAAAGTGAACTGCGGAGCTCGCCAGCCAATAGATCCACAGCCTGCCTGGCTCCTTCCAATGCGTCGGTCATACTGATGAATCCGTGTATCAAACCGTCATACCGCTTTAAGAGGGTGGTGACGCCTGCAGCTTTCAGTTTTTCTGCGTAGGCTTCGCCCTCGTCTCGCAGGGGATCAAATTCTGCCGTGAGCACCGTTGCCCTCGGCAAGTTTGACAGATCGGTGGACTTTAGCGGGGAAACCAGTGCACTATCGGCGAATTCTTCGCCTGCGTAATGATTCCAGAACCAAACCATACTCTCTCTGGTCAACATGTAACCTTCCGCGTTGGACATGTACGACTCGGTATCCATGGCAATATCGGTTGCCGGATAGACAAGCAGTTGGTGAGCGATGCTCGGGCCGCTTTCATCCCTGGCTCTTATGCAGACACTTGCCGCCAGATTGCCGCCGGCGCTATCGCCACCAACAGCAATCTTGTTCTTGTCAATCCTGAGTTCCATAGCATTATTCGCTACCCACGCAGTCGCTGAATAACAGTCATCCAAAGGGGCAGGGAACGGGTGTTCCGGTGCAAGACGATAGTCGACTGAAATAACCACACAGCCACTCTCTTTTGCCAGTAAGCGACACGGTGAATCGTGCGTCTCCAGATCGCCAATGACCCAGCCGCCACCGTGAAAGTAGATCAGGCAAGGTAGATTCTCGGCCAGAGATGGTCTGTAGACGCGAATGGGGACCCCATCGGCAGTACTATCCGAGACACTGGAGAGTTCCGCTTTGGTAGCTTCTTCATTCATGGCCCGGTACATCGCCCGGCCCTCTGCCGGTGACATGTCAATTAGTGCAGGTGCTTCGGCCTCAGCCATTTCCTTTAGCATCAGCTCTACGATCGGATCAAGTGGCATGCATGCTGCCCTCTTACTGTTGGTTCGGCATCGATTTTAGGCCAGACAGTTTGTGATTGAAACGCTCTTGCGGCCATCCGGCAGGTTGTTCGACTTCTGTAAAACCTTATATACTAGCCCGAACCCTCGCAGGAGGCAGGCAAGTGAGAATTCAAAAAAAGAGTCACTGCTTCATTCTGCTGGCAGCACTCTGGTCCACATCGATGCTCGGTCGCACCGAAGATCAGGGCTGGCAGGTACCACGGACCCCTGGCGGCTTTCCGGATCTACAGGGCGTCTGGGCGAATAATAACGCAACGCCTTTGGAGCGGCCTGATTCACTGGAAGGCCGGGAGAGCCTAACCGACGAGGAAGTAGCCACGCTCAAGGACAGGGCTGCCAAACTCTTCAACGGCGAGACCGATGCCGCATTCGGCGACAGTGTGTTTAACGCCGTGCTGGCCGACGACGAAGATCACGAGTCTTACGATCCCACAACCGGCAACTACAACCAGTTTTGGGTCGCTGAGCGCGAATTCGACAATCGCACTTCCCTAATCGTCGATCCCCCTGATGGCAAGCTTCCGGAACTAACCGCCGAAGCCACCGAACGCACGAAGGCCCGGGTTGCCTACCTCAAAGAACACCCAGCCGATACCTATGCAGACCGGATCAATTCGGATCGTTGCATAACATACGGCGTGCCTTTTCTATTCGCAGGCTACAACGGCTACTTTCAGATCGTACAGAACACTACGCACGTCGCCATACTGCAGGAGATGATTCACGAATCCAGGACGATTCCCATCGATGGCCGGCCTCATCTGGATGCAGCGATCGATCAGTGGATCGGGGACCCTCGGGGACACTGGGATGGCGATTCACTGGTTGTTGAAACCAGAAACTTCTCACCCAAGAGCGCCTTTATGCAGTCCGCCGAGAACCTCCATTTGATGGAGCGCTTCACACGCACCGGCCCCGAGACTCTGCAGTGGGCAATCACGGTCACCGACCCCACCACCTGGACTAAGCCCTGGACGGCAGTTGTGCTGTTGCGCAAATCAGAAGACGACCTGTTTGAATACGCCTGCCATGAAGGCAACTATGCGATGGAAGGAATACTCGCCGGTGGCAGAGCTGATGATAAGGCCAAGGCGAGCACAGGAGGCAACCAATGACTCAACCCGGTCGGTGTCACGTCAGACCAGCTTTTCTAACGATTGTGACGAGCGCCATCTTGCTGTGCTTCGCACCATCGCTTTCCGCCCATCACGCGTTTTCCGCCGAATTCGATCCGGATACACCGGTCATGTTGCAGGGCGAGGTCACCCGAATCGAGTGGATAAACCCCCATGCGTGGATCCACATCGCGGTGACAAAGGAGGATGGGTCAACCACCGAGTGGATGATCGAGGGAGGAACACCCAACTCTCTAATGCGCACGGGAATCAACCGCAAGTCATTGACGGTCGGAACCACGATCATCGTCCAGGGCTATCAGAGCAAGGACAAGAACTGCCTGCCGAAATGCAAGGCCAATGGCCGCGACATGACGTTCGAAGACGGGCGCAGACTATTCATGGGGTCCACCGGCACGGGTGCTCCGGAAGACGGAGCTGACCAACGGGATCGCTAGTCCGATTGTGGACTGGAACTAGCCATCTTCGGCTTTCTTGACGAGATGACCGTACATGAGTTCCTCAGCGAACTCGACACATTTGAATTCCAGTAGCTGTGCATTTGGTTCCAGGCGGCGGTATAACGCGAGACGAATCTTCCACGGTCGGGTGAACACCTTCGGATCTTCGATGGTCGCTTCATACTGCAGAGCATTTTCATTTAACTGGGAGTAGCGCTCCTCGACTCTCAGCTCTTCGCTATGGAAGTTACCAGATGTGTCAAACCACGTATCCGCAACGTGACTCGTCACATCGATGACTAACGTATCACCCTCCCATCGCCCACGGGAGTGGCCCATCCATGCCTCGAAGGGGTGTTCAAAGTCGGGTCGGTTCAGGTACACCATTCGCGTTGCACTGGCAAATTCATAGCTGAACAGGATCTGATCTCTTCCCTGGACGATCTGAAATGGGAACGGCATATAGGTCGCTCTGGGCACGCCCGGCATGAAACACTTGACCGCCGGATCACGCGCCAGCCAATCAGCCAGGTTTTCCTTCTGTTTCTCCCGGGCCCAGGGCTGATAAGGTATCTCTCCCCCCTCGACGACACTCATGCCGGCGGCGATCGCGCCGAGGGCACCCATCGATACGACCGGACCTTTCCGAGCTGCATGTGCCTCGATATCCCAATGGGCTGAACCGATCGCCTGCCAGATGCCGTTCAGGTCGGGACGGCCGTACTCATCTCTTCCTGCCTCACCACCTGTCGCATCACTCGATGCCGGATTGTTTTCTGTGGGCACGGCACACGACGACAGTAACACCCCGAGCAGTGCCCATACGAGGATGTGGGATTTCTGAATCAAATTTCGGTTGACCAATGCTGGCATTCTCATGTTCTCTCCACTGGCTATTTTAGTGATTCCAAGGGTCGAATTTAGGACTGTCGCTGTCGATTGGTGGGCCTGCCTAACAGGTGATCAGAGATAATGCGCAGTTGGATTTCCGACGTCCCCTCAAAGATCTTGGTTAGCCGCGCATCCCGCCAATAACGCTCGATGGGATAGAGCTTGGTATATCCAGCTCCACCGAATATCTGCAGCGCATTGGACGTAACCCGTTCTGCCATTTCGCTGGCAAACCACTTCGCCATCGATGCCTCTTTGTCCGAGCCGCGACCATGATCGATCTCCGTGGCGACGGAATACATAAGCTGTCTGGCGGCCTCAATCTCCGATGCCATTCGGGCAATCTTGAAGCGCGTTTCCTGGAAGTCCGAGATGGGCTGACCAAACTGTTCCCGCTGCTGGGAGTATTCGATCGCATCTTCAAGAGCGCCGCGTGCAAGTCCGATGGCTCGCGCGGCTGTATGTACGCGGGCAACCGACAGGGCGCTGAGTGACGCTGCGCGCCGGGGGCGGGAGCCGCTCCCTGACTGCGTCTGTGCCGGTTGCTCCATGCCCGGCACGGGACCCTCAATGTTCACCTTGGGGATACGGCACTCGTCAAAGGCAAGTTCCCAGGTCTTCCAGCCGAAATAGCCGATCTTCGGGATGGGACTGCCCTGGCAGTTCTGCGGCAACTCTCCACGCGGTTTCTCGACGATAAAACTGCGCGTTCCTCTGCGGCCACCAAAGCTCTCATCCACGCGGCACAGTACGGAGATGCAGTCGGCGCCATCGGCGAATGTGCACCAGTATTTGTTGCCGGTAATCACCCACTCATCCCCGTCGAGCACCGCTCGACACTGCACGCCGCCGTAGAGATCGGAGCCTGCATTGGGTTCGGATAGGGCAGCAGCGCGCAGATAGTCTCCACGTGCTGCACGCTTGGTGAGTTCGATCCGTTTTTCGAGCGGCCACCCTACCATTCCCATCATGCTTGCCGCCCGGACGATTATGCTGGCGCAACTCATCCAGCCCCGGGCGATCTCCTCGGACAGCATGCAGTATTCGAAAACTCCCAGCCCGAGGCCGCCGTACTCTTCCGGCAGCAGGATGCCAAAGTAACCCATGTCGCCCATCTTCTGCCGAAGATCCATGGGGATGTCTCCCTGCACCGGATCCAGCTCGTTGGCGACAGGAAGGATTTCTCCCATGGTGAAGTCGCGAGCTGACTGCTGCAGCATGCGGCGTTCCTCGGTCAAATATCCTGCACTTGAACTCGTCTCTTCCATACTGGACATAGGATGTTCCTCTTGCGTTGACGTTTATCTGAGGGAGGTCAGATTGCCCTTAACGCCGGCATCACTTCTTTCGTCAAGGCCTCCCGCCCAGCGCCCACAAAGTAAATGTAGCTGAGGCCCAGTCTGATCAATGGCGCCAGTCTGTCGACTACTTCTTCAGCGGAACCGATCACACCGAACCAGTCGACAAACGAATCGTCGAGATACTTCGTGTGTGGGGCCGTCCCCTCGGTATGGTGCTTGGTGTCGTATTCGGTAACCAGGCGCTCGGTCACTCGTCGCATGACCTCAGGCTGGTTCTCAAAGTCGGCGCCGGGCGAAGCGCTGAAGTGGGCGAATGTCGCGATAGAGCCCTTGATCGATTCCATCGCCTTTGTCTTGTCGTTACCAATGGCAATATTGATGTAAGCTCCTACAGGAATACTGTTGGGATTACGGAATGCTGCCTCGGCGCCGCGCCGAACCTGCTGCATGCCCCATTCAATCCGATCCGGAGCGGCGCCGACAGCAAGCGTCACACGATCGCCGATGGCGGCGGCAAGCGCAAGTGATTTTGGGCCCGAGCCCACCATATCGAGAGGCACTTTCTCGACGTCGACACGTTCGAGCCAGCGCAGGCGACTGGGGAATCCCCGTTGATCCACCTCCTCGCCTCGAAGATAGGCCTGCACCTGTCGGCAGTAGTCACCGTAATCGGCCATCGTCGCAGGTCTTCGGCCGACGTGCAGGACCGAGCTGTCGCCTCGGCCGATTCCGAGGATAGCACGCCCGCCGGTTTCGGCTTGTATGCTGGTGATGCTTGCCGCCGTGACCGATGCATGGCGGGTAATGGGATTGGTGACGCCTGTGGCAAGCTTGAGCGTGCTGGTCACGCTGCCACAAAGTGCAAGTTGGGTGTACACGTCGCCGCGCAAGCACTGGCTATCGGTCAATAACAGAATATCGAAGCCATCGCGCTCTGCAGCCTCGGCCGCGGGCGCGGCAAGTCCGGGCGTCGCAAAACCCATGGTGCCAAACTCTGTTGGCGTCCGGTTGGTAGTTGCCATACATTCGCTCCGAAATTGGATCAGCCGGTGGGTGAGAGCCTGTACACACGCGCCGCTGTGCCACTGAATATCGACGCCTTCTCCGCATCGCTCAGCCCGGCCTTGGCGGCAATGCGCTTGAAGGTGTTCCAAAGCGTACCGTAGGAGACACACTCCTTGTCCACTGGGAAGTTGCTCTCGAACATGCAGCGGTCGGGACCAAAGGCCTCGATCGCATAGATATAGTATGGGTAGAGCAGTTCGCAGAGTTCCTCAGATCCGATCGGTTCCCCGCGCCGATGCATGTGGAACGGCGGCTCCCATGGACCGACCCGTTGCTGCGCGCCGCCCACCTTCATGGTCGCGTTAGGGCACGCGGCGATGGCGTCTATGCACTTCTGCCATGTATCAACTGCATCAGGACCGGCTTCCGGATCGATCTTTCCGCCGAGGTGATTGACGATGATCTGCACATCCGGCTGGGCAGATGCCAGCTTTGCCAAAAACGGCAGGCGTTCGTAATCGGGTGAGTAGTTGTCGAAGCTGAGATTGTATTTGTCCAGGACCGCGTAACCCTTCAGAAACTCGTTATTTAGATCACGGGGAAAGGCACTGCGGATGCCGCGGAAGTTGGGCGAGGCTGCGAGGTGCGCTTCGATCACCGATTCCACCGATTTGCCGACCCGGAGATCCGCAGTGCCGAATATGCCGGTGCAAAGACGGGTCGGTCCATACATTCCTGAGCGGCTCATGGCGGCAATCCCGTGCACAAACTCTGTTTCACCGACACAGCGCATTTCATCCGGGCCATCCGCTCGGTAAAAGGCATTACACTGGGCGAAGACCGTCTGTGAGATATTGTGGCCGGCACGCTCGATGTCATCGGTGATTTCCTGACAGAGGTATACCTTCTGCTGGAAGCTGGCATGCGGTTCGCTATCGAACTTGCGGATGTCCCACAAGTGATGGTGGGGATCGATGATCGGCAGGTCGGGCTCAATTACCGTTTCCTGCGCCTCCTCGGCCAGCCAATTATCCAGAGGATCGTTTTCGGCATAGGACATGGTTTTGCCTGTCAGTGGTTACGTCACATTGGCGGGACTGCGGCAAGTATTTCTGATACAAACCGATCGATATTAAACTGGTTTCCTGGCGGCGTCCGCCCGAGCCTAACGATGACTGTCTGGCGCGAAGGCACCATCATTACCGTTTGACCTTCGTACCCTGACATCCAGTAGCCATCCGTTGGGACGTTCGGCATGGCTCGTCTGGTTGGGTCACCCGGGTCCCCGGCGTTGAGCCAAAAGTGCGCCCCGTACACACCACGCGGAGCTTTCGGTGTCGGCGTTGTGGAGTAGCGCACCCATCCGACGGGCAGCAGGCGCTTGCCCTCCCAGACGCCGTCCTGCAGAAGCAGCAGTCCGAAGCGAGCGAGATCACGGGGTGTGCTGTAGCCGAATGACGAGCCCACGAACGTGCCGGCTTCGTCTAGCTCGATAACGGTATTGCCCATCCCGAGCGGATTGAACAGACGCGCTCGGGCGAACGTGACGTAGTCGTTCAACTCGCCGCCGAGCGAATGGCGAACCAAACGCGAGACGATATTGGTCGTACCACTCGAGTAGGCCCACTCTGCATCGGGCTCACGTGCGAGTGGCTGTTTGGCGGCGTAGTGTGCTGAACTCGGATC
>CEPV01213632.1_pt1 | contig 12703 bp, 11 predicted proteins | sample 530451 | NCBI WGS metagenome assembly CEPV01 (sample SAMEA2620097, study PRJEB7988) | marine metagenome | isolation source: saline water (ENVO:00002010), including | reverse complement strand
CCTAAAGAGAGAGGATATCTATCAAGTGAGTATGTATCTTTAAATAATCTGTAAAAAGGAGGTTCTATAAGCAGAATTCTACGTTGGCCTGGCTTCATATGATCAACAAAAATTACTAGAGGTGTTTTTAAGAAGGAAATACATGCCGAGCTTGCTTACAGGAAATTTCCATTAGTTAGCTGGTTGCTTGCACAACAGCATTAACAGATTTATATTTCCATAGAAAAGTATAAATAACCTGCGAAATCCTAATTGCAGGAGAAGCCGGTCTACCTGCGTATCCGCTATATAGGAATCAATGGCAAATCCCTAATGTAATTTAGTTTACAATGTCATATTATATACTTCTTAGCCAATACTTTCTTGATTATTAACAAACCGATTGTAGCAAAGATTAATAGGTATTTTCCTATTAATAATGTCTTGCTGACATCATGACGGAATCTCTTTACTACTTGCAAATATCTAAATAGAAAAGACAGGATTCCAATCGAGGTATTACCACCATGCTCCCTATAAGTAACTAAAGGTTCATCGACAAAAGCAATATGGTTGTCTTTTGCTATCTTAAGCCAGAGAGCAAAGTCCTCAGAAGCTCTAAGTTTTGTGTCTTCATCAAATAGAAAGCCATCTTCTTCCAAGATATTTCTTAACAAAACCGTGCTACTTCCTATAAAATTGTTGGACAAGAAGAGAGGGATAAAAGCTTTGCCAGATTTCATTTTTTCCCTTTTAGGCTGGATTCTCAGAAATGTCCCATTTCTCATAATAATATATCTTGTGTAAACCAGAAAAACGTTATCATTATTCTCTATTATTTCGATCTGTTTCTCTATTTTGGTGGATTCCCACATGTCATCCGAGTCTAGAAAAGCTATATATTTTCCACGAGACTCACGGATTCCTACATTTCTAGACGCAGCGATGATTCCATTATTACTAAATTTCTTATACTTTATCCTTGACTCACCAAAAGAGCCAATGACATCTTCGGTATTATCCTCAGAATAATTGTCAATTATAATAAGCTCAAGGTTTTCATACGTCTGATTCAATACCGATCTAATAGCATCACCTATAAAATGAGCATAATTATAGGTAGGCATGACAACCGAAACCAGAGGTCGCTTAATAATAAGAGGCTTCATATTATAAACTCTTCACACAAATCCATAGTTTTCTCAATTTCAGAAATCATATTACCTCGTAAACTGAAGCCTGTTCCTAATAGCTTTTCTATAGAATATTTAATAGGTTTTGAAGTAGTCGAGCTGCCATTGCCTGGAACAGTTTTAATCTCTTCTATATCTTTATTGTATTTTGCATTATAAATATCAGATATTTTCTGCGATACGTCTAATATTGACATAACGCAATTCCCTCCCAGATTAAAAATTCCATCCCCCCACTTGTCAGGTACAATAAAGACAAAATGATAAACGGCCCTAGCCACATCGTGAAGAGAAATAAAATCTCTACATTGTTTGCCTGATGATTTCAAAACAATTTTCCCACTAGTTACAACCTGTCTACAAATATCATTAAAAACAAGCGCCCATCTGTCAATATTTATATCCATAGGATAACCATAACCATTCGACATCCTGAATATTAAGGTTTGCATGCCGCGATGGTGATTAAAACAGTTTACAAAATATTCAGCAGCCAGATGAGTTATTGCATAAGGGTGCACTGGTTTCGTGAGTGTCTTTTCTGTAATCACCGTGCCCGATGTATTTCCATAAACATGAAATGTTGAAAGGAAGATGAACTTGTTAACTTTGTAAGTGCTTGCAGCAATTAATAAATTATTAACCCCTTTAGTATTAACATCTATAGCTAACTCAGGGGTATTATTTGATTCAATCTCATTTAAAGCTGCAAGATGAATTATAACATCAATATTCCTATTTTTCAGGCAGTCAATTATAGAAGCCGGGTTCATAACGTCCATCTGCAGAATCATAAATTCTTCTGTCCACAATGGAAGCTTTCCATCCTTGATTCTAGTCGTAAGAAATATATTCGAACCATGTTCTCTTTTTTTAATATATGTTGCTAATCTTCCGCCAATATAACCCAGCCCCCCTGTAATTAAAATATTTTTCATTGATTCTTAATCTACCACTGATAAGGTATAAAGCTATTTAGCGGGTCTTTTTGTTCTGCCTCATCAGGGTAGTGGGGAATATCCGAACAATTAGCAATCAGAGCAGAGGTAGAAGAGATACATTGAAAACCATACCAGACAACAGGAGGTATTCTCACAATGCAGTAATTATCTTCACCGATTTCCAATACTTCAGTCCTCCCGTAACTTGCAGTACCATCACGATTGTCATATAAAGCGAGTTTAATCATACCAGTTGGTACAGCAAGGTTTTGTGTCATTCTCTTGTGTCTTTTCCACGCCTTGACTACACCAGGGTTAACAACAGAAAAATATATTTCACCAAACTTTTCGAAAAGAGGAGAATCACATTTTAACATATGCATAACCTTTCCTCTTTCGTCAACTATCTGCTTTAATTCCTGAACTATGACACCATCAATCATTTTGTCTTTGTTTCTTCCAATACTCAATTACCGGAGAGAGTACCACCAACTGCCAAGCCTTTTTAACTTGCCCAAATCAAACACTTTTTTCGTGCTAAATTTGTATATCCTTTTATCTGCTCAGTAGCAAAATCATACATGTCCTTATCAGCGCTACTATAATAGTCTTTATACCATTCTGCAGTTATTTTAACAGTTTCATCGAAAGTAAGAATCGCATGCCAGTTTAAATAATTTAACGCCTTATCGCAATTAAGTCGCAAAAGGGTTGACTCCTTTTTCTTCTTATTGTCTTCTTTTGACACATGCCAGTTACCAGTTCCCAATGTCTTAGTAAATTCACTTATTAGTTCTTCCACTGTCCGATTAACATCGCTCAAAGGCCCCAAATTAAAAGACTCACCCTCAACTCTCTTATTTCCATTTAAAAGGTTTGCACCTAACCACAAATATCCGCTTAACGGTTCAAGAACATGTTGCCATGGGCGAGTAGCCAATGGATTTCTTATTTCAAGATTTTCCTCCTTAAAAAATGCCCTCATGTAGTCAGGCACAACACGGTCAGTTGCCCAATCACCACCTCCAATTACGTTCCCAGCCCTTACTGTAGAAATTCCTGGAGAGTTATTCTCTGAAAAAAATGACTTAATATATGAATGGCATGCAATTTCTGCACAAGCCTTTGAAGCACTGTAAGGATCACTTCCACCCAATTTATCATTCTCACGATATCCCCATATCCATTCAACATTTTGATAACATTTGTCGCTGGTAATTATAACTGCAGATTTGACTGTTTCTGATTGTCGTATACATTCAAGAATATTCACAGTACCAACCAGATTAGTATAAAATGTATCTTGCGGCATGTCATACGAAGGACGTGTTAACGCCTGCGCGGCCAGATGGAATACTATGTCAGGTGAACAATCATCAAACACCTGTTTCAAATGTTCCAAATTTTTAACATCACCTGTAACATGTTCTAACTTATTCTTGAGATTTAGTACTTTGAAGTTTGAAGGATTGGTTGGTATGTCCAATGAATATCCAGTAACATTTGTTCCAAGATTTAAGAGCCATGTGCTTAGCCACGAGCCTTTAAAGCCTGTGTGGCCGGTAATGAGTACACGTTTACCGTTATACAAATCTTCAAACACTCTCATTCATCATTCCTTTTCAATCTTTCCACACCTTCCATGGCGCATGCTCTTCTTCCCATAACTCCTTAAGAAAACTATAGTCTCTATATGTATCCATACACTGCCAAAAACCTTTATGTTGGTAAACCTTAAGTTCTTTATCTTTAGCCAACATTTCTAATGGCTCCCTTTCCAGAATACAATCATCCTCACATTTTAGATAATTAAAAAATTTCTTATTAAAAACAAAGTATCCACCGTTGATTGAATTATTTTGGTTTGCAGGTTTCTCATTAAAGGAGAGCACATGATCTTTTTCTATCATGAGTTCCCCATATCGTGAAGGAGGGAATGCACCTGTTATCGTACCAATCTTTCCGTGGCTTTTATGATATTCCAGTAGTTTATGAATATTTATATCTGTTACACCATCACCATAAGTAAACATAAACGTATCCTCATCTACGAATCCTTCCACTCGCTTGAGACGAGCACCAGTCATTGTCTTTAATCCCGTATCCACCAGTGTAATCTTCCAGCCATGTTCTGAATGGCGGGGGTGTGTTTTAATATCATTTGTTCCCAGTTCAATTGTAAAGTCATTTGATAACATTTCATAATTATAAAAATACTCTTTTATTACATTACCTTTATAACCGAGACATAGAACAAATTCATTAAATCCATAATGTGCATATGTTTTCATTATATGCCAAAGAATCGGCATACCTCCTATCTCCACCATTGGTTTAGGCTTAACTTCTGTTTCTTCCCTAAGACGAGTTCCCTGACCGCCACATAAAATTACAACCTTCATTAAATAACCCCTTTTTTTATAGATTTCATCTATTATATATTCATTTCAATGCTCATCTCGGAATGAACAAAAAATGGCTATGAAATAGTCTTGTACTAAAAAGCGTTAACGAATAACTCATTCACAATCCAATCGTAAAAACTGCTTTATACCTTTTTTGGTTACCGGTTCGACATATTTCAATCGCATTTCCTCTCCAAATAAACAATTTTGACTCTTGATATCGGTACTTTGCTTATAGAAAAATCGCAACGCCTCAATAATTTCTTCCATAGTATAACACAATCGCCAAGTATTCCGAGGAATAGAATCAGGAATTGATATGAAGGTAAGCCCGTTTCTCTTGCCTAAAACAATCACTGGCACACCTTTCATTATCGCCTCGAGACAGGTACTAGTCATTCCATTGCTAAATAACACATCGGCTTGTTCCACAAGTTCATTAAAATCGCCCTTGACGAATACAAACTTATCCGGCCATAGCTCTCCAAATGCCATTCTAATTTTCACCTCTGGAGTAATTGGATGCGGCTTAACCCAGAAACACCAATTATATTCCTTGAGAAACGGCAAGCAACTATAAACTTGATGTAGACAAGCTATGTCATATTCGATTCCTTCTCCATCTAAAGCTATCATAACTGTAAATTTTGATGGGTCTGGAAACCGCTTCCGTTTTTTCCAAACCCCTTGAAAACGTAAAGCAGGGACAACCTTAACATGAAGATCAGGTAAATACTCTTTTATGATTTCTGTGTATCCTTGGCCTATCACAGCAAAATTCTTCGGCAGCACTTTTGCTGATTCCTCATAATTTGTTGGAAAAATACTGATGAATGTATGACAGAAATTTATATTCCCTAAGTATCCTGTTGATTCTGACTCCGGATAAAAAGTCCGTACCCCGGCGTTCCAACCCTTATCTACCAATTGGTTCTCAAACCAGTCAATAGTATGCATAATGGGAATTTCATTTTGCTTAAGACGAAAGAAGAAACGATAGTTCAGAAGTGCGATAAAAGACGAATTCATATTTCTCAGGGCATATATTTCTTCCCGAATCAATTCGGAAAAATCTGTATTGCTGAAAATAGCTTTTGGTAAATTCAACCTCAGAATTCGCAATACATGACCCAAAGTATATAAATAATCTTTTACCTTCAGAAAATCTTCCTTGATCAAGTAATTCTTTTCGGATTTTAATAATCTGTAGTAAGTAGGAATTACCTGCATCAGAGAGAACCCGATTAGTGTAGGCACAAAATATATCGATTTCCGTTCTAATGTATTCAGACTTTCCCAGAGCCCTGTATAATAACGGTCTATCTTCTCAAAGCCGGGTATAATGAAAGTATCTATCAATATTATAGGGCTATTAAAACGAATAGGCTTTTTGCTAAAATGGAAAAGACGTATATATATAAAAGGAACAATTAAGCTTATGGTTACATACATTATAATGGCTAGCTTCTTAATAAGCCTATATTTAGACTGACGTAAGGAAATACGAGTTGTTGATTGCTTGTTCCTCAAATACCTTGCAAGGATGTCTCGAAATGCTGGTGAGTCAACAATAATCTCTTCGACAACAGTATTTCTTTTATCAATCAACTCCCGTAATAGTAGAAAGGTACAACAATAGTGAAACAGGGGACTAAAATGGCAATGGCGGCTAGATGGATTGGCTACCCACCAATCTATATTTGATTTAAATCCTTTCGAAAGTTTTTCTATAAATTTTGTAAATTCTTGCCTAATGTTTTTTGCAATCGTGTCATACAAGACAGCATAATCATAATCAAGATTACTATTAAACCTTAGATCTAACGTCTTTATATTCATTTGATGTTGAGTCATCTAAAATTATAGTAAAGATATACTCGATGCACCTCTTACATCAAATCCATACGTACCATAACTATTTTTATAGGATATATCTCCACCTGCTGCCTTTACTAAGGCTAAGCCCGCAGCCACATCCCAGATCTTAATATCATTTTCTTTGTAAGCATCCACTCTTCCACAAGCAACATATGCTAGAGAGAGAGCAGCAGAACCAAAAAGACGTATTTTTTTATATTCTACGACATCCTCAACAAAATCCATTAAAGCATCCTTCGAAAAGTCAGTGCTTACAGGAAATCCTGTGGCTAAAACGGCTTTAGATTTTATTTTGGTATTCGTTGTTTTTACAGGCTTACCATTTAGCCAGGCACCTTCACTCACAAGCCCTGAAAAGATTTCATTCCTGATAAAATCATAAATAACACCCAACAAAGGAATTTTATCTTTCCAGAGCCCAACAGATACACAACACATGGGAATATGACGTGAAAAATTTAGACTACCATCAAGTGGATCAACAATCCACTCATATTCTGAAAACACAACGGAATTAGATTTATTAATCAAACCCTGTTCTTCAGTTAGAATAGGAAAGTCAGTTTCTTTTGCTAAAGCTTCTATTAGTAATGTCTCGGAATGGTAATCAGCCTCTAACTTAACATCTCTATCTAGTTGTTGAATTACCCGGGTATTTGAATTTATTTCTTTTCGCAGATAATATCCTGACGCTTTGGCAGCTTTTTCTGCAATCGACAGATAGTGTCTTTGATCCTCAGCCAATGATACTTTCAAATCTTCAAATACTTTCGATTATGTTATTCATTAGTTCGATAAGTAAGCACACAAACATCATCAATCAAATCCCTTTGAATTTAGTTGTAAGATACATATATAATTATGTAAGCTCTTAGAAAAGAGTATGGTATACTTACACCTATTAAGGATTTATACATTCTTCCCCTGCGAAAGCAATACAATGCTCGCAAACACTTCCAGAAACATCCTTTAAGAGATGTTTTTTCCTTAAATTTATAAATTCTTCAGAATGCCATACCTCCATAAACGATTTTTGATTAAGATCTCCCATGTAGAATTTTTTATTATTGTCATAATAACACGCGCTCACCCTGCCGTCACAACTTATATGCGGCAATATAAACACAGGCCAGCACGGCAGCATTGATTGTAATGAACGCATGTCTTTCTTGGAAGCCATGACGATTTTATATTCATCATTGTTTTCTACCATCTTCTTATTCCCGTAAAGTTGAATCGGGTAATGTTCATCTACATATGGAGCTATTATAGAATTAATCCTTGAAAACTCTTTTTCATCTGATGGATCATAAATAGAGCTGGCGTATATAGAAGGTATTCCTGATGAAGAACGGATTTGCCAGGTCGTCTTCATATTTTCAATTACTTGATCAAAAGCATCTTTCCCGCACATTTCTTTGTATTTTATTCTTGTAGAGGCATTGATAGAAAATTTAATGCTATCCAAACCGCTCTGAAAAATTCTTTCAATCCTCTCTGGTGTTGCTAATACTCCATTAGTTGTAATAAAAACATAGTTAATGCCAATTTTCTTTGCAAATGCTATGTACTCTGACAATTCTTTATTAAGAAGCGGCTCTCCAAGCCAGAAAAGACCCACCTTTTCAACCTCTAGAACCTTAAGCTCCTTAAGAAGTCTAAAAAGAAATTCTTTATCGATAGATACTTTCTTCATCTTATTGTAAGGTGTTTCGCAATAGAAACACTCCAGATTACATCTATTAGTTACTTCTATCTTTACTGTTTTTGGCATAGGAGGTCGCTCAGTGAGAAAATCAGGAGGAATGGTTGGAGTAAACATGTTTAGCCTTTTCAAAATTAAAGGTTCTCCCTGATCAGAATTCAAATCAATTGCAGATGTTTGCTTGTTTGAGTTTTCAGTCATTTAATTTCCAATATTAATTGTTTAAACAATTACACTCTTCAATGCATCAATAAATAATTTCATATGACTTACAGGTCCAATAGTTATAGTAATAAATTGATCCCATGGTGATTTCAAAGGGCCTTTTACATATATCAGTTTCTCAGCTAATTTAGAAACCACCATATTAGCTTTTTCACGACTTTGCAAATTAACAAGTAAAAAGTTTGACTTACTTCCATAGGCTTCAAACCCTAATGCTGCAAGTTTATTTTTAACATATGTTCTTCCTTCAATAATTCTCTCAACATTCTGCATAACCACATCATAGTTATCAAGCAAATATTCTGCCACTGCTACTGACAAAGCATTACATTCATAAGCAAACCTGGTCTTTGATAAAATTTGCATATTTTCATCAATTGAAACCATATAACCCAGACGAATTGATGGAACACCAAAACCCTTAGAAAATGCTCGGAGAATCACAACATTATCATAATTACTTAACAGTGGCATGCCTGTCTCACATCCAAACATGTGATAAGTTTCATCAATAACACATAGACAATTTTTTTCATAAGCCTTCTTTATAATCTCCTCCAACTCATCTAATAACAGTGCATTTTCAATGGGTAGATTAGGATTTGGAATAAATAAAATTGCAGGTTTTTGGTTTAATAATGTATATAATTCATCAAAATTTAAAGTGAAATCCTTGTTATAACCGACTTCACGTAATTTCACCTGAAACAACATACTATAAACTTTATACATTGCATAAGAACAACTCAAAATGCCCACAGCATCACCTGGAGAAGTCATTAATTCAAACAAAGTTTTAATAGCACCTTCGACACCGGATGTTAACATAATTTGTGATTTATCAACTTTCAAGTGTTTACTTAATTTGTCGTAAAATGACCCAATAATATGCTCAGGATAAACGCTCATAAAATACTCTGGTTTAGAAGAGAAAATATTAACCAAAAAGTCTTTTGGCCAGAAATCAACTTTTTCATTTCTATCGAGTCGCAAACCGTTTTCTAGATCACGACACTCTGGAACTCGAATCCTATCAATATCTCTCAGGAATTCATTTCTTTGAATAAACATTTAACTGCTTCCACTAATTTCCTTCACTTATCTAATAATTTTATATATAAACTGAAGTCCTGCTTCTACGTAGTCCGAGTTTAAAGTGATAATAACTCTCAAAGCAGGATTATTTCTACTTTTCACAAAGCTCTGTCACCAGTTGCTCGAAAATATGTTCTCCCTCTTCAGTATTATTTTCTGCCTTCTCTATCCATTTCCATTTAGACTTTGGTATTGTTTGATATAAAATATATGTTTTAACTAAACCGAGGACCTCTTTTTGGGGGAATTGAGGTTGATTTATCATACACGAATTCTGATCAGCAAAATCACAAAATAAATCTTTGTCGTAACACCCCATCTCAGCTGCTTTTTGTCTTAATTCTGTGCCATGAAAGGGCGCAAAAATAAAACCACCAGTTGGCTCGACAATCTTTGGCAATTTCCTAAACAACTCTATCGTATCAAATGCCAACCTTCGATCTTCACCAGGAAATCCCAACATACAGTCAGCCGCAACTGTAAAATTACTACCAACGCAGCTTTCAAATCCCTCCACTATAGACTGCTCAGAACTTCTACGCTTAAGTATTTTCTTGCGAAATTCAGTATTTCCATGTTGAAATCCCATATTCATCCTAAGTAAGTTCATTTCTTCCAATCCTTTCGCACGATACCTGGTCATTGTTTGAGGTGAAGTATTCATCCAGAAAGGAATCCTAAAATCGCTATACATTTCAACTAATTCGTCAAACTCTTTATCACTCATCGCTAAGAATGTATCAGTAAGCATATAAATAAAATCTACTCCGTATTTTTTTTGAATATGTTCAATTTCATCTCTTACTGCCCTTATAGATTTTTTTCTGTAAAAACGCAAGTCTGATTCATTTTTATATAATGAAGCCTTGGCTGGAGAGTTACAAAATGTGCATTTGAATGGGCACCCTCTCTGTGTCTCAATTGGAAACACCCTGCGTATTTCACCTTGCATAGGCCTATAAAAAGCTTGTTCTTCAAACAAACTGTAATCTGGAAATGGCAATGTGTCCAGATCCACTGGCACAGGATCTAAACTATTCCTGATTATTTTTCCATCTTTCCTGGCCCAAATACCTGGAATATTATAAAGTGATTTGCCTTTACACACTCTATGACAAAACTCAACCAAGGAATGCTCGCCTTCGCCCCGGCACACAAAATTACCTACGTTGTCACGAAAAATTACTTCCGCCCCAAAGGTAGCAAATACCCCTCCCCAAAGAATTGGAATCTTTCTATATTTGTCCGGTAAAGCACGAATCATTACCCTTCCTACAGAGTATGTACCCTCTGCTACAGATAGAGCAATAATATCAGGGTCAAATTCCTCAACCTTGTTTACCCAATCATCTAACATATTTGTTGTCTTGAATCTTATTGATGATTCAGCCCAGTCCACTTTCTTTAGTGCTATCTGTGCGTACTCCTGATTCTTATTAATACGTTCCCGATAAAAAGAAGTATCAAATAATCCGACTTGAAATCCTTCTCTTTTTAATAATGCCGTAAATAATCCTATTGAATAGCGTACCATTAAAGCTTGTTGAATATTCGGATATACCAAAAGTATTCTTAAATCACCTGGTCGCTTGTAATATTTTTCTTTCACCATCTTATGACAATTAGTCCTTTAGTAATATCGTTGTCCACTTACATGTATTTAAAACTATATACAATGATTTCAGACAAACATTTAGAGAGCATTGATCAAATTTTCAACAGCTTCTGTTTCCATTTGTTTCCGACATTCTGCGGTATAGGAACCTATGTGTGGTGTAAGGACTACCTGTTCATATTCAGTAAGAGGGCCGTCATATGGTTCATTTTCAAAGGTGTCCATCCATACACCTTTTACTTTACCGCTGTCCAGGGCCTTTATCAATGAAGACTCGGAAATTAAATTACCACGAGCTGCATTTAATAAGTATGCCCCGGATTTAATTATAGAAAATTCTTCATCTCCAAGTATGCATTTGTCTTCACTACTATGAATAGTGATAATATCCGCCTTCGGTAACGCCATCTCTACAGACAAGACCGTATAATCTCTAATAACTTCCTTACAAAACGGATCAACAACCAGGATATTAACATTAAAAGACGATAGGAGTTCGGCTACTTTTTTTCCGATCCTGCCATACCCTATGATGACCACAGTTTTACCTTCCAATTGAAAACCTATTCTTTTATTCCATTTCTTAATGTGCATATCATGATCCATTAATGGTATCATTCTGATTAAGCTAATCATGGCCCCAAGTACTAATTCTGCCACTGCAGTGGTCGGTCCATAAGGCGTGTAACAAACACTAATTCCAAGATCTCCAGCTGCATCTATATCGATATTTGAAAGACCTGAACCTACGCGGGAAATAACTTTCAGGTTTGACTGCTTCAATATTTCACGATCAAGAGTCTCTAACCCTGCAATCAAGCCAATTACATCCGGAGACAATAAATCCAGTAATTCCTTCCTGGTTAATTTCCGTTTAAATGGGTTATCAATAACTTCATAGCCCTCTGAAATTAATTGTTCCATTGGAGTTTTATCAAGGACGGCAAAAGAAGACGGGCCTATTAATATTTTGGATACCTTTTGCATACAAGACAGGAATGATATTGTGAATATAGAAGATTATTGGTGTATAATGCCCACCCTTATTAATCAAGTTGTGCGACTATTTATCCTTTTTAAATCTATTCTGAAACCAATGAGTCAAAACATGATTTATAATTAAATGTACATCTTCTGTAGGCCCATATTCCCCTGGTTGAGTATTAATATGTACAGCAACATCACATAAGGCTTTAAGCTCACCACCATCAAAACCTAACAAGCCAATAACATTACCGCACTCTGATTTTACCCACTTAGCAGCCTTAATTAGATTTGGAGAGTTACCACTGACTGAAATGACAATTAATTTGTCACCTTTACGAAAATGTATTCTCAGTTGGTTGATAAATATATCTTCACAACCAACATCATTTCCGATCGCGGTTATCATACTGTTGTTATCTGTTAACGCAAGAACCCTAAAAGGATTATCAGTTCCGGTTTTTTTGATTATGCCAAAACCCAAATCATTAGCCATTGTTGATGCAGTAGTTGCCGACCCACCATTGCCGGCAATAAATATAGTATTACCATTTTCTCTGGCTGATTCAAACTCCTTACACAAATCATCAAGAGATATAGAATCTATTTTCACAAGAATTGTACTTAGGTAATTAATATACTCTTGGAAAAACGCAGGAAAACTGTCCGCACCATTACAAGCA
>CEPV01064450.1_pt1 | contig 12723 bp, 13 predicted proteins | sample 530451 | NCBI WGS metagenome assembly CEPV01 (sample SAMEA2620097, study PRJEB7988) | marine metagenome | isolation source: saline water (ENVO:00002010), including | reverse complement strand
GCCCGCCGTTACCGGGGTCAATCGGGAAAAACTGCTGGGCGACGGATGGGCGCCTGCCGGCACCGATCCGGTTCACGCGGCGTTCGCCGAACACCGTTATCCGACGCCGTCCGGCCGCATCGAGTTGCGGTCGGACCAGGCACAGGAAATGGGGCTCGACCCCCTTCCCGACTACCAGGCGCTTCGCGAGGGCCCGGACGGATCGCCCGAACTCCACCGGCGCTTTCCGCTCCAGTTCCTGACGCCCTCGGCTCATTCCATTCACAATAGCAGTTACGGCGACGAGCCCGGTTTTCGCGCCGACGACCGGGCCCCGAACGTCCTTTTGAACCCTGCCGACGCGGCCCGGCGCGCCGTCGGCGACGGCGACCTGGTGCGTGTCCACAACCGCCGCGGCGAATGCCTGCTTCGCGCCCGGGTGACGGACGACATCCGCGAAGGCGTCGCCATGGCTTCGGGCCAATGGTGGGACCGGCGTTACGAGGGGGAGACGACGCCCAACTTCACGACTCCCGATTTCCCGGCGGATTTGGGTGGCGGGTCGGCCTTCAACTCCAACCTCGTCGAGGTGGAACTGGCCCGCAATGACGGAGCCGAGGCAAAACCATGACCATTCCCCACAGCGAGGCAGAACGCCTGATTCATCGCGGCATCGGCCATGTCGAGTTCTTCGATCTTGATCCGGAGCAGTTGGAAAACCTAGATCGCCTGATTTCGGATCTGTCCGGCGAAGGCCGCGAGCGGTTCAGTTTCCACGCACCGATTTCACGCACGGGAAAATACCCGCACAGCGGCGTGACCTGTTTCTATCTGAGCGGGGAAACGGACAAACGCGAGTATTCCTTCGCGCTGCTGGCGGAAACGGTTTCCGCCGCCGCCCAGTGGGGGGCGACGCATGTGGTCACGCATCTCACGTTCAGCCCGACCGATACCCGCGATGCGGACCGGGCGGCGGAATTGGCGGCGGACGCCTGCCGGCGAATGGCATCGATGAGCGGTGAGAAAGGCGTTCCCATCGACATCGAATTCGCCGCCTACACGGATGCGTTTCACCGGCCTGACGATTTCCTGGATGCCATCGATCCCTATCCGGAACTCGGGATTTGCGTCGACGTAGGGCACGCCGCCTTGGGGGCGGTGATCCGTTCGCGCGACGTCGCCGGCGACGTGGCGTTGCTCGCGCCCAGGGCGCGTTCGCTCCACCTGTGGAACACTCTGGGATTGGAGCATACGAAGAAGTTCCACCACACGCCCTTGCATCCGGAGCAAACCCCTGAAGACGGATGGCTCGACATCCCCCGGCTGGTCGAAACGGTGATGACAGCTTCTCCGGACGCGTATATTGTTTTCGAGTACCCGGTCGAAGACGTGAGCCCCGACATCCAGGCCGGCTACGACTGGATCGCATCCCTCGTTAGGAACATTCAGAAACGCCGCAAGGCGGAAGCGGTGAACGGATAAGAAAAACACGCACCCAAGCAACAATCGTGGAACGACAGGGAGTGTGAAATGCCGAAAATCAGAGTCCTTCTCATCAATTGCAACACCATGCTCGATACGCTGGTCACCGCCGGTATCGGCATCCTTTCCGCCTGCACTAAGGAGGCGGGCCACGACCTGCAATTGTTCGACACGACCTTTTACCGCACCGCCGACGTCAGCGGTGACCAGGCCCGGGCGGCGGCGCTGCAGGTCAAGGAGACCAATTTCGCCGACCTGGGAATCGAACCAAACGAAGAAGACGTGATCGAGGACTTCGTCAAGACGGTGAAGGCCTACCAGCCCCACCTGATCGGCCTGTCGTCAATAGAAGTGACGCATCGCCTCGGCATCCGGCTATTGGACGCGGTCAGGGACTCCGGTATTCCGACCGTGGTCGGCGGGCCCTACGCGACCTTCGCGCCGGAGATCGTCATCCGCTCGCCGAGCGTCGACATGGTCTGTGTCGGTGAAGGCGAATTGGCCCTGGTCGAGCTGTGCGATCGCCTGGCGAAGGGTGAGGACATCGCCGCCATCGGAAATCTCTGGGTAAAACAAGACGGGCGCATCCTTCGCAATCCGGTTCGCAAACCGATCGACCTCGCATCCCTGCCGCGCCAGGACTGGAGCGTTTACGACGAGCGCCGCTTCTGGAAACCCATGGGCGGCAATATTTCGGTGACCGGCACCTTCGAGATGAACCGAGGCTGTCCCTATACCTGCACTTTTTGCATCAATTCGGGGTTCGATAAATTATACGGCGGCCTCGGCGGCTATTACCGCGAGCAGGACGTCGAGCGCATGGTCGACGAGATGGCCGAGAAGAAAGAGCATTACAACCTGGTCTACGTCTATCTGGTGGCGGAAAGTTTCCTGACCACGTCGCGCAAGCGCATCCGGACCTTCAGCCGGCTCTACCGGGAAAAGGTGGGGTTGCCGTTCTGGGTCGAGGCACGCCCCGAATCGATCAACGAGGAAAAAGTGAACCTGTTGAACGAGACCGGCTGCGAGGGCATCAGCGTCGGCGTCGAAAGCGGCAATTTCAAGTTGCGCAAGGACGTGCTGGGGCGCAACGTGGCCGACCGCACCATCCAAAAGGCCTTCGAGCTTCTACGTAAAACCGGAATCCGCGTCAGCGCCAACAACATCATCGGCTTTCCGACCGAGACCCGGGAGATGATCTTCGACACTATCCGCCTCGACCGCGAACTGGACCCGCACGGCGTCATGGTCAGTTTCTTCAGTCCCTACAAGGGCGCGACGCTTCGCGACATGTGCCAGGAACTGGGCTACATCGAAGACGAGGATATCGCCCTGGACTACCGCCTGGGGCCGACAATGGACATGCCGCAGATGAGCGCCGAACAGTTGGTCGGCCTACACCGCACTTTCCCGCTCTACGTAAAGTTCCCGGAATCGGAATGGAAACACATCGAAACGGCCGAAAGCGACACACCGGAAGGCAATGCCGCCTTCAAGGAATACTCGGAACGCTACATCCGGGAGTTCATGGGCTGACGGTGTTTTTTCTCGGATCGGGCGACGGGGAATGACACGCGTAGCCTTTCTGGGGTTGGGCACCATGGGCCGTGAAATGGCGGCGCGCCTGATTGCCGCCGGCCACGACCTGTGCGTCTATAACCGGACGGCCGAAAAAGCGGCGGCCCTCGCCGAAAGGGGGGCGCGGGTCGTGAAAAGCCCGGCCGATGCGGCCGAAGGCGCCGAATTCGTCATCTCCATCGTCGCCGACGACGATGCATCGCGTGCCGTCTGGCTGGGCGGCGAGGGCGTTCTTGCCGGCGCGCCCGCCGCCGGCGCCGTCATGATCGAAAGCTCGACCCTATCCCACGCCTGGGTGAAGGAACTTTCGAATCGGGTCGACGCCGCAGGATTTGACTTCCTCGATTGCCCGGTGACCGGCGGCCCCGACGGCGCTCGGGCCGGAACACTGACCATGCTGATGGGTGGCGCCGAACCGGTCATCGATCGGGCGTGGCCGATGTTGCGTGCGTACGCCGCGGGCAAAATCCGCTTCGGCGATATCGGCGCCGGGACGGCCTACAAGGTGATGGTCAATCTGATGGGCGCCGTCCAAGGGGCGGCGTTGGCCGAGGGGCTGGCCTTGGCCGAACGCTCGGGATTGGATTTGCAGACGGTGCGGGACGCCCTCGTCTCGGGCGCCGTCGCCAGCCCTCACGTGAAATACCTGACCGACCGCATGGTCGCCGGCGATCACGAGGACGTCTATTTCTCTCTCAACCTGCGCTGGAAGGACACGGAATACGGGCTCCGGCTTGCCGGCGATCTGGGCGAAGAAATGGCGGCCTCGCGGGCGGCGCAGGGGCTCTACGAAGCCGCGCTCTCCGAAACATCCGGCGAGGGCAATGAAAGCGTCATCATCGAGATCTTGCGAAACCGCCGGGGCAAAAATTGATATCCGGGAAATCTCGGATGGGGGATGTTGCGATGACCGCCCCCACCCGCCGGCATCGCAATGCGCCAACAGGAAGCCGTCCACACATGCTCTAACGGTCAGCCCGGCGTGATCAGCGTGCCGGCGCCGCCGGCGGTGAAAAGCTCGATCAGGATTGCGTGCCGCACCCGGCCGTCGATAATGACGGCGCCCTCTACGTCGGCCTCGACGGCGCCGAGGCAGGTTTCGATTTTCGGGATCATGCCGCCCGAAATGATGCCGTCCCCGATCATCGCCTTGGCTTGATCGGCGGTCATTTCGGCAATCAGGTCGCCGTTTTTATCCAGCACCCCGGTGATATCGGTCAACATCATCAAACGCTTCGCCCCGACGGCCTTGGCGATGGCGCCGGCGACGGTGTCGGCGTTGATGTTCATCGTTTCGCCGCCGGGGCCGACGCCGATGGGGGCGATGACGGGGGTGATGTCGGATTCGTCGAAAAGCGCCAGGATATGGGGGTTGACCTCTTTCGGTTCGCCCACCAGCCCCAGGTCGAGGACCTTTTCGATGTTGGAATCCAGGTCGCGCTTGGTCCTTTTCACCTTTTCGCAGGTTATCAGATGGCCGTCCTTGCCCGATAGCCCTATGGCGAACCCGCCGGCGGCGTTGATGGACGAGACGATCTGTTTGTTGATCGAGCCCGACAACACCATTTCGACGACATCTATGGTTTCCTCGTCGGTGACCCTAAGCCCGTCGATGAATTCGCTTTTGATCTTCAGCCGTTCCAGCATGCCGGCGATCTGCGGCCCGCCGCCGTGGACGACGATCGGGTTGATGCCGATCTGGCGCAACAGCACGATGTCGCGGGCGAACATGTCCGCCAACTCGGGATCGCCCATGGCGTGACCGCCGTACTTGATGACGAACGTCTCGCCGGCGTGACGGCGCATGTACGGCATCGCCTCGGACAGAACCGTCGCCTGGCCCAGCCAATCGTCAGCGGATTGGGGCGCGGATAGGGGCGGTTTTTTCGGTTTCTTGCTCATGGCGGGGGAACCTAGCCTTTTTCAGCCAGCGCCGCCAGCGCCGCCCGTAGGGCCGGGATGCCGGCACCCTTGCGGGCGGACGTGGCGATGACATCGGGATGGGCCGCCGTGTGGGCGGCCAGCTCGTCCCCGACGCCCTCGATGCGGTCCTTGAGCGGCCCTTCCTTGAGCTTGTCGCATTTCGTCAACACCGCCTGATAGACCACCGCCGCCTGGTCCAGGAGCGCCATCACCAGGCGGTCCGACTCCTTGAGCCCGTGCCGGGCGTCGATCAACAGGCAGACCCGCCGGAGCCCGGCCCGGCCGCGCAGGTAGTCTTCGATCAGGCCGGTCCATTGTTCGATTTCGGCCTTCGGCGCCTTGGCGTAACCGTATCCGGGCAGGTCGGCCAGCATCAGCCGGTTTCCGAGGTCGAAAAAATTGATCTGGCGCGTGCGCCCGGGGGCGTTCGACGTGCGCGCCAGCGCCGCGCGGTTGGTCAGCGCGTTGATGAGGCTCGACTTGCCGACGTTGGACCGTCCGGCGAAGGCGATTTCCGGCAACGGCGTTTCCGGCACCTGGTCCATGGACGCGGCGCCGGTGACGAAGTCACAGGCCTGCGCGAACAGCCGGCGCCCGATCTCATGGGCCTGGGCGTCGTCGGCTGAGGCGTTATCGGATACGGGATGAGGCACAGGAGCCTCCCCTCTATTTAAGGGCTTGCTTCCCGGTAATGCCCATGCGCCGCATGATGACCCACTGCTGGCCCATGCTGAGGATGTTGTTCCAGGCCCAATAGATCACCAACCCGGCCGGGAAGCGGGCTAAAAGGAAGGTGAACAAGATCGGCAGGAACAGGAAGATCTTGGCCTGCATGGGGTCCGTGGGCTGCGGGTTGAGCTTCTGCTGCACGTACATGGAGATGCCCATGATCAGCGGCCACACCCCGACTATCAGGAATTCCGGCGGCGTCCAGGGAATCATGCCGAACAGGTTGAAAACGGAAGTCGGGTCGGCCACCGACAGATCCTTGATCCAGCCGAAAAACGGCGCCTGGCGCATTTCGATGTTGACGAACAGCACCTTGTAGAGGGCGAAAAACACCGGAATCTGGATTAGGATCGGCAGGCACCCGGACGCCGGGTTGGCCTTTTCGCGCTTGTACAGCGCCATCATTTCCTCGTTCAGCTTGGTCTTGTCGTCGCCGTAGCGTTCGCGAAGCTTGGTCATTTCCGGTTGCAGCTTCTTCATCTTGCTCATCGATGCGTAGGACTTGTTGGCGAGCGGAAAGAACACGATCTTGATGGCGACGGTCAAAAGCAGGATCGATACGCCGAAGTTCAGGACCACCTCGTTGATGTAGAGAAGGGCGTAAAAAATCGGCTTGGTCAGGAAATAGAACCAGCCGAAGTCGATCGCCAGGTCGAAACGGTCTATCCCTAAGTCTTCGTTGTAGGCGTCGATGACGGTGACTTCCTTGGCGCCGGCGAACAGGAGATTCCGGCTTTCGCCGGCTCCGCCCGGGGCCACCGTCACCGGGTCGCTCAGGTAATCGACCTGGTACAGGTCGTCGCCGCTTTCCTTGCGGTAAGTGAAGCGCGAATTACCCTTGACCTTCTGGTCCGGGACCAGGGCGGCGAGCCAGTATTTGTCGGTGATCCCGATCCAGCCGCCTTGGGCGGTTTTCTTGATCTGGACCTGCTCCTGGATTTCGTCGTAGTCGATTTCCTCGAGCGTGCCGTCGGAAACCCCCATCAGCCCTTCGTGAAGAATGTAGAACCCGGTGACCTCGGGCGTGCCGCGGCGCGACAGCAGGCCGTAGGGATAAAGGGTCGCCGGCTTGCTACCTGAGTTCACCACCTTCTGGGTGACGGTGAACATATAGTTTTCATCCACGGCGTAGGTGCGGGAGAATTTCAGGCCCTGGCCGTTGTCCCAGGTCAACGTCACCGGGGTTTCGGAGCCCAGCGCGCCGCGGTTGGCGCGCCAGGGGGTTTCGGGGCCCGGCACCGGCTGTCCGTCGCCGGCGACCCAGCCGAATTCGGCGTAATAGGCTTTTTCGGCGCCCTTGGGGATCAACAACACGATTTCGGGGCTCGCCGGGTCGAGGGTCTCGCGGTAGCGGACCAGCGACAGGTCGTCGATGCCGCCGCCGGTCAGGTTGATGGAGCCGTGCAGGCTCGGGGTGCTGATCCTGACCCTTGAGCCTTTTTCAAGGATCGCCTTGCGGGCCGATCTCCATTCTCCCGCCGACGGCACCCCCGGGGCGCCGGGAACGGCGGCGCCGGGCGCCCCCGGTACGCTGGGAATGGCGGCGCCGGGCTTCGACGGCACGGCGGGAATGCCCGGCGTCTGGCTGGGCGTCGGCGTCGATGTCGGCGCCGATGTCGTCCCGGGCGCCGTTTTCTCCGTGCCGGGTTGTTCTCCCGGCGGCGGGGCCGGGCGGTCCTTGGCGAAAAACATGTCGAACCCGACCAGAATGATGATCGACAGCACCACCGCCAGGATGATGTTTTTATTGTCGATCATCCCGTCCGTCCTTTAAGGCCGGGCGGCGTTGCCGAAGACGCGCCCGCGCCCTGGTGATCACACCTTGGGGGAACCGCATCGAGGCCCGACGGACCCCACGGGTGGCAGCGCAATATCCTTTTCACCGTCAGCCAGCCGCCCCGGGCTGCGCCGTGGCGGGCGACGGCTTGCATGGCGTATTCGGAACAGGTCGGATGAAACCGGCAGCCGCCGGCGGGCAGCACGGGGATGATCAGGAGCTGATAGGCCCTGATCGCGGTACGCATGACGGTGCCGAGAAATCCCATTGCCGTCCCTGCTTTTTCCATCCTTTGCCGTCCCGGTTATTGAGCGACGGCGGCCCCGTTAATCGTCATAGGCATCGAGTTTCCTCAATGCCGTTTCCAAATCCCCGACCAGGGCCGGGAACGGCCTCTTCAACGTCGCCCTGCGGCCGATGACGACGAAGTCGTGACCGGCACGGGCATGAACAGGCATCACCCGTTCCGCCGCCGCCCGAAGCCGGCGGCGGGCCCGGTTGCGGCTGACCGCGGAGCCGACCTTGCGGCTGACGGTAAATCCGACCCGAAACCCGGACCCCGTTGCACTTCCCTCATCGCCGTCCTCACGGCGCCGGGCCTGGACGATCAACCCGGGGGCAACCCACTTGCGGCCGCCGCCCTGAACACGCAGAAATTCCCGCCGACGCTTCAGCCGGTTCACGCCGGCGGACTCGATGTTGAAAGGCACGGACGGGCTGGGCAACTGCGATCAGGCGATACCGTCACGCGGAGAGACGCTTGCGCCCCTTGGCGCGCCGGTTCGCGAGAATCCTGCGGCCGCTGACGGTCGCCATGCGCTTGCGGAATCCATGCCGGCGCTTGCGGACGAGATTGCTGGGCTGGAAGGGGCGTTTCACGGGTCACCTCTGTCGAATTACGAGCCCGCTGTATACGGTTTTGCCCAGGTGAAGTCAACGCCGGGGGCAGCCTTCATGGGGTGCCTAAAAACCGCGTCATCTCCGAACAAAACCCTTGCAACGCGGGAGCCATCCACACAGGACATTTTCAGTTTAGGCCGGCCGTTCGCAGTGGGGATTGCCGGAGAGCAAGGGAAATCCACTGCCAGGCAATCGTAACCATTGCCACATCAGGGTTTTATAATTTATACTTTTCGTGAGGCTCCCTCCAGAAATCAGGGGGGTAAAGCGCCCGGCCTGTATGGGGGCGTATAAACCAGGGAGGTAAACGTGAAATCATTTGCAATTCCGGTAGCCGTGATGGGAATCACGGCTGCGGGCCTTTTGACGGGTCCCGCCCAGGCCGACATGGCGTCGGGCGCCGTCCTCACCAATACCTGTTTTTCCTGCCATGGAACCGACGGCAAGAGCGTCGGCGGCATGCCGACCATCGCCGGCAAGTCGGAAAGCTTCATCGCCAAGAAGCTCAAGGGCTTCAAGAAGGGGGCCGATGATCCGACAGTGATGAAACGGATCGCCAAGGGCTTCACCGATGCTGAAATCGCGGCACTCGCCAAGTTCTTTGCGAAGAAATAGGGGAGGCAGGAAAATGAGTAAATTCACACGCAGGACATTCAACCGGAGTCTCGGCGCGACGGTGGCGTTGGGGGCTCTCGTGCTTCCCGGCTCGGCGCCGTTCGCGGCCGGGGCCAAGGCCCAGGTGGTGGTCGTGGGCGGCGGCTTCGGCGGCGCCACGGCGGCCAAGTACATCAAGCGCTTCGACCCCTCCATCAGCGTCACCCTGGTGGAGCCGTCAACCAACTTCGTCACCTGTCCGTTCTCCAACACGGTGATCGGCGGGCTCAACACGATGGACTACATCACCCACAACTTCGATGCGCTCAAGAAGATGGGGGTCAAGGTCGTCCACGACCTGGTTGCCCACATCGACGGAGCGAAGAAGCAGGTCAAGCTGGCCCGTGGCGGGACTATCAAGTTCGACCGCTGCATCGTCTCGCCGGGTATCGACTTCCGCTGGGACAAGATCGAGGGGCTGGACGCAAGCACCGCCGGCATCATCCCGCACGCGTGGAAGGCGGGGCCGCAGACGCTGCTTCTCAGGAAACAGTTGGAAGCCATGCCCAACGGCGGCACCTTCATTATCTCGCCGCCGGTCAACCCGTTCCGCTGCCCGCCGGGCCCCGGCGAGCGGATCAGCCTGGTCGCCAACTACTTCAAGAAAGCGAAGCCCAAGTCCAAGATCGTCGTCCTCGATCCGAAGAAGAAGTTCTCCAAGCAGGGCCTGTTCAAGGAGGGCTGGGCGAAGCTCTATCCGGGCTTGATCGACTACCACAACATCGACGACGACGGCATCGTGCGCCGCGTCGATCCGAAGACGATGACGCTCCATACCGACTTCGGCAAACACAAGGGCGACGTGGTCAACTTCATCCCCGCCCAACGGGCCGGAAATATCGCCCAAATCTCGGGCCTCACCAACAAGTCGGGGTGGTGCCCGATCAACCAGCAGACGTTCGAATCCCGTATCGTCCCCGGCGTCCACGTGATCGGCGATGCCGCCATCGCTTCGCCGCTGCCGAAATCGGGCTTCGCCGCCTCGAACCAGGCCAAGGTCTGCGCCGAAGCGGTGGTCAACCTGCTCAAGGGCCGCACGCCGGGCACGCCCAAGTTCGTCAACACCTGCTACAGCCTGGTTGATGAGAATTACGGAATCTCAGTGGCCATGGTCTACGGCTACAAAGGAGACAAGATCATCAAGATCAAGGGCTCGGGCGGGCTCAGTCCGTCCGGCGCCGACGCCAAATTCCGCTTGAAGGAGGCCAACTACGCCCGCGGCTGGTACGAGAGCATCAGCAACGATATCTGGGGTTGACCGGGGATCAACGATTCCCGACAGGGGAGGCCTCCGGGCCTCCCCTGTTTTTTTTGTGGGTAGCGATGAGGCGGAACCGGTCATGGGACTTGTCTTTGAGCTGTTTTGCGTCAGCGGCAATCAGCATCCCAAGATAAGACTTTCGTATGTTGTCCCCTTGTTATTCCGAGACCGAGATGTTGACGGTCTTTTTGGTGATGGTGCCGTCGTCATCGGTCCATGTGAAGTTCATCGGCCCGCTTTTCGAAGCCCGGACGTAAAAGGTCATGTACGGGTTGGCTGCAATCGACGGCCCCCAATCGGAAACGAGCACGTCCTCGCCGCCGTAGTTGCAGACGAACTTGTTGATGATCTTCCGGGGAATTTTCTTTCCCGTTTTCTTATCCTTGCGCAGGCCGGTTTCCATCTTGTGTGAGATCAACGTCTTGACCTGGAACACCTCGCCCTTCTTGACGGACTTGGGCACCCTTACTCTGGCTTTTGGCATGTCTAATTCTCCCAATTTCCGCCGTCAGCTGCCGCAGCCGCCGATGGTGACCTTGACCGGGGTCTTGGTCATGTAAACCGAACCGTCGCTCATTTCGGCGACGGCAATCACGTTCTGGGTCTTCAACAACCGCACCCGCGTTGATATCTTGGCCCGGCCGCTGTCCGGCGTGAACCGGTAGGTGGCGACGTTGGGGTTCGGGTTCTTCTCGGCGATAATGTGAACCGCCTTGACGTAGTCGCTTTCGGTCATCGGGCTTTCGACTTCAAAGCCCACGGGAACGGTATTGCCGTCTTCCGCGATCTGCGGCAGGTCCATGGTGATCCGGCCCGATTTCATCGGCGTGTCGCCGAACTTGGCCTTAAAGGCCTGGGTGGAGGGGATGTGACCGGGGCCGTGATCGGCCCGGGCGTCGCCGGGGAAAAGGCCGATACCGGCAACGGCTACGACCCCTGTTCCCGCCATGGTCAGAAAATCGCGCCGATGGTAAATGTGAGGTTCTGTTTTTTTAGCCATCGAAATCTCCTTGGCATGTTTTTTTCTTATTGTGGCTGACCGCTTCCCTTCCAAGCGACGGCCGGCGGCGGGCAAACAATGCCTGGAAGGTGCCGTTTAAACTTCCATTTTCAAGATATTTCAAGCCTAACACGCCGCCGGCGATGATCGAGAGCAAGGCGATCAACGATCCCAACGCCAGGGTGGAAAGCCCGGTAACGCCTTGTCCAATGGTACAACCCAGCGCCATCACGCCGCCCGTTCCCATGATCGCGCCGCCGACCACGTGCCGGGCCATGTCACCGGGGTCGGTGAAGGATTCGAGGTGGAATTCCCCCGTCAGCTTGGCCATGACGAAAGCGCCGAAAATGACGCCGCCGACGGCGGCAATGCCGAAGTTGATGGTGGATCCGGTGAAAGTCATCAGGTACTGAAGGCCGTCGCCGACCGGGGCGACGAAGGTGAAAGACGCCAACGGCACCGGATCGAATTCGTCGGCGCCCAGGACCCCGGTGACGTACCAGCCGAAGGGAATCATCGCCCCGATAATCAGGCCCCCCGCCAGGTCGCGCCCGGACGACCGGAACTGAGCGCTTTTTAAACAGAACCACAACAAACCGCCGGCAAAAAGGACGGTAACGGCCAAGCGCGCCGTCTCAACGGACAATGGCGACAAGGAAGCCAGAAAGTCGGGGATTCCCTGGGTTTTCAGCCCCCCCGCCGTCAGGTCAATCATGGTCAGGTCTTCGAACTCGAGCCGGGCCAGACCGATCAGGCCCCTTAGGGTCATATAGGCGAAGATGCCGATGAACAGCGCCACTACCAGTGACTTCATATTGCCGGCGCCCAGGCGCACTAGGATCTTGTTGCTGCAGCCGCCGGCGATGGTCATGCCGAAACCGAACAGCACGCCGCCGATGATGGCCCCGGCCCATCCCAGATTGGTGGTCAGATAAATTGACCGGGCCAGGTCCAATTGACCCGTCTGGTGCAGGGCCTGACTGCCGATGATAGCCACGGCAAGCGCCAACATCCAGGCGCGGAAACGGTTCCAGTCCTCCTGGAAGACGATGTCACAAAGCCCACCCATGGTGCAGAAATTGGTGCGCTGGGCGGTGGCGCCGAAAACGCCGCCAAGCCCGAACCCAACGCTGGCAACCAACAGACCGACTGGAAAATCATCCATGACGGAATTTTCCTCTTCTTCGGCCGGCGAACGGTGCCGGACCGAAAGTTCGGTTCCCCACGATTAAAATCATTATATTCTGCTTTTATATATTGTGGTAGACGGAACTATCCCGTCATACGGGTCGCGACAATAGACAAACATACAGAGAGGCGCCATGGCGGACACGACACTCGATCTCAAGGGGCTGAATTGTCCGTCGTCGGTCATCCAGACGAAGAAGACCATGAACGGCCTCTTCAACGTCGCCCTGCGGCCGATGACGACGAAGTCGT
>CEPV01003795.1_pt1 | contig 12736 bp, 13 predicted proteins | sample 530451 | NCBI WGS metagenome assembly CEPV01 (sample SAMEA2620097, study PRJEB7988) | marine metagenome | isolation source: saline water (ENVO:00002010), including | reverse complement strand
ATGCCACATTCCACATTCCACATTCCACATTCTAACAATTTACACCACGCGTATATTATTGAAGGAAATAAAGAAAATACTCTCCCCGAACTCGTGGCATTTTTAGAGAAAGAACACAATGTCTCCACACGAGGCAATCCGGATTTTTGGTGCAAAGATTTTGAATCATTTGGTATTGATGACGGGAAAATGCTTCGCGTACTTCAGTCGCGAAGGGCGGTAGGCGGGGGACATAAATTTTTTATCATTACATTTACTACGATTACCAATGAAGCTCAAAACGCGCTTTTGAAAATATTTGAAGAACCAACCGAAGGAACTCATTTTTTTATTATTGTTTCATCACTTGCTGGAATTTTTCCCACATTATTATCCCGAGCAACGATTATTCCAGCGCACGTAGACGTGCAGTCATATGGTGTGTCGTACGAAAAAGAAATATTGGAATTCTTAAAATCTTCTTCTTCCAAACGGCTTTTACTAATACAGAATATAATTAAAGAAAAGGATAAAAATGCCGCGCAAAAATTCTTAAACCAGCTTGAAATAGTATTGTGGCGTGATAAAGACTCAAAAAAACGGACAGAAAATATAAATCACTCTTTAGAAGAAATTATACAGGCGCGAAGACATCTTGCCACTCGTGTACCATCGCTGAAACTTGTATTTGAACACTTATCGCTTATTGTTCCTACTTATAAATAGAATATGGGCTTAACAAAAATCCTCCTTTATACTGGAATTTTTATCGCAGGATTTGTCATAATTTCGCTGTGGAATTTTTATTCTGTCATACGGCCGCCAAAAATAGATATCCCACTTACTCCTACCGATTTTGGCCTCACCATTGAAGAGGTGACGATTACTACAGCTGATAAATTAACACTCTCGGCATGGCTTATTGAAAATCCTCAAACGAGAAAGAAAAAACGCGCGGTGATGATCTTACACGGATATCCCGCAGACAAACGGGACATGCTTTCATTTGCTGGGCGCCTTCATGATGACTTTACGCTTCTCCTTCTTGATATGCGCTATTTCGGGGAGAGTGATGGGGTATATACAACATTGGGAATTAAAGAGCGGTATGATATTTCAGAGGCCATTAATTTTTTGGAATCGCGAGGATATGAAGAGGTCGGTATTTTAGGGTTTTCACTTGGCGGAGCTGTTGGACTTCTTTCTGCGTCGGAAGACACGCGCATTAAGGCAGTTGCAAGTTATGCTTCATTCGCCGATTTACCAACGCTCGGTGTGGATGTGTATTCGCGATTATTTATTTTAAAAAAGCCGATGACTGAGCTTATGCTTTTGTGGTCACGCCTATTCTTCAACGAGTCAGCGCGAGAAATATCCCCCTTGAATGCTGTAAAAACGCTTTCTATTCCTGTCCTCATTATCCATCCAAAGCAAGATGAACAAATCCCGTTTTCGCACGCACTTCTTCTCAAGGATGCGCTTACCCAAAACAAAAATGCGCAATTCCTCTTTCCTGATGGCCTCCACGGTGATATACCCGAAGACATTTATACACAACTCAAAACTTTTTTCGCTCAATAATTCAAAGATGTTAAAAACTCAATGTTTGATTGTTGAACAGCGGTATTTCTTAGCGAATTCATGTTATAATTTCAAGCGAGGGAGAAGTGAAGAGAGTTTGCTCTCATTCACTTCAACCGAGCGAAGGAATTATATGAATTTTTCATATAATCTTCAACATACTAAATACTAAATATCATATACTTAGAGCCTGTTCAATATCTCATGTCGAGATAAAATTTCAGAATTTTGAGCGAAAATTTTGAAAATTGAGAAAGAATATCGAGATATTTTGACGAAATTTGAGAAATTTGCAGCCAAAATTATGGGATTTTATCCGGCAAGCAAGACTTTTCTCTATTTTTTCATATTTGCGGTGAGATATTGAACAGGCTCTTAATACTTTTAAATATGTCTTACGATTTTTCTACATTTAAAAAACGGCTTAACGAAGCAAAAGATTGGCTTTTGCAAGAACTTTCGCGTGTGAGAACGGGTCGGGCGACGCCGGCTCTTTTTGATGGTGTGCGAGTTGCTTCATATGGCGCGCAAGTTCCAATCAATAATATTGCCGGCGTTACAGTAGAGGACGCGAGAACAATTCGTATTGCGCCGTGGGAAAAAGATCAAATTCGGGCAATTGAATCTGCGATTGCCAGTGCTAATCTTGGTGTTTCTGTCATTGTTGATGATCAAGGGGTGCGTGTCATTTTTCCAGAGTTAACAGCTGAACGCAGAGAGTCGCTCCTTAAAATAGTAAAGAGCAAACACGAAGACGCGCGTGTATCGGTACGTACTGCGCGTGATGAAGTTTGGGAAGATATCCAAAAGAAAGAACGTTCCGGAGAAATTCCCGAAGACGATAAGTTTCGACTTAAAGATGAAATGCAGGAAAACGTTGATGAAACAAATAAATCGCTTGACGCGTCTGTAGAGCGAAAAAAGAAAGAAATTTCGGTCTAAGCCGAAATTTCACAGATTTATGAATTTTCGTGTTTCATAAATCTTGAATCATAAATCTTATATCTTAAATTGATGAACATTATAATTTTTCTTATTGTGCTGGCCATTCTCATACTCGTTCATGAGTTCGGGCATTTTATTGTTGCGAAAAAAACGGGTATTCGTGTTGATGAATTCGGGCTTGGATTTCCACCAAAACTTTTTGGCATTAAAAAAGGGGAGACAGAATACACATTCAACCTTATTCCGTTCGGTGGATTTGTGAGGATTTTCGGTGAAAATCCGGATGAAGAATCTTTGCGTGGCCCTGATAGCGCTCGGAGTTTTGTAAACAAACCAAAATGGATTCAAGCGGCTGTAATAGTTGCTGGTGTTGGTTTTAATTTTCTACTCGCGTGGGTTTTGACTTCAGTAGGTTTTATGGCAGGTCTTCCAATGCCAACTGATGCCGCTCCAGTAGGCGCGTCTGTAATGAACGAGCAGTTGATTATCACAGCTGTGGAGAATAATTCTCCAGCGGAAGAAGTGAAATTGCAAGCGGGGGATATTATCCTTTCGTTGGAGTCAGGAGAAGAAGGGGAAATAGTAGATACTCCGAGCAGTGAAATAGTTCAGAATTTTATTGTGGGACACGACGAAGAAGAATTTATGCTTACCTATAAGCGCGGAGAAGAAATAAAAACAGTGGCGCTTACTCCGCGTCGCGGTATCATTGGCGATACACCTGCTATCGGTATTGCGATGAGTTCGGTTGGTATCGTGAGCTTGCCGCCGCATCGCGCAGTGTGGGAAGGAGGAAAGACAACTGTCATGCTTATAGGCGCGGTAGTGGTTGCGTTTGCAGGGCTTGTTGCAGATGCGTTTAAAGGCACTGCAGATTTTGCAAATCTCGCGGGGCCAGTTGGTATTGTCTCGCTTGTAGGAGACGCGACGAATCTCGGATTTGTTTACTTGCTTGGCTTTGTCGCATTTATTTCAATTAATCTCGGCGTCTTAAACTTGCTTCCAATTCCAGCGCTTGACGGCGGCCGCTTACTCTTTCTTTTTATTGAAACTATCAAAGGCTCACCTATGAACCCAAAAATCATAAATACTGTACATGCAATTGGCTTTGTCCTTCTTATTCTCCTTATGGTTGTTGTTACTTATAATGACATTGCGCGTCTATTTGTTGAATAATAAAATATTTCGCAAATGCTTCGCAAGGTCAGCCGGGCAGAGCCCTCTGTGCGATGCCGGACCTTGCCAGGGAGAAGACTCAGACCACCAGCACTTGACATGTCTATATCTACTGTGTTATACCACATACAGATATGATTGCTTGAAATGGCTCAGGAAGCCTATTGGCATAAAAAGGAAAGGGATCTCACATGAAGCGAGCTCTGCTGATCGTAGTGCTTTTGTTTTCTCTTACAAATCCCGTTTATGCAAAAACCGTGAACGTTGTTGGTAAAATTACCCCTAAATATATTGAATCGGTTTTGCGTGAGTTGGAGCCTGGAGATACGATTCATGTAAACTCACGGGGTGGTGATGTAGCCGCGGCCTTTAAGTTGGCTCAATTTATTCGGAAGAACGATATTAACATACACCTTCACTCAACAGGTTTGTGTCGGAGTGCTTGTGTCCTTTTCTTTGCATGCGGTGTCAAAAGAACTGCTGGGAAACGAGCACAATTCTTTATTCACCCTCCTATTGTTAGAGAGACTGGGAACCCATATTTCGCACTCACTTTCTGGCTTTACTACGAGCTTATTGAATGTGGTGTGAGTCCAGACATAAAGTTACTTCCCCCAACCAGAGATGATGTTCTGATTGTGCCTTATGAGCTTGCGGGGAAGTTGAATTTGGTAAACGAAGATTGATTTACCTGAAAGTTTGATTTCCAAGTGAAAAGCCGCGCTTCTTGAGCGCGGCTTTTTTAGTGTTTGAACTCTTGTGTTTTTTGGGCTATGATTGTGAATAATGTTACTTTCTCAACTTTTTACAAAAACTAGAAAAGAAGCGCTCAAAGATGAAGTTGCAAAAAATGCTCAGCTTCTGATTCGTGCTGGATTTATTCATAAAGAAATGGCTGGTGTCTATGCGTATCTGCCACTTGGTTTGCGTGTACTTTCAAAAATAGAAAACATTATCCGCGAGGAGCTCAACAGTGTGGGCGGGCAAGAGATGCTTATGACTGCTCTTCAAAAAAAAGAACTCTGGGAAAAGACAAACAGATGGGATGACAAGGTTGTGGACGATTGGTTCAAAACAACACTAAAAAATGGCACTGAACTGAGGCTCGCGTTCACTCACGAAGAACCACTTACCAACATTATGACCAACTTTGTTTCTTCGTACAAAGATCTGCCAATTTATGCATACCAGTTTCAGACAAAGTTTCGTAACGAGCTTCGGGCAAAGTCTGGCATCATGCGCGGACGGGAATTTCTCATGAAAGATTTGTATGATTTTTCGCGCAGCAAAGAGGAGCATGAGAAATTTTATGAGAAAATGAAAGAGGTGTATATGACTATTTTCAAACGGCTCGGTATTGGTGACCAGACGTATCTCACCATGTCTTCGGGCGGTAGTTTTTCAAAATATTCTTTTGAGTTTCAGACTATTACGGATGCGGGAGAGGATACTATTTTGTATGATGAAAAAACAGGTGTTGCGGTTAACAAAGACGACGACTCGGAAGATATTTTTGCGGACTTTGGCATAGACAGGAGCTCTTTAGACCTTAAGGAGGCGCGTAGCGTTGAGGTAGGGGATATTTATTCACTTGGAGAGAAATATTCAAAAGCGCTCGGGCTGACGTATAAAAACGAAGACGGTAAGGAGCAATATGTGTACATGGGTTCGTATGGACTCGGGCTAGGGCGACTCATGGGAACAATTGTTGAAGCACTCTCGGACGAAAAAGGAATTGTTTGGCCGGGATCGGTAGCGCCGTTTACGTATCATCTTTTGTGCTTGAGTAAGGAATCAAGAATTAAAAATCAGGCAGATAAGATATATGACCAATTGCGTGGAAAAAATATTGAAGTGTTGTATGACGATAGAGATGTGAGCGTCGGAGTTAAATTTGCCGATGCGGATCTCATTGGTATTCCAAAACAGATGATCGTTAGCGAGAAAACGCTTGAAAAAGGTACGGAAGCCATTGAGATAAAAAACAGGAAAGACGGAACTACAACTCAAGGTAATGTCGGGGATATAGAGCTCTAATATGATATGCTTCAAAAATTTAATAACACTTCAGAAAAAATATATAAACTATTTTCAAACAGCATAGGCATTGATTTAGGAACAGCAAATACTCTGGTTTATGTACACAATTACGGCATTATAGTAAACGAACCATCAGTTGTTGCCGTTAATCAAAAGACAGGACAGGTGGTTGCGGTTGGAACACAGGCAAAACAGATGCTCGGAAGAACGCCGTCACATATTTCGGCAGTTAGACCGCTTGTTGATGGTGTCGTGTCAAATTTTGAAATAGCAGAAGAGATGCTCACGTATTTTTTACGAAAAGTACATAATCTTTCTCCAAAATTTATCCGACCTACAGTTGTTGTGGGCGTGCCCTCTGGTATCACGAATGTTGAGACGCGCGCTGTGCGTGATGCGGCAAAATCTGCGGGCGCGCGCCAGGTCTACATTGTAGAAGAGCCGATGGCGGCCGCGCTTGGCATAGAATTGCCGATCAAAGATCCGGTCGGAAGTATGGTAGTTGATGTCGGTGGCGGTAATACCGATATTGCGGTCATCTCGCTTTCAGGCATTGTCCAATCAAAAAATCTCCGCATTGCTGGCGACAGATTTAACGAAGACATTGTCTCGTATATTCGGAATGAATTTAAAATCTTAATCGGAGAGAGAACAGCGGAGAGCATTAAAATTGCAATCGGCTCGGTTGTTGAAACCGACGAGTTGGTAGAAGCTCCGGTACGCGGCAGGGATCTGGTAACCGGCTTACCGCGAGAAGTAATTATTACAGATGCTGATATACGTGAAGCAATTTCTAACTCTATTATGATGCTCATCAACTCAGTGAAGGAAGTTCTTGAGACAACGCCACCCGAAGTGCTTTCAGATGTTATGTTGCGCGGTATTGTGCTTGTTGGAGGGGGTGCTACTATTCCCGGTCTTGCAAATCTTCTAGAAGAGGCACTTCATATCCCAATTCATATTGCTCATGATCCTATGACCGCGGTTGTTCGTGGCGCCGGCGTTATTCTTGAGAACATTGATGCACATCGTGATATTTTAATTGACAGTGATGATGAATTACCGGCGATAGAATAATGATAATCCGAATACTCCGAATTATAATCCGAATTAACATATGCGAGAGCAACATAAACATGCGATAAAAGTTTTTCTTGTACGGAGCGTGCTTATTGCCACGCTTTTATTTGCGCTTTCCTACGTTGATAGTATTAGAGAGCCACTCTCTCGCGCTACCACATTTGTCGCGGCGCCTTTTTGGGCAGGATATCAATATGCGATTGATAAAACCTCTGCAATAAAAAATATTTTTGTAGGAAAACAAAAACTTGCAGAAGAGAATGAAATGTTGTACAGGATGCTTGAAACAGCACGTATTCATCTAATACAATCAAGCACTCTTCAAACAGAGAACGCAGAACTCAAAACACTTCTTAAAAGGCATGAAATATCTGGTGGTATGCTCGGCGCAGTGCTTTCAAGACCGTATTATTCTCCATATGATACGTTTATAATTGATATCGGAGCGGCAGATGGCATTGAAGCTGGCAATATTGTTTTTTCTGAAATGGCACTTGTTGGTATTGTTGAAGTAGCATATAAAAAGACAGCAAGAGTGAAACTCTTTTCATCTCCTGGTATGGAAATTGAAGTATCAGTTGGCGGGAGACGTATACCAGCGCTTGCGCACGGTCTAGGTGGCGGTTCATTTCAAATGAAGTTACCCTATGATATTTCTATTAAAGAGGGGGACGCGGTGTTTTACCCGTCTCTTGAAAGTCCCCTTATTGGTGTTGTAAAAGTGGTGAAATCGAAACAGGCGAATCCCCTTCAGACAATTTTATTTCAAACACCGAAAAATATCTGGGAGACTCGTTTTGTAATGGTTGTGCCGCAATTCCTTTTTTCATCCGAAGAATAATATGCGTCGTATTTTTCTAAACTTTTTATTATTTTTTTCAGTACTCTTTTTCCCGTGGCTGGTGACTATTGCCCTCGGAATTGCGGCAGTGTTTCTCGTTAGAAAATTTTATGAAATTATCGGTTGGGGAGTCTTATATGATTTACTCTACAGCACTTCTGACATAAACCTTTTTGGATTTCATTTCTTTTCTACCGCAGGCGCGATCATCATTTTTTACGTCGCAGAATTTTTAAAAAGCAAGACGCGGCTTTCTATGTAATTTATGGCGTTCTTGAAGCGAAAACACTACAAAGACATAAATCCGGATGAGATTTTTTTGGATGCAAGTAATCTGCCAGAGTTTGATCAGCATCAATTTGAAGGGCGCATAGAAAAGCCGTTAACAAAATATCCGTTTATTACAGTTGGTATTTTTGTTGCCATCATTTTTATTGTTTTTTTCTATCGTGTGGCTGATTTGCAGGTTGTTCGCGGGGATGAATTTAAAAGAGCGGCACTTAATAATCGTCTAGAGAGTACAATTATATTCAACGAGCGGGGGATTATCAGAGATCGGAATGGACTAGTTCTTGCAAAAAATGTTTCAAATATCTTGGATGATGGCTTTTCACTGCGTCAATATGCGTATACCGAAGGTTTAGCGCATGTGCTTGGTTATGTTGATTACCCAGCAAAAGACGCGGCGGGAAATTTTTATCAGGAGGAGTTTGAAGGCAAAGATGGTGTTGAGGAATATTACAACGATCTACTCTCCGGTTCATATGGCAAAAAAATTGTTGAGACAGATGCGCTTGGTGGGCGTCAATCGGAAAGTTTTCTCCGCATGCCTGTTGATGGTGAAGATATTACACTTTCTATTGATAGCAGGGTGTCCTCGGCGCTTTATAGCTTTGTAGAGAGTCTTTCTCACCAGATTGGATTTGAGGGCGGCGCTGGTGTTATTCTTGATGTCAGGACCGGTGAAATTATTGTTCTTACCAATTATCCTGAATATACTCCTAACACTTTGACTGCGGGAAAAGATCGGCAGAGCATAAAACAGATGCTTGCTGACGAACGAAAACCATTTTTAAACAGATCAGTTTCTGGCTTATTTACTCCAGGCTCAATTGTTAAACCTTTTATCGCGCTTGCGGCACTCAACGAAAATATTATTACACCGTCGGAGAAGATTGTAAGTACTGGTTCTATTTCCGTACCACATCCGTATATTCCAGGAGAAGAGTCGGTTTTTTATGACTGGAAGGCGCATGGGCCTGTTGACATGAAAGAAGCAATCGCGTATTCGTCAAATGTTTATTTTTACGAAATTGGGGGCGGATATGAAGAACAAAAAGGTCTTGGTATCGGGCGGATTGAACAGTACATGCGTCTTTTTGGATTTGAAAAAGAGCCCGGCGTTGATTTGTACGGTGAAAAACTTGGTGTAATTCCGACACCTGCGTGGAAAGAAGAAGTCTTTAAGGATGAATGGAGATTAGGGGATACGTACAACACGGTAATCGGACAGTATGGTTTTCAAGTAACACCGCTCCAAGTTGCCCGCGGGATGGCCGCTCTTGCAAACAGCGGTGTATTAATTACTCCGCGGCTTGTGTTAGATGCTGATGCTAGAAAGTTGTCGCGGAAAAAGGAGCAACGAATTAAAATTCCGAAAGAGTATTTTTCAATCGTGAAAGAAGGACTGCGTGATGCGGTTCTATATGGAACAGCAAGCAGGCTTAATCTTCCGCAGGTTGAGATTGCCGCGAAGACTGGAACAGCAGAGGTTGGAATTTCAAAAAAACGCGTCCACTCATGGGTTACCGGATTTTTTCCGTATGAAAATCCACGCTATGCATTTGCAGTCGTGATGGAAAAAGGACCGCGCGAAAATACAATTGGTGCTCTTTTTGTAATGCGGCAGTTGTTAGAATGGATGAGCGTAGAAACACCGGAATATCTGGAAACCGATATGTTCTAGATTCTATATTCCAAATTCTATATACTATTAACATATGGTCATCACCTACCACGGCACACAATTTTTTAAAATTCAGCAGGGAGACACCATGATTGCAATAAACCCTCCTGCGAAGACAAACCGATTTGGTACTAATATCGGTATTGTGAGTTTGAATGATCCTGACTTCAATGGCACGGACAATCTTTCGTACGGTGACAAAAAGCCGCTTATTGTTTCGGGCCCTGGAGAGTATGAGGTGGGAGGCATCTTTATCCAAGGGTTTGGCGTTCCGGTTATTTACAAGAAACAGCAGAAAATAAATACTGTTTATTACATAACTATTGAGAAGATGAGAATATGTTTCTTAGGGGCGCTGGGGAAACCGGTTTTGTCGGAAGAGATGGAGGAGCAGATGACAGAAGTTGATATTCTGTTTGTTCCGATAGGCGGAGGTGATGTGTTATCCCCCGCTGACGCGTATAAAATTGCACGTTCCCTTGAAGCAAGCATCGTCATTCCCATGCACTACGAAAAAGATTCTGCTCCGGCAGTGAAGAAATTTTTAGAAGAAGCGAGTGAGAAAGAAGTACAGCCGATTGAAAAACTAACGCTTCGGAAGAAGGATGTTGAAGAAAAGGAAGGAGAGGTTGTCATTCTCAAGCAATCTTGAGAATGAAATTTCCAATTTCCAAATGTTTGAAAATTAATCTAAATTTGTGTTTAAAATTATTGAGAAAGTTCAACAAAAATCCGAGCATACGCGAAAACTCGTTGCGCTCTCCGTTTCTGTTTTCGTTACTTTTATTATTGCTGCGATTTGGGTTTCCACACTTGATGAGCAATTGAGTACTCAGCAAGGAGGAACGCCGATGTCTCTTTTGGAGCAAGACAATCTCGCTCCCCTCACTCTCGTCAAAGACCAATTTAAACAACTCTACTCTGTTTTTACCAATAACCGTCCTTGGTAATGTTTAATTTCAATGGCTCAACCCCAGTACCACAACGAAGTTGGCTACGGGGCAGGCGGGTTGAGCCGTTGGAAATGCCTTATTTTAAGGTGTTTTTTTACATATATGTGTACATAAGCGCATTGACGATAGGGTAGAGCGTGTTAGTATAGTACATATGGCAAAATTAACACTTGAAAATAAAAAGATGAGCAAGTTAGCACACCGAAGTGTGGTTGCAGCTTTGAGAGAAATTTTAAGCGATCCTGATGCGGGGTTGGTTTTAAGGACGAATATGTTTTCTCGGATTAAGAAATCCGTTAAATCTAAAAAGAGCGGCAACACGACAGACCTCAAAATATTTCTCGAAAAACATCGCTTATAATTTATGGCACGATGGCGTTTTGAAATTACAAAGGAAGGAAAAGCTGATTGTGAGAAACTTGATAGTAGAGTTAGGAAACGTGTTTTGGAAAAACTTGAGTGGTTTATTGTTAATTTTGAGCATGTTACCCCGATCCCTTTAGGAGAACCTTTGAGGGGATTTTTTAAATTAAGAGTTGGCGATTGGCGTATTATCTATGAAGTTGAGTCTGGCGAACATCTTGTTACTGTGCATGTTGTAGACCATCGCAATAAAATATATAAACGGTTGAAATAAAAGTGTTGGACATCGGATGTCCAATATTTGAGAGTTTGAGATAAAAAAAGAGCCTGACACCGTATGCGATGTAAGGCTCTAGGACTGCTGTTCCCCCGCTACGTTTCGCTGGTATTGTCGGTATCGCTCGATTGAGTGAAGGGTCTTGTCTTGTATCTCTTCCAGAGAGTCTTTATCCGGGAGGACTTGGACCAAGACAATTCCCAACCGACAAAACCTTCTATGAGACCTCATTACTTCTTGGGCTTTTATTTGAATGCGAAGTTTTTGTTCCCAGGAAGTTTCCATTACAGCATCAGTTTTTTCTTGGCTATCTTCAGTATGAGTTGCGGCTCGGACAGAAATTAGCCATGCGGGATATATGCGAGGGTCACTCCATGCTTTTAGAAAGAGTCGCTCTGCCTCTTTACCCTTTTCGTTACCCTCTCTGCCGAATTGTAAACGTACCCTTCTTTCTTCCGCTTTGCTTAATCCTGTGGGACCCTTTTCCGGAAGTCCCAATTTTCGTCTTAGCGGTCTGCTGATCCTGTTTCTTCTGTCGCGTTTGCGTGACAATTAAGTTATCTCCTTTCAGCTCTTTCGTGTCAGGAAAATACTAAAATTACGTTGCTGTTATTCTACCACATAAACTAATCTATTGTCAATAGCTCGTAAAATTTCAGGAGATTCGCAACCTTACATCTTCTTTTAAAATAGGGGTATTTATGCTACAATAGCCTATAAAGACATAGAAGAATTACATGCCCAAAAAAGAAGAAAAAGACATAACACAAAAAGAGACGATTTTACCTCGTGAAATAGCTTCTGAAATGAAGGAGTCGTATTTGGATTATGCGATGTCAGTGATTACTTCACGTGCGCTTCCTGATGTGCGCGATGGATTAAAGCCTGTGCATCGCCGGATACTTTTTGCAATGCACGGATTGGGTCTCACAAGTTCCGCGCGTTTCAGAAAGTCAGCGGCTGTCGTCGGTGAAGTGCTTGGAAAATATCACCCGCACGGTGATACTTCGGTCTATGATGCACTCGTGAAAATGGCGCAAGATTTTTCATATCGCTACCCGCTTGTTTTGGGACAAGGAAATTTCGGATCGGTGGACGGAGATTCTGCGGCAGCAATGCGGTACACGGAAGCAAAGATGACGAAACTTTCCGGAGAGCTTATGCGCGATCTTGAAAAAGAAACGGTGGAGTGGCGGCCAAATTATGATAGTACAAAAAAAGAACCGGTAGTATTTCCTGCCGCTGTTCCCAATGTCTTGCTAAACGGTACGTTGGGAATTGCAGTCGGCATGGCGACAAATATTCCGCCGCACAACCTAAGTGAAGTTGTTGAAGCAACCATTCACCTTATCGACAATAAAGATGTAAGCACGGGCGACTTATTAAAATTTGTGCAAGGTCCTGACTTTCCTACAAGCGGTATCATATTCGGCGCAAAAGATATTGCGCATGCATATGCAACAGGACGTGGAGGTGTGGTAACTCGCGGTGAGGCGGAAATTACTGAAGGTGAACGAGGTGGGACACATATTATA
>CEPV01094399.1_pt1 | contig 12737 bp, 15 predicted proteins | sample 530451 | NCBI WGS metagenome assembly CEPV01 (sample SAMEA2620097, study PRJEB7988) | marine metagenome | isolation source: saline water (ENVO:00002010), including | reverse complement strand
GAAATTAGAGGCAAAACAACAGGATACAGTTCTGTAGATTTTTATTCCGGCTCAACAAATGAGTGGGGTATTGGGAAAGATACTGCTGGTGATTTTTATATTGATAAGAGCGGTGGTGGAAGAATAATAACTATATTAGCTTCTAATGAATATGTAGGCATCGGGACGATTTCGCCAAACCATAAATTAACGGTTTCAGGCAATATAAACATTACAGGTTCAGGAAACGGAATTAAATTTCCTGATGGGACAACACAAATAACGGCAGCAGATGGTAGCCAAGACTGCCGAGACAATAATGGGTTTGCAGGAGTTCCTTGTGCGGGTTGTTATACATGCAACGAGGAATCAGGGGTGTGTGATCTTCTCGGGTCAGAGTGTTTGGTTGAGTGCGGGGAGCCCATCACAGACGCGGACGGCAACACCTACAATACTGTCCAGATCGGCGACCAGTGCTGGATGGCGACGAACTTAAAGAATTCCGCTAATGGATGCCGCGAAGAGGGGTGGGGAACTGGTCGCTGGTGCGGGTGGCATGGTGGAATAGATCATGGTGATGAAGGATTATTGTATCAATGGTCCGCGGCCATGAACAATGCACCCAGTTGTAACGGTGCAGGGGTAGATCGGCCGGCATGTACTACTCCTGTGCAGGGGTTATGTCCGGTTTTCTGGCATATACCATCGCACGATGAATTCACAGCCTTAGAACGAGAGGTCTGCGACACTGGTTCGCAGTGTTTTACGGATTTTCTTTATGATGAATCAACGATTGGTTGGCGCGGGAGCGACGAAAGTCTCCAGCTTAAAGCCTCACCCTTCAGTCATCTTCTTGCGGGCTATCGCTCCGCCAGCAGTGGTGGTGTTTACGAATGGCGCGGCACGTACGGGTTCTTGTGGTCGTCTTATGCGCAGGATGCTACTGGCGCGTGGACTCGAAACACAAAAAGCAGCGGCCAGATCGACCGGCGTCCCATGAGCAAGATCTACAGTCTTTCCGTTCGGTGCATCAAGGACTAAATAGGAAAAGGGGACGCTTCTATTTTTCGAAAGCTAAGGGAGCAGCCACAGTAGGTACAGCTCTAACTAATCTGGAAAACCGAGCTACTGGCGCGCATAAACATACCCTTCTTACTACAACATACAAAGTGTACCCTCAACATGAGTCGGCGACCGCTAGTGTTCTTAAGTCTGTCAGTATGGGGGAGTTGAGTTCTGATGGTGGAACCAACGCCCCATATATGCAGTTCTTATACTGTGTTAAAGATTAATACTGGAATAAGAAACAAAGCAAATTCTATTAATGAAAAAACAACGAAAACACCAACAAACAAATCCAATAAAAAATGTCAAAAAACAACAATCCTCTATATTCATCTAAACAAGAATAATCTTTTCATTCAATTTTTCATTGATTTCTTCTCGTATTGCTTTTTTTAATTTCTCAATATCTATTTTTTCTAATTCACCGTTTACTATTGCTATCTTATTATCAATATTATTGATATTATTTTTTATAATATCTAATTTCCCCTTAGAATCATCTAATTGATTTTTTGCTTCATTGCTCTTCATATTCTTATTTATTTTTTCTAAATTTCCTTTTAATCCATTGTATTTTTTTTGCAGTGCTTCAAAATACTGCTTATCCAGTTCTTTAATTTTCAATAGCGCCTTCCCACCTTTTTTCTCATCCAATTCTAATTTATCCTCTTCAACTGCCTGTTTAAGATTGCCTAAAATGCTGATTATTTTCAGTTCTTCATCTCCAGCCAGGGCTTTAACAGAATCCTTAAGATAACTCTCAACCAATTTCCCATTCTCAAACGCTATCTTGCCGTATTTTTTTAATGCCTTTTCCAAAACAGAAAAATCATGGAACAGCCTGTCCTCAATTTCTTTCAACTGCTTCTCAAACTCATCTTTTTCTTTCAGCAAATTCTCAAAATTTTTGTAATTCTCGCTGGATTTAATATCCTCGATGTTTTTCTCTATTTTAGCATTTTTATTTTTTTCATCTTCGAGGTTTCTTTTTTCTTGCCCTAATTCCTTCAAAATGTTTTCTTTCAATCTTGTCTTATTCTGAAAATCCTTGACATCATTCTTTATTTTTTTAATTGCATTTATTTTATTATAATTGACAGATTCCCTTATGCTCTTTGAATTAGTTTCAATTTTTTTTATAATTTCAGCTATAGAAGCAATTTCCCTTGCAAAAAATTCACTCAAGATCTGGTAGGTTCTTGCAGTGCTCTTTCCAAGCAAATCTATATCCTTCTCCAAATCTTTGGACCTTCTTGTAATCTCATTAAAATCCTCATATTTTAAATCAATATTATTGAACAGATGAGAAACCTTTTTTATGAAAGCTTTTCTGTTCCCCTCCATTATTGTTTTTGCCCTGTTAGGAATATTTGGATTCTGTAATTTAGCATCTTCAAGCTTTTTTAAATTATCAGACAATACTTTCCTTTCTTCATTTACCCTACCAATTATCTCATTTACCCTATTCTTTAAGCTTTCAAGCAATGGCTTTTCTTTAGCATCCAGCCATTTACCCAACTCAGAAAGAACTACCTTTTCTTCTGGTTTTTCTTCTTCCTTTGCAAACAGCTTTTTTATGAATTTGAGCATAGAACAGCAAAATTATTATATGTCAGGAATCACTAAGCAATTCTTGAGCACGCCAGTACCTCCATTAACGGAGATACCCTAGTGTTTTTATAAAACTTTAGCTTAATATGAAAAGAAAACACATCAAAAAACCCGAAAAACAGAGAAAAATAGCATTAGAAAGGATAACTATACTATTCAGTGAGGCAAAAAAAATATTCAAAGAAGAGCCAAAATTAGCAGATAAATACATAAAATTAGCCAGAAAAATATCAATGAAATATAAGGTTAAAATACCTTCTACATTAAAAAGAAGATACTGCAAGCACTGCCATAAATACCTTGTTCCAGGAACAAATGTAAGAGTAAGAACCCACAAAGGCCATATGGTTTATTACTGCTTAAGCTGCAAGCATATTATGAGGTTTGTATATAAGAAATAAGCTGCTTCTGTACTAAATAATAGTCAAAACCGAAACATTTATATATGAAAACATTACCTTCTAGTAGTAAAGGAAAAAGAGGTTCTAATTAGGCTTTAATAGCCTTTTTTAGTTGTGATAGATAACTGTTTAGATTGTGTTATCTTAACACTAAACTAACAATACTGAGGTATTTAAAAATGGAAGAGTTTTTTGACGAAGACCAAACTGAAATAGAAAGCATGAGATCAGAAAGAAAGAAGCTTAAGGATAAAGATTTCGCTAAACTTATAAATAAGAAAGATATGAATAAGTTTGAGTTGGATGAGTTGTTTATGTAGGTAAAATGGAAATTAAGAGATAATTCTCTCATAATTCTTAAAAGAACTTTAGATAAGTCAATTAAAGAATTAGACATTAAAAATACATATACAATATGATACATAAATTTTTATAGCTCAAAAAATTTCTATTTCTCATGCAATCCTACAACCTAGAACTAAATAAAGCAGTACAAGAAATAAAAAAAGCAAAAGCTAAACTAGTTTGCATACAGCTGCCAGACGGCTTAAAACCAAAAGCAAACGAAATCCAGCAGCATATTGAAAAAAACACAAACTCCTCAGTCATTATATGGCTTGGAAGCTGTTGGGGTGGTTGTGATGTGCCTTTAGCAGTTGAAAAGCTTGGAGCAGACTTAATAATCCAGTGGGGCCATACAGAATACATAAGGGCATGGTAAAACCAATAAATTAAAAAACAATAATGAAAATAAAACAATAATTAATAAAAAATCATTAAAACAACAACAAATAAAAAAATAAAATCATATTAAATGAAAAAACAAAAAATAATTCTGGGAAGTGACCATGCAGGTTTTGAGCTAAAAGAGGAAATAAAGCAATATCTCCAAAATGAAGGTTTTGAGGTGGAAGATACAGGGGCCAAGAGTTATGATAAAGCAGATGATTACCCCGATTTTATTGTCCCAGCAGCAAAAAAAGTGGCAAAAGATCCAGATAGCAGGGGCATAATATTGGGAGCATCTGGCCAGGGAGAAGCCATTGCCGCAAATAAAATAAAAGGTATAAGAGCAGCTGTATATTATGGCAGCAATATGGATATTGTAACATTATCAAGAGCGCATAATAATGCAAATATGTTATCTCTTGGAGCAAAGTTTCTAAAGAAAGAAGAAGCAATAGAAGCTGTAAAATTATGGTTAACAACAGATTTCAGCAAAGAAGAAAGGCATAAGAGAAGGATAAAAAAAATTTCTGAAGCAGAAAAATAAACATGCTAATAAACTATTTCCTAGCATCAGTAATATCTTACCTGGGATTATTATTGGGAATTATCCTGATAAAACTTGCCCCAGAAGAGCAAAAACCAGGAAAAAAATATTTTATTTTATTAAAGAAAATTTTATTTTTCCTTATTATAGCATTTTTATTATTTTTCTATAAGATAAACATGATTTTTTTATTATTATTGCTGTTATTCATGCTTGTTTTGATGTTAACTAATAAGCTAGAATTAGAAAAATCACCTCTTGTTTACTTTATTCTTGGAATCATATTTTTCCTGAGCAGTAAAATTATCAATTTGTTTGTAATAGAATCTATCCTAATATTTCTATATGGAGTCCTAACAGCTTCTTTAATATTAAACCTAAAAAAGAAAAATTACAGAGAAGTTTTTGTTAATAATTTATTATTCTTTCTGCCAGTAATAGTGCTTTATTTTATATTTCAATTACCACTTCTCATTTCTAATTTTTAAAAAGTATGCAGAATGGTTTACCATAATATGCAAAATAAAACTCAAAATAATGATTATAGCTATCTTCTCCATAGATAAAGCAACTATGGGATAAACAAATATCAAAGCCCCTAAAACAAAATCTGTCTGGTCCCAAGGTACAAAAGCCTTTCCCGGTTCATAATCTAATCTTCTCTTTACAAAACTCTCTATTAAATCACCAAAAATTGCTCCAAAACCCATTAGAAAACCCAATAATAGCCAGTTAGAATAATCAATTAAAGCTAAATCTAAAAAAATATTATTTTGGTAAAAAATATATTGAATATAAGCAATAATAACCGCAAAAAGAACACCAAAAACAAGGCCCCTAAAAGTTTTATTCTTTCCAAATATAGGCTTATTATCCAGTGTTTTGCCAAAATCTATTGGAATCTTAATAAAATTGATTTTTTTAACTATCACAGGAGCCATATTGGCAAAGTACGCTGGCAGCATGAAATAAAAGCAGCTCAACAACAAAAGTATAATAGATTCTGACATTATAAAAATGCTTTTTAATAAATTTAAAAAGTTTTGCATAAATATGTCATTTTCTAATATTCTCATTATAAAAGAAAAAGTTTAAAAAAGAAACTATGAAAAATCCAAAATAAGATGGTCTATCCTTTCTTCAAAAATCTTTTAGTATTTCCTTATTGTAGACTACAAATAAGAAAAATTAAAGGTATCAAAAATATACCGAAAAAGTCAAATTTTATAATAACGTCAAATCATGAAAATAGGATTGACCCTTTATACTTATTATATCCTTTCTTGAGAAGACTAAACAAAAAAATACATTTTCTCGCCCAACCAAAATTATGGTTTTTGGGAGAAAAAATTTGCAGACAATGGGCAGGATGCATACCCTTATTTAACTCAAAACAATCCTATGCTGAAATTAAAGAATACCTTAAAAAAGGCAAAATAGTAGCGTTATTTCCCCAAGGAAGTTATAAAAAAGAAGATAACAATAAGTTCAAAACAGGAGTAATCAGGCTTGCAATGGAAACTAAGACACCAATACTGCCGATAGGCATAAAATCCTCTTATTTTCCCTTCAGTTCTGCATTAAACATAGGAAAATTGGTATATTCGAAGAAAAATAAAAAAGGTATTGAAGCCCAAACTGCAGATTTAATGAAGTATGTCTATGCGTTAAGGAGCAGCATTGGTTAAAGAATCCTTTTTCTCAAAAAACTCAACAACCCGCCGTAAGAGCCCAACATAGTAGTTCCATAAATCTTGGTTTTTCTTTTTTTTATAGCTGTCCTCAAATTACCCTCAAAAATTGTATACGCAGTTCCAACCTCAAACTTGAAATGAGCATCACTTCCAGCAGTTTTCGCCAATCCCAGCTTGTCCGCTACTTCATTTGCCTTTTTATTATTTTCTGGAAAAAGCATCCTTGCATTAAAGCATTCTATAGCATCAATCTTATTTTTTATCTTTTCAAAAGGCAATTTAAACTTATGGTATGGATTTGTCGATGTTCTAAAAGGATGAGGTATAACAATTAATCCATTTTGTTTCTTAACTTCATCAACCAATCCAAAAAAATCAATGGATTTTATGGGTTTTTTAAGGTAATATGCCAAAACATCTCCTGATGTAGTAGATATTTCTGTCCCAACAATAATTTCAAAATTTTTGTCTTTATTGAGTTTCCTGACTTTCAATGCTCCTTCAACAGAGCCATGGTCAGTAACTGCTATGCCATCAAGACCCTTCTTTTTGGCTGTTTTTAGCAACACCTCCGGCCCCATATTGCTGCATTTAGAGCAGTTTGTATGTGTATGCAAATCATATTTTAACATACAAACAGAAAACTATATAAGGGTTATAAATTTTATCATTCTTTAGATTTTTACATATAAAAAATGAAAGACCTATTTTCAAAACCTAATCAAATAACTTTCATAAGGATTCTTCTCATTCCAATCTTTGTCATGTTTCTTTTAATGGATTTACCTTATAAAAATTATATTGCCGCATTTATTTTCATAATATTGTCTTTATCAGATGCACTTGATGGCTATATAGCAAGAAAAAAACAACAGATAACCAATATAGGAAAGATTTTAGACCCAATTGCAGATAAGCTGTTAATATCAACAGCATTGATTTTTCTTTTTCTTATAGGAAGCATACAGTTATGGATGGCAGCAGTTATCATAGTGAGAGAACTTGTCATAACTGCATTAAGAATTTTTTTCCTTCCAAAAAGAGTTGTTATAAGCGCAAGCTATTTGGGAAAAATAAAAACAGTCTCGCAAATAATAGCTATAGTAGCAGTAATTCTTAATGCCCCTCTCAATTGGTGGCTTATGCTTATAGCAGTAATCATAACAATTGTTTCAGGTTTTGATTACATAACCAAAATGGGAAAGCTAAGAGGAGAAAATGTACTTAACTTGCCAAACCTAATCACAACATTCAGGCTTTTTCTGATCCCATTGTTTTTAATAAATTTGGTGAAAGCAAATATGAACTCTGCATTAATAATTGTTGCAATATTTATCCTATCGGACAAATTAGATGGCATATCCGCGCGAGTAACACAACAAATTACGAAATTTGGATCGGGCTATGATGTGTTTACAGATTTTGTTGGTATAGTCTCGGCATATATTGTATTTTCTTTAACTGGAATGATAAACTTATATTGGATTGTAATTTTCATTATACCTACTGTAATTATAGCAATAATAAGGTTATTTAATTACATCAAAATCAAACAGGATCGCCCGTATGCATTTAGAAAATTTTTTGTAGGAGTTGTATATGTTACCGGAATTGCGATAATTATTGACTTTATCTATGCATTTCAGATGTTGGTATTAGCGGCATTATTGGTTTATGTTTATATGTTTATTGAGATTTATAGAACTATGAAAATATCTAAATTTTCATGAAAAGAATAAATAATGCAAGTACATGCTATCTGGAAATATAAATCTTTTTAATACCACAGTTAATACCTTCTGTTATGGTGCACACAATCTTAGATTGCTACACAGATGAGGCAGCAGGCTTAGGAGTGCCTCCTTATTTAGGAACTTATCCAAGATACATAGCAGGCTACTTAAATGAAGATGCATATTATTTAACAATCGATGATTTAAGATTATGGAAAAAATATGATTCAAAAATTCACAAAACAAAACCGTCAGAAAAAACCAACATAGCAACATACAATTTGACAATTAATTATAAAAACATAAAAAAAATATTAGAAAGAACAGATACTTTGATTGTTGTTCTTGGAACTCATGTCCCTGGAAAATATCTTTCTGCAATACCTGGGACATTGCGTGAATTAATACCTTTAATCGAAGATTTAAACTGCAAAAAAATACTCACAGGACCTGTTGTTTATGGCACTCAGCACTCTGGCAGAAAGTTTTACGAAAAATCAAACCTAGAAATCTTCAACAAAATTGATTATTCCATGTTTAATTTTTCTTACGATAAAGTTAAGGAATACGCAATAACCGGAACAAAAATAATCAAACAAATTCCTGATTACAGAATCATAGAAATAGAAACAGGACATGGCTGTGATACTGGACGTTGTAGCTTCTGTACAGAGCCGTTAAAAAATAAAGTTGAATTTAGGGAAAAGGAAGACATACTAAAAGAAATTATTGAGTTTTATAAACTAGGTTGTAGATTTTTTAGGCTGGGAAAGCAAACATGCTTTTACACATCTCCAAAAAATATAGAACTGCTTAAGGACATAAGGCAACATTGCCCAAACATAGAAGTTTTGCACATAGATAATGTAAATCCCCTAAAAGTTGTTACAGATAAGAATCATGAAATAACAAAATCCATAGTTAAATATGGCACTTCTGGAAATATAGCAGCCTTGGGCATAGAAAGCTTTGATGATGAGGTTATAAAACAAAACTCTCTTAACGCTTCTCCAAAAATGACTTATGAGGCAGTAAAGGTAATTAACAAGTATGGTGCTGGAAGGGGAGAAGATGGCATGCCTCGCTTTTTACCGGGCATTAATCTTATTTTTGGTTTAAGGGAAGAAAGCAAAAAAACCCACGAAGAGAATATGAAATGGCTCAAGAAAATGTACAACAACAACTTAATGATCAGAAGAATAAATATAAGGCAAGTTGCAATTCTTGAAGGCACCCCCCTATTTAAAGAAGGCAAAGATAAATTTTTGAAAAAAAACAGAAGATACTATTGGAAATGGAGAAATGATATAAGGCAGAATATTGATTTTCCAATGCTCAAAAGAGTAGCGCCAAAAGGAACAATTTTAAAAAATTGTCATGCTGAAATATATGATGGCAATACAACCTTTTGCAGGCAATTTGGAACTTATCCGTTAATCGTAGGTGTTAAAAGCCGTTTAGAGTTAAAAAAATTCTATAACTTGGGAATAACAGGCCATATGCTAAGGAGTTTGACTGGGAAAGCTATTGTTTAAACTAATCTTTTAGATCATGCAAGACCTAGTGATAACACCAAAAAAGAAAGATTTTAAAATAGTTACATTTCCAATGACTAATCTTTCTTCATTAACTCTTTCTTAATCTTATTCGCATATTTATGCGCTAAATGCAAAGGCTCAGGTAACTTATGTGGATACTGTATACATTTCTTTACTATCTCCCTACTTGTTTTTAAAGAAATTTTATGGCCGGGGCTTATATATATCGGTTTAGCATGCTCCTTTGTTATTAATTTATAGCCTCTTGCTTCCTTATCCGCATAAATTGTTCTTTCCTTAACCTCCCCCAGCATTAATCTTTTTGTAACTCCTATTGTAGCTATATCCAGTAATATCCCTAAATGTGAAGCCATACCAATCCTTCTAGGATGTAATATGCCACTACCATTCACAAGAAGAACATCGGGCTTTTGCTCTAGTTTGCTAAAAGCCTCCATTATTGCAGGTCCTTCTCTATAAAACAAAAATCCGCTTATGTAAGGAATCTTTACATCAACAGACTCATATTTCCTTTCAATAACCTTGAAATCCTTATAATCACAAACAACTATGGCAGAAATCACCTTATTCTTAACTATAGTTTGTTCAACACCAGCTACTGTTTTTATATTCTTCATACTATCACTAATAATTACTTTCTTAGATAATTTCAATTGCTCTTCTTTTAATTTTTTAATATCGATCATAGCATTCCCCATATTTTCATTATTTTTAAATTTTATCTAAAAGAATTAATGATTATTTTGCAATTATTTTTTATTTTATTTATTGGAAATTATTTTTTTAATTCTATCTAATTGTTATTTTTCATTGATTGTTTTTTATTATTTTTTTATTTAAATTTTTTAATTGTTTTATTATATTTTATTAATTGATTGCTATTTTTTATTGTCAGTTATTAATTTGATATTATTTATTTTTTTATTTATTGACATTACCTTATTATTGGGCCTTTTTCGTTATTTTTTATTGGCTATCAATCTCTCAACAGTTTTCTTATTCTCTTCTTTTCCTTGTATTAACAACTTGCCATTTTTATACAAGGTTATAGTGCAAGAACCTTTCATCCTTACATGCTCGTGCTCTGTCGATGTAGGAATGAATTTATATCCAAAATCTTCCAATATCTTCAATTTTTCCACAATCTCCTTATCTTTGTGTTCAACTTTTTCTATGAACTGTGAAAAATCCTCTAATTTTTTCTGGAATTTTTTGTTCGCAATTTTTTGATAAGGCATCCAGCTTTTTCTGAAAATCTTGGAATGTTTTTCATGATATTTTTCTAGAAATGAAATAGTCTTGGGGTCGGAAGGATATCCAGATCCAAAATCAATCTTAATCCTTTTCTTTATCTTCTCTATTTCATTATCTCTGGTTACTTTTGCAATAATTGAAGCTGCGCTTACAACAGGAAAATTAAGATCTGCCTTATGCTCTAGAATTAATTCTATTTTCTTATTTCTAATAAATCCCATAACATATTCCTTATAACTTTTTATATTATTGCTTGGAGCGTCTATAATAGCTTTATCGGGTTTTAACAGGTTAAGAATCTCAGCAGTTTTCCTTGCTTCCAACTTGTTTAGGTTTAAACCATCATCGCCATTTACAGCTTTATCAACCTCATCAGGATACACAGAAATAACTTCATACTTGTAAGAAATATCCTTTATCTTGTCAAACAACTGCTCCCTTTTTAGCTTTGTCAATAACTTAGAGTCTTTAACTTTTAATTTAATTAACTCTTTCTCGTCTTTTTCTTTTACTGAAATTCCACACATTACCAAGGGACCGATGATGGGGCCTTAAGGCGAACTTAAATTTTATAAAAATTTAAAGTTCTCTACCTGCCTCATCAATCCCGCAAATTAATTTCATATAACAATCACCTTTTTTTATTTTTAAGTATAATAAGGACTCATATTTAAATACATTATTATTTTCAACAATAATTTTAAATAAATAACAAAAAAACAAAATCAAAATGATGATATTGTGCCAACCAAATGAATTGAAATTAAGCTGTTTTGGATGTTGTGGTAATAGTTACACTAATAAGAAAAAGATAATCAGAGATATAAGGAAAAATACCTTAGAATTTGAAAACAAAAAATCCCTTAAATCATTCATGACCAGAACTACAGAATTACGTTCTTCTGGGATCTGCGCTAATCTTATCCTTAAAGATGAAAAATTTTTTTGTCCAGGCCATCCACAGCTTAACAAAAACATAGATTATAGAAATCTAGATCCAGATTGCCATAAAGAGCACATATGCAAAACATATAGTTTGTTTCAAACATGGAATAAAGAAAAACAAAAACAATTTCTCAACTTCCTAAAATCAAAAAAACTTAACAGTTATGCTTATTCCATAAGATTGGATAACAATTATTTGCTGGAAGAGTTTGAGAGAGGCGCAAAAAATCAAAAAGATTAATAATAAGCAATTTTCCCTTCTTTAATAAACATGACTAGGAAAAAAATCACTATTGTTGGTGCAGGATTTGTTGGAAGTACAGCGGCCCATTGGATTGCTGCTAAAGGACTAGCAGACATTATACTAGTTGATATTGATGAAGGAATTGCCAAAGGTAAGGCCCTTGACTTGCAGCAAGCAATGATAATGAATAACAAAGACATTAAAATTATCGGCACTAATAGCTATGAACAAACCAAAGGCTCTGATATTGTTGTCGTTACTGCAGGAATTCCAAGAAAACCGGGGATGTCAAGGGACGAATTAATTTCAATTAATTCTAAGATTGTAGAGGATATATGTAACAAGCTAAAAGAATACTGTCCGGATACAATATTAATAATTGTAACAAACCCATTGGATGCGATGGTTTATAAGGTTTACAAATTAATGGGTTTGCCGAAAAATAAAATAGTTGGGATGGCTGGTATGCTTGATTCAGCAAGATTTAAGCACTTTATCTGTGAAGCTACAGGCAATTCACCAAAAGAGGTTGACGCAATGGTTTTAGGAACTCATAACAACTCAATGGTCCCTTTGGCCAGCAAGGCAACAATCAACCAAGTTCCACTAAAACAAGTTCTGAATAAAGAAAAGATAACTGGAATAATTGAAAAGACAAAGAATGGGGGTGCTGAGATAGTAAAATTATTGGGAAAAGGAAGCGCTTATTATACCCCCGGACTAGGCATAATGGAGATGGTTGAGGCCATTTTGAAGGATCAAAAAAAATTATTGCCATGTACTGCTTACTGTGAGGGAGAATATGGAGCCAAGGACATCTTCATCGGAGTACCGGTAATTTTAGGCAAAAGCGGTGTTGAGGAAATTGTCGAAATGGTTCTGGAAGAACAACAGCAGATGAATGAATCAATAAAGCATATCAAAAAATTAATTGATAGTTTATGATGAATAAGCAGGCTATAGAGATTACTCCCAAACA
>CEPV01075844.1_pt1 | contig 12755 bp, 13 predicted proteins | sample 530451 | NCBI WGS metagenome assembly CEPV01 (sample SAMEA2620097, study PRJEB7988) | marine metagenome | isolation source: saline water (ENVO:00002010), including | reverse complement strand
TGGGAATTTTATGTGGATTATTTTTTGGAAAACAAATTGGAGTATTTCTATTTTCTTACCTATCTGTAAAATTTAAATTTTCAGAAATGCCTTCAAATTCAAATTGGCTTAAATTTTATGGAGTTGGTATTTTGACAGGTATAGGATTTACTATGAGCTTATTTGTTGGAAATCTAGCTTTTGCTGAAAACAATCAGTATATGGATGGAGTAAAAATTGGTGTTTTATCCGGATCAATGTTATCAGCTTTTATTGGATATTTATTACTATTGTTAGTTACAGCTAATAAGAAAAAGAAATAGAAAAAGCTTCAGATTAAATTCCATTATTATTTAAAACAATATTTTTTATATATTTTCTGAGATCAGTTTTACCAAAATATTTATAAACTTTATTAGATAGATTCATATTTGTTAATGCTGATGCATATCTTTCCCCAGGTCTTTTTGGCAAATATCTGATTTTTGTTCCAAACATTTTAGCCACATCTAAGATTGAATAGCTTTTATGGTTCGCAATACTATAATGCCTACAAAGATTTTTTTTCCAGGCTTGATAACAAATTTCAACAGTATCATAAATATGAGTAAACCTTCTAGTCTGGTTACCTGGCTTTACAATTGGTAAAGGTTTTTTTGTTTTATAATGATTTTCGAAAATTCCTATTACTGTTGCCATTTCACCTTTGCTTATCTGGCTTGGCCCATAAACATTATAAAAATAAATTACTTCATATTTAAAGTTAAACCATTTCTTTAAATTTTCTAATAATTCTAAATTTTTTGCTTTTGTAAAAGCATAAGGAGACAAGTTTTTATCACTTCCCTTGTTTCCCAATGACGCTGATGTAGCAGAATAAATAAGTTTGATTTTATTTTTTAAACAATAGTTAAAAACAGCATTACTTCCGACAGAATTTGAATTGATACATTCGTTCATTTTTGGAAAACTTTGATAAATCCTAGCAAATTCACCAAAATGAAAAATGGAATTGATACCTTTGGTATTTTTTAGAATCCGAGAAATGTCTATTGTATCTGCTTTTATATAATTTACTCTATTATTTTTGATATGATTTTTTTTTGAACCCGAAGAATAATTATCAATACTAATTATCTTATATTTTGTTTTTTTTAATAATAAATTAATTAAATTAGTACCTACAAAGCCCGCACCTCCTGTAATAACAATTTTATTTTTTTTCATTTCATAGTTGCATCTTTAATCCGTCAAACGCCGGTTTTACATTGATTGGTAATTTTTGCAATAAAATATTATAATCCAGATCCGAATGTAAATTTGTCAAAATAGTATTCGCAGGTTTAATCTCTTTTAAAACATCAAGAACTTCATCAAGTGAAAAATGAGACGGATGAGGATTAAATCTCAAACAATCAATTATAAAATATTTTAAATTTTTTAATTTATTTAAGTTTGAATTTGAAAGTTCGTTACAATCACTAATGTATGCTGTATTAGCAAATATATATCCAATACTATTTATTTTTCCATGTCTCACTTTGATAGATCTAAATTTAATTAACTCCTTTTTAGAACCTAAGGAAAAATTGCTTTTTAATTTATTAGCATTTAGTATTGCTGGATATTCAGTTCCATCATTAAAAAAATATGAAAAGTTATTTTTTAAATAAGATAAGGTTGTTTTATCAGCATAGATATTTAACTTTTTTTTATTTTTTAGAAAAAAAACCCTTAAATCATTAATTCCATGAGTCTGATCAGCATGTTTGTGTGTATACAAAACTGAAGAAATATTTTTTATTTTATTCCTTAACAATTGAGATCTAAGATCTGGTGAAGTATCGATTAAAATATTGTTATTTCCTTTTGAAATAAGAACGGAACATCTTGTCCTGTAATTTTTTATATTTTTCTTATCACAAAAACCCCAATATCCGTCCGCCCTTGGTACACCCATAGAACTTCCACAACCTAAAAATGTTAGAAAAGTATTCACTGATTTAGTGAAAATAATTTATTAAAATTATTAGATGTATAAAATATTAAATCTTCATAAGAAATTTGTTTGATTTCTGCCAATTTTATAGCTGTATATTTTATAAATGAAGGCTCATTGGCAGATCCTCTCTTTGGCATTGGCGCAAGGTAAGGTGAATCAGTTTCAATAAGAAGTCTGTCAATAGGTACTAAGGATGCGGTTTTCTGTAATTCTTTACTTTTATTAAAAGTAATTATTCCACTTAAAGAGATGTATGCATCTAAACTAAGCATTTTTTCTAAAAAATCGGAAGATCCAGTAAAACAATGCATAAGAATTTTTGGATTCCTGGAAGAAAAATCTTTTAAAATATTAAAAGTATCAATTTCAGCGTTTCTAGAATGAACTATTACAGGAAGATCAAGATCAATGGCCGCCTCAATATGTTCAATAAATTTCTTTTTTTGAATTAATTTTTTGCTATTTTGGTAGTAAAAATCCAGGCCAGTTTCACCTATGCCAATAATTTTGTTACTTTCATTCCTGAGCGAAATTAGTTTTTTTTTGTCTACGTTAATATGATCCTTAGTTTCGTGAGGATGAATTCCTATACTTCCATATATATTTTTATATTTTAAAATTATTCTTTTAATCGTTTCAAAGCTTTGTAAAGTAGTAGAAATAGTCAACAAACATTCTACACCTGACAATTCTGCCCTATTTACAATTTCATCTAATTTCTCATATAGTGGCGAATGGTCTAAATGACAATGTGAATCAATCATTCTTTATTATTAATCTTTTGAAAAAGTATTCCCTGATTTATTATTTTTGTTCCAGGCTTATTTATATGATGATCGGTGATACTGCTAAGTTTTAAACTTTTTGTGTTTAAACTTAAAGATGCAAGAGCTTTATTTGCCGAAAAAGGTATTACTGGCAATAACAAAATTGAAATTTTTCTTATTATTTCCAATGAAACATAAATTATTGTATTTAATCGTTTTTTATCTTCTTTTTTATTCCATGGAGCTTCATCATTAAAATATTTGTTTGCATTAGATGATTTATCAATAATAAATTTAACATATTCATTAAGCTGTTGGTTATCCATTAAAGATCTAATCTTATCAATGTTGTTATTAAAAGAGTTTAAGATTTTTAAATCATCAGCATTAAAATCAATATCTTCTGGAACTGTATTTTTGCAGTTTTTTTCTATAAAAGAAAATGTTCTTTGACAAAAATTGCCATAATTGTTTGCTAAATCGCTGTTTATACAATTTTCTATATTTTTATCACTAATATTTCCATCGTTTCCAAGCGAAACTTCTTTTACAAGATAATATCGTAATTGATCTAGTCCATAAATTTTGATCACCTCAAGTGGATCAAGAATATTACCCTTTGATTTAGACATTTTTTCTTTATCCGATAAAATCCAACCATGTCCGTAAACCCTGTTGGGAGGTTTAATGTCTGCTGCCAGCAAGAAAGCCGGCCAATATATTGCATGAAATCTCAAGATATCTTTTCCAATAATATGCAAGGTTGCTGGCCAAAAACTTTTGAATAATTTATCTTTAAGATTAGGATAATTTAATGCGCTTATATAGTTTGTAAGAGCATCTAGCCATACGTAAATTATATGTTTTTTATCATTTGGAACTTTTATACCCCACGAAAAAGATTTCCTGCTAACGGATAAATCTTTTAATCCTCTTTTAACAAAACTTACAACTTCATTTTTTCTTGTGATAGGTAAAATAAATTTGGGATTTTTATTGTAAAACTCTAATAACCTGTCTTGAAGTGAAGATAGTTTAAAAAAAAATGATTCTTCTTCAACCCAATCTACTAAAGATCCTGAGACTGTTGAAATTTTTTTGCCGTCTTTTTCAGCAATTTCATCTTCATTATAGTAAGCCTCGTCTGATACTGAATACCAGCCTTTATATTTAGATAAATATATATATCCTTTTGATTCTAGCTTTTCCCAAAGAAACTGAACTGCTTTATGATGCCTTTCTTCTGTAGTTCTTATAAAATCATCATTAGAAAGATTCAAACTTTTGGTAAGATTTTTAAAAATTTTGCTAATGTTATCGCAAAAATCTTTTGGTTTTTTATTGTTTTTTTCTGCTGATTTTTGGATTTTTAATCCATGTTCATCCGTACCTGTTAGAAAAAAAACATTATAACCATCTAATCTTTTAAATCTTGCAAACACATCGGCAATGATGCTTGAATATGCATGGCCCATGTGGGGATTGCCGGACGGGTAATAAATTGGTGTAGTAATATAATAATTCTTATTATCCATGAACAATATTTTCTTTTATCTCATAAAAAGTATTATTCATATCAATATTATATTTTCTAAAAGAATTTAAACTTTCTAAAACTTTAGAATAATTTAATGATATTTTGCTTTTATTATTACTTTTTTTAAGCTCTTGGAAAAAGAAAAGTTCGATAGTATTTTGTAATAAATTTAGATTAGTATTATTTTTATTCCTTAAAATATACTTCATCAAATTAGAAATTACATTAATTAAATTTGAATCACCCACATCAATAGCTGCTTCGTTAATTAGTTTAACAAGATTTAGAACGATTCCTGGAGAGTCGTAAAAACTCTTTATTTTTTCAAGTAAATTTATATCAATTTTTAAATCATAATATGTTAATAGATTTTCTAATATTTTCTGCCTTTCTTGATTTGAAAAAAAAATCTTAAATTCAATACATCTAGATTTCAAAGTTTCGACTAATTTTATAGAAGAATTATGTATAATAATAACGAAAGTGTTTAAGTTATGTTCTTCAATAATTTTAAGTAACGCATTAACCGAATGTAAATTTAAATATTCCGCATTATCAATTAAAATAAATTTAATATTTTTTTCATAATTTGTTTTATTAAGATAATTAATCATATCCTTAACCTGCTTTATGCTTATAGATTGTTTATCAACAAAGTTTTCGATTAAATAAAAATTGGGATGATATTGCTTATTAATTAGTCGAAAAGATCTATTTAGTGGATTGATTGTAAAATTCATAAAATCATAAGAATAATCCTCTTTATTGCTTAAAATAGAATTAATAAAATGATATGCAAAAGTTGATTTTCCTAAACCGGGCTGTCCAGAAAGTAAAATATTATTAGTTAATAAATTATTTTTATATAATTTTGTAAATAAATTAAAATATTGTTCATAAGAAAATAGCTTTTCTTGCTTACCAGGCAAGAAATCTGTAGTAAAAATTTCTTTTTTTATCATTTATTTTAATAATTTTTTAACTCGATTAAAAATAATATCCTGATTTATTTCGTATTTATTAGAAGAATTAATAACCATATATTTTGATTTATTTTTATTACAAATCTTTAGAAAACCGTTTTGGACTCTTTTATAAAATGATTTTTTAAATTTATCATATCTGTTGATTGTTTTTTTATTAGATATCCTTGATTTTAGTTTATTAACATTCAAAAACATCAAAAATGTATAATCAGGTTTAATTGTTCCAATTATTTCTTTATTAATATAATTAATGAAACGTTTTTTAACGCCTAAACCATAATGCTGATAAGCTAAAGTTGAATCTGTAAATCGATCACAAATAATTATTTTTTTTTTATGAAATGGTTTTATTTTTCTTAAAAAATTCTCATTTCTTGCTGCAAGATATAAAAGTGTGTCAGTGAGCGAATTAAATCCTTTGTTTTCTCTTTTCAGTAAGAAGCTTCTAATATGTTCTGCATTTTTTGAGCCGCCAGGTTCACGTAAATAAACACAAGGAATTTTTAGAGATTTTAGTTTTTTTATCAAAGAGAGTGAATGAGAAGATTTGCCAGAACCTTCTATTCCTTCAAAAACTATAAAAAAAGATTTTTTATACATCTCCCCAAACAAAAAAGTTAAATGACCTGATAAGACTTGAGAAGATATTTACTTTTTTAATTTTTTCCATTGAAAAAACATCATGTTGAGCAAATAATCCGTCATTTAAAAAAATATTTAGCACACCTAACTTAGCATCTTTTTTTATGGGTGCGGGAATAGGTCCGTTAAATTCAATATAAGCAGTGATTGTTTTTTTTTTTCTTTTGGCCACCGTAATGTAAATGTCATCTTTGACATAAATATCAACTTTGCTTTTTTTTCCCAACCATATATCTAAGGACGAAAATATTTCATTTTTTTTTGCGATTTCAACAGTGTCAAATTTAGATAAACCATGTAGTAACATTTTTCTTGACTCTTTTTTTCTAGCGGACTTACTTTTAAACCCACTACCAACAGCAGTTATTCTTCTGCCGTTTCGTAAAATCGATGAAGCCAAGGAATATTGTTCTACAGTTAAAAATCCAGTCTTCAATCCATCAACTCCGATATTTTCATATAGCAATGCATTTCTGTTACCTTGGGTTATTGGGTCACCTCCGGTTCTGTTCCATGTAAAAGATGTTTCTTTAAAATAAGTGTAATATTCTGGATAATTTTTTATTAAATGGTTAGACATTTTCAATATATCTCTGACAGTTGAATAATTATTGCTATCTCCAATACCTGAGGAATTTGAAAAATTAGTGTTATTCATTCCAATTTCTTCTGCTTTTTCATTCATTAAAACAACAAATTCCTCTTCAGATCCAGAGATGCCTTCTGCTAGAGCAACGCATGCATCGTTGCCTGAAATAATAATAATACCTTTCAATAAATTTTCGACGGATATTTCATCATTTAACATTATAAACATTGAGGAATAACCGCTCTGAGACATTCGCCAGGCTTTTTCTGATATTACAAATTTTTCATTTAAGGTAATTTCACCGTTATTCAATAATTCAAATGCGACTATTGTGGTCATTATCTTTGTCATTGAAGCTGGGTATATTTTAATATCAGGATCTTTTTCAAATAGAATTTTACCAGATAAATAATCTTGTATAATTGCTGTTTTAGCTTGGATGTTAATCTCCGCATTTAAGAAAGAATTGTTAAATAAAATTATAAAAAATAATATTTTTGCTAAAAAAGTTTTCATTTATTTGTATTTATTATATTTAAATTTTCAAAGCCTAATTTATTTAAACTAAAATAAATATCTTTTACAGTATTAAAGTAAGCGTGGGGTCCTGAATAGACTTTAAATTTGTTCTTAGATATTTTCTTTATTTTAATATTTTCCAAGTTTGCTTCTTTTTCGAATCTAATTTTAACTGTTTCTGCAGATTCCAGAAAATAAAATTCAGCAATATCTATTATATACGAAGGTTCCTTTTTTTTAACTTTAATTTTAACTGTAGAAGAAGACATATCGTTTACATTTATTGATGTGACTGGCGCCTTATTTGCAACTTTTTTTTCTTCATCAAAAATAGAGGCTTCTTTTGCAATAAATTTATCATTTTCTCTGATTGATAAAACTTCAACGTAAGGATTGTTAATATCTAATTCCAATTTATCTGCCATCTTTTTTGTAATAACAATGTTGTATATTGAAGGATAGCTAGTGGTTCTTCTAATTTTTGCCGTTAAAGATTTAGAATTAAAAGGATTAGATATGCTGACCAAGACATTGTTTTTTAAAAATGAATGCAAAACATAATTTTGATCATTGTTTAATTTTTTGTCAACAATCTTATTCTCAAAAACTGAATTGTCATAAATTAAGGCAAAACCTTTAGAAGAAAAAGTTGGTTCTTTTATTTTTGAAGGTTTTTTTATAATTTTCATATCTTGAGTACATGAAAATAAAAAAACAAAAATATATATATAACCTAGATTAAATTTCATTTCTTATCATATTTGCTAAAGTACAAACGGTAACTCCAAACCTTAAGGATCTATTCCATTTTAATATTTTTTCATAATTTCCATAAACCAAGAACGCCGGTGAGTTCTTATTTCCTTCTGCAACTGCTAGGTCAGGTATAATCAATGCAGCTTTATATTTATCATTTACCTGTTGAATATCAGCTATACCTTTTTTTTTCCAAGTTTTGATTGTCAGATAATTTTTAATTTTTTTAGCGGATACATTGATATATTTTTCAGAAATTGGTTTAGTTAATTCAACTTTATGGAAACATGATGATTTATATTTCCAACCAATTTTATTTATATAGTTAGCGGCAGATGCAACAGCGTCATGAAGGGATTTTTTTAATTCAATTTTACCATTTTTATCATAATCAATTGCATGATTCTCAATTGCAGAAGGCATAAATTGAAAATTTCCATATGCTCCAGCCCATGAACCATATAAAGTATCTACATCAACCAATTTTTTATCTATTAGTTTCAAAAGTATTATTAGTTGCTTTGAAAAGAATTCACTTCTTCTCTTATCAAAGCTAAGTGTAGCAAGAGATGAAATAATATCCATTTTTCCAACATGTTTGCCAAAATTTGTCTCTATTCCCCACAGCGCTAGCAACAGCTCTTTTTCCACATTAAATTTTTTTTCAATTTCATCAAAAAGCTTTTGATTTTTTATTAATAATGCTTTTGCCTTGAGCATTCTAGAACGTGTTGCTCTTTTATTTATGTAAGTTTTCGTATCTTCAAAAAATTCTGGTTGATATCTGTCATACTTGATTACTTGTTCTAAATATTTTGCGTTTTTAAAACTACTGTTAATTGTTTCTTCGGAAATTCCTTTCTTTAACGCTCTGATTTTAAATTTATTGAGCCAAATATTAAAATCAATTTCCACATTAGAATATGAAAATTGTGGATAAATTAAGAGGAAAATAAGTAATAATTTTTTTATCATTGTTTATTTATTTTGATTTAAATCCTTTAAATAAATAATTACAGCAATCCAAATAAAAATAAAACCGATTAACTTATGAACACTAAATATTTCATTAAAATAAAAAATGCCAAGTAAAAACTGGCCTGTCGGCGCAATAAAAAAAATCATTCCAGAGGCACCAAGGCCAGCAAGTTCAACTCCTCGTAGATATAAATATAGCGGTATTACAGTCATTGGACCTGCCAGAAAAAGCAAAAACATAATGTTAGGATTCGAAAAACTAAAATCATTTAAGTCCTTTTGGAATATTAAATAAAAAAGAACTAAAGCTATAGGAACAATAAATGTAGTCTCTACAAAAAGACCAATATCAGTTTGAACATTAATTTTTTTTCTTAACAGATTATAAGTGCTCCAAATAATTGCCAGAATAAGACCAATCCAAGGGATAGATTTAAAGTTAAATAAAAGATAAATAACCGAAATTAAAACTAAAAAAATAGAAATTATTCTTGCTTTGTTTAATTTTTCATCAAAAAAAAAAAATCCAAATAAAACACTTAAAATAGGAAAAATATAGTATCCAAAACTTGCATCAACCAATCTATTGGTAACTACTGCATAAATCCATGTAAACCAATTAATAAAAATTAATAAGCCCGATACAAAAAGCATAAATAATTTTTTCTTATTATTTAAAACTTCAAAAAATAAATACCATCTTGAATATAGGGTAATGGTTAAAAGCAAAACAAGAGCAGTCCATATTGTTCTGTGAATTACTAGTTCCACAGGACCGACAAATGACACGTATTTAAAATAGAAAACACCAATGATTCCCCACCAAAAGGATCCTGCCGAACTAAATATAATTCCATTTAGTACTTTATTTTTCATAACTTTTGATAAAAATTTTCATTCATTCTTTTAATTTATTCGGCGTCATTACTTATTATATAAAAGTTCCTTTTTGATTGTTAATATGATATTTTGTTGATGAGGTGCTAATATATTGAACAAATACCAGGTAATCGAGTCTTAAATTAACGTTATGAATTTAAAAAAAAACAAAATGATATTTGATATTGCTATTATCGGTGCTGGCCCAGTGGGAATTGCTTTCGCCTGCAGTTTCGCCAAAACAAATATGAAGATCGCTATCATTGAAAAACAATCAAAAACAATCCTTGCAAATCCAAAAATAGATGGTCGCGAAATCGCTTTAACTCACCGTTCAGCTGATATATTAAAAGAGTTGAATGTCTGGCAAAATATACCTGCCAGGTTAATAACAACAATCAAAGAAGCAAGAGTTCTAAATGGTAATTCTAAATATTTTTTAGATTTTACGCACCAAGAATTACAAAAAGAATGCCTAGGTTATCTGATTCCAAATAATTTAATTAGAAAATATCTTTATAAAAGGTTAACAAATCTCACAAATGTAACCTTGGTAGATGAGGCAAGTTGTATATCGATAGATACTAATAATAATGAATATTCTTCAATCCAACTATCTAACGGTGAAAAAATAAAAACATCATTAGTTGTTGCTTCAGATAGTCGCTTTTCGGAATCTAGAACGTTAATGGGTATCTCGGCATTTATTCACGATTTCAATAAAAATATGATTGTTTGCAGAATGAAACATGAGAAGCCTCATAATAATATTGCTTACGAATTTTTTCGTTACACTCAAACGCAAGCATCATTACCATACATAAATAAACAATCATCAATCGTAACAACGGTATCCAAAGAAACGTCTAAATCATTAATGAAAATGAATAATAAAAAATTTAACAAAGAAATGCAGAACAATTTCAGTAATTTTTTTGGAAAGATGAGATTAATTGGAAAACGTTACAGCTATCCAATGATTACTGTTTATTCAAAAAAATTTGTTGCTCGGCGATTTGCACTAATTGGCGATGCCGCAGTAGGTATGCATCCGGTTACTGCACATGGATTTAATTTGGGTCTAAAAGGATTAGAAATTATAACCAAAGAAATAAAATCAGCTATAGATCGCAAAATTGATTTTGGTTTGCCTTTGGTTCTCCAAAGATACCAATCCAAATTGCATCGCGCTGCTATACCTATATATTTAAGCACTAATGGTATAGTCAGTCTATATACAAACACCTCTATCCCAGCTATGCTTGCAAGACAATTAGTTTTAAGAGCTGTCAATAAGATAAAACCGATCAAACAAACTTTTTTACAGGTGTTGAGATAAAGCACTGTTTTAAAAAAAACTCAAAAACCATTTTTTTTGTTTTTATAAACGACGATAGAGAATTTTGTTATTTATTTAATTTATTAATATGTATTATTTTCATTGGACATACTTTTGCTGATGCCTTGTTAGCTTCATATTCTGTGTCATTGACCTTAACGGTATAGAACCCTTTTTTATTTTTCGCTCCCAAAAGTAAACTTCTTCCATCTTTTTTATTCATCCTCCATCTATCTGGAGCTAACTCGATACAGTAATTGCATCCTATGCACTTTCCTCTTTGATAAGTAATTTGTATCATTTGATATTTACAATTTTATACAGTTTATCATTTGGTCTCACAATCTGATCCAGTCTCATTGAAAAGTTATCTCCTTTTCTTACACTTTCAACTTGCTTATCATTGAGTCGTATTTCTCCAGCTACTGTTTCAATTATTCCTGTTGTCCTTCCTGTAATAATGATATTGTCTCCTTCTTTGAGGTGTTCTGTTTCTAGATCAAATTCTGCTACTTGTATTTTTGCGAAATAGTTTTTTGCTTTACCCAGGTAAATTTTCTGTTTTGTGGCTTTGGATCCGTGAATTCCCGTCCATTCTCCTAATTTTTGCCCTAAATAATAGCCATCCCAAAAACCTCTGTTATAAACGCTTTCTAATTTATTAATCCATCCTTTCACCTTTTCCTTATTATATGTTCCTTCCAAATATGCGTCCGCGGCTTCCCTATAACTTTGGGTAGTTGTTTTAACATATTCGGGAGATCTTCCTCTGCCTTCTATTTTGAGAATATTTATTCCAGAATCCAAAACTTGATCTAAAAATCCTATTGTACACAAATCTTTTGGTGAAATAATGTACTCATTATCGATATCAAATTGATGTCCATCTTCTTTATCTATAACTGTGTATGTTTTTCTACAATTTTGAATACAAGCCCCTCTATTTGCAGAAGAGTTGGCTGTATGTAAGCTCATATAGCACTTACCTGAAACGGCCATACATAAAGCTCCATGAGCAAAAATTTCAATCTGTACTAAATTTCCCGAAGGTCCTTTTATCTGTTGTTTTTCTATTTCTTTTATTATTTCTTTTATTTGAAGCAAGGATAATTCTCTCGATAAAATAACCACTTCAGCAAATTTGGCAAAAAAACGTATTGCTTCAATGTTTGTAATATTAGTTTGAGTAGAAATATGAACTTCCATATTAATAGATGCAGCATAGCTAATAACTGCTTGGTCAGAAGCAATAATGGCAGTAATGCCCGTTTGTTTTGCTGTGTCTACAATCTTTTTCATTAATATTAAGTCGTGATCATAAATAATGGTGTTGAGAGTAATATAGGTTTTGATATTATTTTTATTACAAAATTCGGCTATTTCTACTAAATCTTTCAAAGTAAAATTGTTAGAGGATTTAGCCCTCATATTTAATTGTTCTATTCCAAAATAAATAGAGTTGGCTCCACCTTGTATTGCTGCTTGTAAAGATTGCCATGAGCCAGCGGGTGCCATTATTTCTATTGTTCTATTTTTCATACTGATTTCAAAAATATAATTTATAATCTTAACATTAAATACGATTCTCCATGAAACATTAAGATGCCATATAAATTGAATTTTGACGATTTGATTCTTTAATGGATAAAATCATACCCTTTCAGTAGATTTCAACCTTTGCCAATACTCTTGGAATAACAGCTATCTTTTTTTCTTTTTCTTCTTCTTAGTATATCTAAACTATTTTTTTATTTTAAATGTATCTTCAAAAAAATCCTGCCA
>CEPV01046206.1_pt1 | contig 12774 bp, 8 predicted proteins | sample 530451 | NCBI WGS metagenome assembly CEPV01 (sample SAMEA2620097, study PRJEB7988) | marine metagenome | isolation source: saline water (ENVO:00002010), including | reverse complement strand
TTCCTCCTTTTTGGCGCTGCCTTCTTTCTTCTCTTTGGCGCTGCCTTCCTCTTTGTTGCCTTGCGCTTCGCTGGCTTGCGCTTTGCTGCCTTGCGCTTCGCTGGCTTACGCTTTGCTGCGCGTCGTTTCTTTGCTGGCATAACGGAAGTGGGTAAAAAAATAAAATAGGAAAGGGTTGGAATAAATTTTACTTTTTCTTTTAGCAAAGGGAAAACTAATTCATAAAGCTAAAAAACAAAATTGTTGTTTATTACAAAAACAAATATTTGTGAAAAAAATGTTAAAAGTTAATTGTTAACTGTTAATAGTTAACACTTGCAACTCAAACTGACTTCAACATGTGTTTCATTTTACTTTTTTTAACTTGTAAATATTGTTTTTGCCTGTCCGAAAGTTTTTGCGATTCGATTGGCACTCGTTCGGTAACGATCAGATCATGCCCCTGCAAACCGATGATTTTCTTTGGATTATTCGTAAGAAGTTTCAATTTGCGAACTTTCAATACCTTAAGAATTTGTGCTCCAATCCCGTAATCTCGCAAATCTCCGTCAAACCCGAGTTTTTCATTTGCCTCCACCGTGTCCATTCCTTCTTCTTGTTGCAGAGCATAAGCACTCACTTTATTTGCAAGCCCAATCCCCCTTCCTTCTTGTCGCATGTAAAGGATTATTCCTGCTCCTTCATCATTAATTTTATCCATAGCCATTCTCAATTGATTACCGCAATCACAATGACAAGATAGAAATGTATCACCTGTTAAACATTCAGAGTGTACGCGAACCATTATTGATTCTTTCGGATTAATTTCTCCTTTAACTAGCGCAACGTGTTCTTTGTTGCACAAAGTATCGTTAAAAACATGTATTTTCCAAATTCCTTTGTCGGTTTCCAGGTCGGAAGTTGCTTCGAGTTTTACTTGAACTTCATTTTTGCGTCGATGTTCAATTAGATCGGCGATTGTAATGATAGGAATTTCATTTTCACTGGCAAACTTTTCAAGATCAGGTAAGCGCATCATGGTTCCATCATCATTCATAAGCTCGCTTAAAACCGCGGCCTGTTTTAGGACCGCAAGTTTACACAGATCAACACATGCTTCGGTATGTCCAGCTCTAACCAGAACTCCGCCATTAGACGAGCGCAATGGAAATATGTGCCCCGGCCTGACAAAATCATTTGGTAATGATAATGGATCAACTGATTTTTTGATCGTCACTGTTCTATCTTTAGCCGAAATACCTGTAGATATTCCGTCGCGGGCATCAACGCTGACTGTGAATTGAGTTTTTAATCTGGCAGTGTTGCATTTGACCATCGGAGGAAAATCCAACCTATCTGCTATCTCGTTACTCAGAGACAAACACACAACTCCTCCAGTATGCCTGATAATGAAAGCCATTTTCTCTTCCGTTATATGCTCTGCAGCAATCACTAAATCCCCTTCATTCTCCCTATCTGCATCATCAATAATTACGACCATTCCACCCTCTTGGAGAGCTTTGATTGAATCTGAGATTGAGGATATATTGGACATGAGGGGTAAAGACTAGCTATTCAAGGGTTACAAGGGAAGGAAAATAACGATTAGTTATTAAGGAGATAAAAGAGAGAAAGGAGTTAAAGGAGTACTAATCTTTTGTCTCCTTTATGTCCTTTATCCCCTTTAAACCCTTTTAGAAAATTACTGTAACTGTATAGTATACGTCTGCCTCGAAGATCTGGGCTTCTTGCGTCCGACCGAAACATAATAAGTCCCCGGAGGATACTTGTAGGAGTGATTGCATGTTGGGCCGGAGAAACCATAAAGATCAACGTCTTCCATGGGGTAAATCAAACAAGATAATTCAGATTGATTTGCAACGTCCAGAGTCAGATTTTTCTCGCTCTGCACTGTAAACCTGTAGAAATCAGCATAGTCATGAGAATCAAGAATATCTGTCTTGTTTAATCCTATTGCAAATAATGCGGCCTCCCTGAATCCGTCGTTTCCGTCCCCTGATGTCTCTTCCGCAAAGACTGTATACGTCGTGTCTTTTGACGTAGGTTGTACGTCCAACTGATAATTACCTCTACTTAATGCCACTTTTAGATAGCATTTTCTTCCCTCCTGGTATCCAAGATAATACTCAGTAGAGAAGCCGTCATCTTTTAGCCTATATATTCTGCAACTGACCTTTCCGATCTGTCCTGACTGAAGAGCTGCAACAATATAAACATCCTGCGTTCTGCTCAGATCGAAACTATAACTCTTTAATCTCCTGCCTTTGAACTTGCCGCTCTTTGTGAACGGGAAATCAACATTGTAGTTGGTTGCAGTTGAAACAGGATCTTGATATGACGAATCGCGGCCTCCTGATCCGCTATCATCTGTATCACTTGATGAATCGGTAGTTCCATTGCTCGTATCCTCACCTTCAGTTTGAGATTGAGTTTGAGTTTGATCCTCGGTTTCAGCACGCTCTTCGTCAAGTTGTACGTGAAGTGAATTGAAAATGTAAGCTGCTGCCTCGCCGCGAAGTAAAGGCCAATTCGGGAAGAACCTGGCACCTTCCTGTCCGATTATTGGCAAAATACCTTTGTCGAATCCTGCATATAAATACTTCGTGTACCAAGCAGCAGTTGAAACATCAACAAATTTAACAATATCCCTGCGTGCTTCAGTAATTTCTTCAACATTTACATCAAATATTTCCATTATCATTTTTAGAGCCTCTACACGATTAACCAATGTTGCAGGTCGGAAAGTTCCATCCGAGTATCCCTGTACATACCGATTTGCTGCCGCATCACAAACATACATTTCATACCAACTTCCAGCACCAACATCTTTAAAACATCCTTTGCTCGCTGCATCAGGAATTTTTCCTTTTGCTTTGTAAAGCATTTTCAGCATCTCAGCTCGGTTTACACCGCGTTCCGGCTTGAAGGAACCATCGGGATTCCCGTTTATAACCTGTGCACCAACTAGCATTTCTATTTCTTCTTGGTACATGTACCCGTCGGGCACATCAGGAAAAACCGAAGCAAATGCAAGCGGAGTCGAAGCGAGTAGAATAGCTGTTGTAGAAACAGCGGTAATCAGTTTGCGCATAAATATCATGGGGCAGGGTTCTGGCTATTGTACTTCTACTCAATATAATTCCACAAGTTGCCAAATGTAATTAAAAGTGAATAATGAATAATGAATAATTATTCCTCTTCATTATTCATTCTTAATGCTTCATTATTTATTTCATCCCAACATCCTCCAAGAGCAATAGCGAGCTCAATACTGCCATTGCCGCCTCTCTCCCCTTCGCATCAAGTCTAACCTGAGCATCCTCCAAAGAATCCACGTGCAAAACTTCGTTAGCAAATGGGATCTTATATTTAACCTGAATATTCATCATGCCACGCGCTGATTGCTTAGCAATTTCCTGCGCGTGCTGTGTTTCACCCTGCACAACAATGCCGAGCCCCATAAGAGCATTGGCCTGACCTTTGTCGGCTAATGCTGATCCTATTAAAGGAATCTCGAAACAACCCGCGACTGCGTAAACAGAAATATTATCTGGATTTATTCCGGATTCAACTAAAAATTCCTGAGCTGACTCAACCATTTTAAGTACATCTTCCTTATAAAAGGAGGAATGAACTATACCTATCTTCCAGTTTGGACTGACCTTATCTGATTTGCCAATGTCTGACTGAGTGTTTTTCATTTGGCAGAAGTTTGCAATTGTTTTGCATGCCTGACCATCACGTCAGTTTCGATATTAACTTTGTCTCCTTTATCAAGAAAACCGAGAGTCGTGTTTTCCAAAGTATGTGGAATGAGAGCAACAGTTATCTGGTTGCCATCGATTGTTGCAACCGTAAGAGACACGCCATCTATAGCAATAGAACCCTTGGGAACCAAAAAGCTAAGAACATCATCACAGACTTTAATTATCAATTCTCCATTCTCAATTCTCAATTTCTCATTTGTTACAACACCAGTAGTTTCTGTATGTCCCTGAACAACATGCCCCTCGAACCTGTCTGAAGCTTTCATTGCACGCTCAAGATTTATTTTATCTCCCGCTTTGAGTGAACCGAGTTTAGTCTTTTGGAATGTTTCGCTGACCACGTCGAATTTCATTAAATGCTCATCAAAATTTACAACACTTAAACATGCACCGCTGACGCTAATACTTGATCCAATCTTGATGTCATCAAAAGATTCCGGACGCTCTACAGAAATCCCCTTTTCGGTTATTTCTCTAATATTAGCCTGTGCTTCGATAATTCCTGTGAACACGGCTAAATTATCTATCAATTGTGCCTAAGAAGCTAATGGAGTGTTGGGATTTTTTGCAGCTGGACCTGCTTGGGTTTCTGCGGAGTATTTGGGCTTCTTTGGAGAATCATGAGTTAAGGTGAAATCAAGACCTTCTTCTATAGTTGGTACATACGGTTTGCCATCGGAAGTATACAAACTATCATGACGCATGATAACAATTTGACCTCCTGAAAAATAGATTCCAACATCTTCTCCAAGCCTTGCCTTAATTAAATCTCTATAAATGCAATACGTTTCATCCGTAGGACATTCTCTATTTTTTCTATATTGGCAACCCGATCCAACACAATTAACACATTTAAGAAGAGCATCTCTCATAGTTTCGTCTGTGCGTTCCGTATAAGGAACATCAAGACGACTGGACCAAAAACCTGTAGAGCTATTTTGATCAACTATAATACCGATAAGCTCATTCAAATATTTTACAATAATTTGCTCATCAGACATTCCGGATTCCCGCGTAAGCAACAATCGAGTTCCCATACTCACTCCATCAAACCCCATATCCAGAGCTTTCTGTATCTGATCTCTATAAGCAACTCCGCCAGCGAGAATAACAGGGCTGGTTTTATCAAATTTGCGTATTCCTTCAAGAATTGCTGCAGGATCAAAAGCATCTGGATCCAAACCTCTATTTTTAGAAAAACCCAAATGACCACCTGCGGTATTTTCATCTTCATCTATTGGAAGTTCTAAATAATAACCATCAGGTACCCTGAGTGAATCCGGCTGCTTTCCTCTCTTGGCGTATCTGTGATAATACGCTTTGGCAGCCAATACAGAAGATACGATTGGCATATAATAAAGTGAACGCTTCGGTTCTCTTCTTTGTAGTTCAGCGTTTGCCTCGGCCATGCGTGCAGGAAGCTTTTCGTCCATCCCAGCACCAAGCATAAGTACATCGAACGCGTCACTTTTGATAACTTCTTCACGAGAATCAGAATATGAAGGCAGCATTTCCATAAAATTTGCACCTTTGATTGCATATTCACATCTCTGACGAAGATATGTGGCAGCACTTTGAATTGCTTCTGCATTCATTTCTCTTAAATTGTTACTGTTCTGACGTCCAGCAGGTTCCTGACTTATCTTCCATCCTGGAACTGCAGCAGAATAAACACTTGGAAATCCGGCTTCTGCCATTGCCCCACAGAATTCCTCCTCCGTAAATCCTGCTCCCATCCCTCCATTTGTCAAAAACTTCTTTTCTCCATGAAACATGGCTTCAAGTCCTTGTTGCTTTTCTTTCTCATTACGGAATTTATCAACGCTTAGTTGTTCCCTCAGAGAATTCATACATCGGAATAGTAGCTTATATAAAGGGAAGGAGAATAGACTAAATAAGAGAGTTCATCTACATAATTGCACCTATACCCTAGACAGCGGATGATTTTTTTGGTAAGCTAAAGCTCTGCGCGCCACGCTGACGCGGGTCGGGCAGTTTTTTTATGGATGAAATTAAGATCAAAGGCGCAAACCCTTCGACTCAGCTCAGGACGCGCTTACCAAATATTCCTTCCAATTAGCTAATATGGACGAAATTAAAATAAAAGGTGCGCGAATGCATAATTTGAAGAATATTGATGTAAATATTCCCAGAAACAAGCTGACTGTTATTACCGGACTTTCCGGCTCAGGCAAGTCATCCCTTGCATTCGACACCATATTTGCCGAGGGTCAGAGGAGGTATGTGGAGAGTTTGAGTGCGTATGCTCGCCAATTTATTGCCCAAATGGAAAAGCCTGAAGTTGAAAGTATCGAAGGCCTTAGCCCGGCAATCTCGATTGATCAGAAAACTGCTCCCAGAAATCCACGATCAACCGTTGGTACTGTGACTGAGATTTATGATTATATGAGACTTCTTTGGTCCAAGGTTGGAAAAGTCCACTGCACGGAATGCGGAAAAGAACTTACGAAGCAATCGCCCAGCCAGATAGTCGACACTATTGCAGGAATGAAAGAGGGCAAGAAAATATTCCTGCTTTCTCCAATTGTAGAAGGAAGGAAAGGAGCACATATTAAAATATTGGATGCAATCCGACGCGAAGGATTTGTCCGTATGAGAATCGACAGCCAGATCGTTACAGTTGACGAAGACGTTCAATTGGATCCAAAGAAAGCACATACGATTGAAATCGTTGTTGATAGAATGGTAATCCGCGATTTGAAGGCCAAGGAAGACAAACCAAATCCAAACAGAACAAGGCTCGCTGATTCTGTTGAGCTTTCTTTGAAAAAAGGAGAAGAGGCAATGATTCTTCTGGATGCGGATAGTGATGAAGAAACTAGATTCTCCGAAGCTTTTGTATGCCCAGACCATCCAAAAATTGATATTCCTAAAATTGAACCAAGGAGCTTTTCATTCAACTCCCCGCACGGTGCATGTGAAGAATGCCATGGACTGGGCTCTGTTTTACAAGTGGAAGAACACACTATTATTCCAAATACAACGCTTTCGCTTGCCGAAGGGGCAATACATCCTTGGGCAACCTCTGCAACAAGAATGAGTTTTATGATGCGAGTGCTCGAAGCTGTTGCTGAAAAATGTAGCTTCAGCATGAATACGTCTTGGAGTGAGCTGGATGAAAAAACACGTAACATCGTTTTGTACGGTTTCGATCAACCTATAAGTGTCAACTGGCAATCGAATTCATTTGACGGTCAATACGAAACAACTTTCGAAGGAGTAATCCCAAATTTGGAACGCCGTCACAAGGAAACTGATTCCAGTTATGTGCGTTCGCAGATTGAAGGATACATGGAAGAGCTACCATGTTCTTCGTGCAATGGAATGCGGCTTAGAAAAGAGATATTGGGAGTAACTGTAGGAGATAAAAATGTTGTAGAGGCGACGGATATGAGTGTGGATGAAGCTAAAGAGTTCTTTAGTTTACTGATTCCATTTGAAGAAAGAGGAACTGCTGACAGTCGCAAGTCGCAAGTCGCAAGTCGCAAGTCAAAAGACCTGCGACCTGCGACAAGTCCTGCGACTTGCGACATTGGACCTTCGACTTTTGAACCGTTATCAAATTATGAATATAAAATCACAAATAAAGTCCTTCGCGAAATAATCACTCGCCTGGGCTTCCTTCAAAATGTAGGCCTTACTTATCTTACTATTTCCAGATCTGCCGCCACTTTATCGGGAGGAGAAGCACAAAGAATACGTCTTGCAACTCAAATCGGCTCAGCTCTGCAAGGAGTTTTATACATACTGGATGAACCAAGCATCGGGCTTCATCAAAGAGACAATGCCAGATTGATTGAGACTCTAACTAAACTCAGAGATTTGGGAAATACTGTTATAGTCGTTGAGCATGATCAAGAAACCATGGAATCCGCGGATTATTTGCTGGAGATAGGACCAGGAGCAGGTAAATACGGAGGTAAAATAATTGCACATGGAACTTCCAAAGAACTCCTTAAAAACAAAGATTCAGTGACTGGACAATACCTGAGTGGCAAGAAATCGATTCCAATTCCGAAAAAGCGAAGAAAGGGTTCTGGAAAAATAGTATCAATTAAAGATGCTCATTTACATAATCTTCAGAACATTGATGTTGATATACCCTTGGGAACATTCATTGGAATAACAGGCGTTTCCGGATCCGGCAAATCCAGTCTTATTCATGGAATACTTGGGCCAGAACTTTTAAGAGAGCTGAATAAAGCCCACACCAAAGGGCAAAAGATGAAAGAAGTAACAGGCGCCGAACATCTGGATAAAGCAATCGTGATAGATCAATCTCCAATTGGAAGGACGCCCAGATCAAATCCAGCCACATACACCGGAATATTTACTGATGTGCGAGACCTATTTGCTCAAACTCCCGAAGCTAAGTTGCGAGGTTACAAAACGGGTAGATTCAGTTTTAACGTTAAGGGCGGTCGCTGTGAAGATTGTGAAGGAGACGGATTGAAACGAATCGAAATGCATTTCCTTCCGGACGTGTTCGTGGTTTGTGAAACATGCAAAGGACAAAGATACAATCGTGAAACTTTGGAGATTACATATAAAGGAAAAAATATTGCCGATGTATTGGATATGACAATCAGGGAAGCACTGGATTTCTTTGCCGTTATCCCGGCTCTTAAGAAAAAACTTCAAACTCTGGAAGATGTAGGACTCGGATATCTACATCTCGGACAAAGCGCAACTACTCTTTCCGGAGGTGAAGCGCAAAGAGTAAAACTAGCAACCGAGCTAATGAGGCGGGCGACCGGCAATACTTTTTATATTCTGGATGAACCGACAACTGGTTTACATTTCGACGATATTAAAAAGCTGCTAACTGTCCTTCAGCGTTTAGTTGATAAAGGAAATACTGTTCTTGTTATTGAGCATAATTTGGATGTAGTTAAATGTGTTGATCACGTTGTAGATCTAGGACCGGAAGGAGGAGGCGAAGGCGGAAAAGTAATTGCAATTGGAACACCGGAAGAAGTTGCCGGTGCTAAGAACAGCTTTACTGGTGAGTATTTGAAGAAGGCATTAAATAATTGATAATGAAGAATTGAGAATTGAGAATATGCTCAAAAAAATTCTCAATTATCAATTGTCAATTCTCAATTAATCTTCCATTTTATCGAGCATCCAATCGCATTCGCCTCGCTGACCTCGATTTCTTCTCCCGCAACAAGGGCCGAGAGTGCATCTCTGAGTGTTTGCTTTTTAACTTTTGCAGGCTTTTCCCAGTTGTCATCTATCTGACCTTTGTATCTAAGATTTCTTTTTGAATCAAAAACAAAACAGTGTGGAGTGCAAAGTGCTCCATAACTTTTCGCAATCTCCTGAGTTTCATCAAAACAATATGGAAAAGGAAAACCCATTTCATCATGTACTTCTTTCATGGCTTCGAATGAGTCATCCGGATAATTTTCCGCATCATTGGAATTTATCATAACAAATTGTACTCCCTCTTCATCAAAATGTTCAGCAAGATCAACTAATCGATCTTCATAAGCTTGGGCATAAGGACAGTGGTTGCACGTGAAAACCACGACCACAATCGGGTCTTTGATCATGCCCGATTCAACCGTCATTCCATCAGTTGCTTTCAGGCTAAAAGAGGGCATCGGATCTCCTATCGAAAGGACCTTTGAGTTGTCATTAATGAGTACCATGATAAGGAAACAGAGGAGTCAGAAGAAACAGACGAACCAGAAGATACGTTGTAATTATCTCAGAGATAGACGCAACTTGTGAAGTAAAAATCCAACGCGCTGAATATGATCCAACAAATCGTCCTGTTGTTCCTTCGAAACGTAACCCAATTCAAATGCTAATAATCTTTGATAATGGAATTCTTCAAGCGAAGAAACTGCAATGTCTAGAAATTGAGATTTTCCCTTCTTTGTTCTTTTGCTATTACCCTCTGCTATATTCATTGGAACGCTATAGCCAGACCTCCTCATTTGACTCTTAAGACCATATCTTTCATCGGGAGGAAAATTCTTTGTAATTTCGTATGCCTTCTTACAAAGCTTGTGAGCTTCTTTCCATACAATAAGCTTCTGATACTGCCTTTCTTGCATAAGAATCTATGGGGAATAAAATAGGTGAGAATTGTAATATTAAGGTGTATAACTGTCCACCCATCATTTCCTCTGTTTCTTCTGACTCCTCTGTTTCTTCTGTTTCTTATGCACTTCAAATTAGCTTCCCAAACCACAAAAAACGTGTAGAATAACAGTTCTATGAGGTGGACTGAATTCAGAGCCCATATTCGGCACCTCTCAACCGAAGACTTGGAAAGAGTCAGGCAAGCTTTTGAGCTGGGGAAGGATGCTCATTCCAGCCAAAAACGCAAATCCGGAGAACCTTATTTTACACACCCAATTGCAGTCGCTCATTTACTGGCTGATATGGGTGCAGATTCAGATACAATTATTGCCGCACTTTTGCATGACTCAATTGAGGATACACATCTGACTTTGGAAATGATTGATAAGGAATTTGATGGATCTGTCACCGAGTTAGTGGACGGAGTAACCAAGTTGGATGAAGCCGATTTGAAAGACAGGCCGACACTGGAACAAGAGACAGAAAGCGTAAGAAAAATATTCACATTCATGAAACAAGACGTTCGAATAATGATTATCAAACTCGCAGATCGTCTGCACAACATGCAAACAGTCGATTATCTCGGAGAAGAAAGAAGTAAGGAATGGGCTCAGGAAACATTGGATCTTCATGTAAAAATTGCTGACAGATTTAGCATGAGCGAATTCAGAGATGAATTGGAAGCTTTGTGCCTGCAAGCAGTAGATCCAGAATTGTATAGTGAACTTCTGAAAATGCTTAGGAAAAATGAGAAGGCAAGCGAAAAGATTATCAAAGAATTAAGAGAGGCACTTAAAGAAAAGCAACCCAACATAAATAAGGTGGTAGAAATAAAACATGAACATAAATCCTGGGGGAGGCTTGAAACGCAAATGGAGACAGAAGGTGCAGCAGCGACTGGAGTTACAGCAGCTACTGCAGTATTTGTTTGCAAAGAAATTCAAGAGTGTTATCAGATCCTTGGTGCCCTTCATCAAAGCTGGAATCGAGAAAAGCTGTCATTCGAAGATTTTATCAATGCACCGATGATCAACGGATACAGAGCGTTACACACTACAATAATCTTGCATAATGGAACCAGAGTGAGATGTAAAATACGAACGGAAAAAATGGATGAATACTCGCGTAAGGGAATAACGACAATGTGTTTTGATAGCGAAGCAGCCGGAATATTGGATTACCTTCCTTGGACTGATCGTATTGCTACTCTTTCAGAAGATACTGCAGACAGATCAGCACAATTCTGGGAAAGCTTACAGAGTGACATTTTGGGAGATACAATTATTGTTTATGGACCAAATGACAGATCTGTTGCTCTGCCTAAAGGGGCAACCGCTCTGGATGGAGTGTTTTACCTCTTTGGTAAAAAGGCCCTTAATGTTAAAAGTATAAAAGTCGACGGATCAGAAGTTGATTTCTCCGCTCCACTCAACGAAGTCTCTGCTATTCAAGTTGAGCTTGAAGATCGGCCGAAATTTGAACGCGATTGGTTGCAATACCTAAAGACTGGTTTTGCTGTTGCAGAAGTTAGAACAGCACTTGCTCAACAATCAGATAAACAAAAGGTTAACATTGGAAAAAATCTTCTGCAGAATGCTCTCGATGAACATCGAAAAGGTTTTATAGAGGAATTCAACCAAGAAGTTTTCTTGAATGCGTTGCAGGCACTGGGTTACACATCAATCAAAGAAGCTTACATTGCAATTGCAGACGGCCACATGGAACCTGATGAAGTTTTTGATGCTGTTTTCAAGCCAAAGAATAACGCAAAAGAAACTTCTTCCTCGATTCACAAAATTCGCTATACGCACCCATTGGATGACCATGAAACTTTGAACAAGCTTATGGTTGTTTACCCTCGATTTAACAAGTTTTTCCGCAAGTTTACAATTCAACATAAACCTCAACTCAATCTTGGAATAATAGACTTAAAGGCGCAACTTACGCCCGAGCAAATGAAAAAGTTTGTTAGCGACCTGGAATCCGCAGGCGCGCTTACCGTCACAGTATTATCTTCCTCACCAATCCTCAGGTCCCTTCTAGGAATTTGCTTGATTTTCATGTTATGGGGACTAGATCCGGTTGTTGCAAAACACATTATGCTTTCACATAGCGTTTCTCCGATAAATATGACTTTGGTTCGCTATTTGTCATTAACCTGTTTGAGTGCAATATTCTTGATTGTCCAACGCAGGCGAGGAGCTTTTCCTCAAACTCCCATTCCTATAAAGAACCCATCATTGTGGATCTCTGTGCTTCTTCTGGTCGTAGTTGCATTGTCCACATATACAGCTCTCCTTACCACGCCGGCAACGCACTACACAATTCCAATGACAGCCGCAGGACTGGTTACAATAACAATGGTCAACAAAAGTAAACGATTCTTGTTTTTTATTACTTGGTTATTGCTAATTGTAGGAACTGTATTCTTAATAACCGAGTCCCCTTCTTGGCCCATCACAGGAATGTTCTTTACTTTCTTGGCTGTAATATCTTTCACCGCATTTTCAATTGTCAGTGAACACTATAAGAGGCGTGAGCAAGTCGGTGCGCGCAGTATGCAGTACTTCTTTGTGCTATCAATACTATGCTTCATAGTTTCGTTGCCGCTTGCGCCTTATTCGACATTATTCGAATTAAAGCCACATGTGTTAACAGAGATGGTCCTATTTAGCATAATTTTCGTAGGAACTCCTTATTACTTGTACTACTTGTTCCTTACTCAAAGAGAAATGGACTTCGTATTCCGATATTCTTTCCTGATCATACCAGCGACTATCTTGGGTCAAGTATTGTTAAAACAAAGCGTAAACTGGCCGGTCGTACTCTTTGCCGGAACTATAGTTATACTCGGAGCTATTTTGCCACTCGTATTTGCAACCAAAAAAAA
>CEPV01053873.1_pt1 | contig 12777 bp, 12 predicted proteins | sample 530451 | NCBI WGS metagenome assembly CEPV01 (sample SAMEA2620097, study PRJEB7988) | marine metagenome | isolation source: saline water (ENVO:00002010), including | reverse complement strand
GAGATAATTAACAGAAAGTGCTGCGGTTAGAATGATTGTTAGAATTAGGAATTTTGTGATGTGTTTTTTCATGCATTAATAATTTATTTAAAATTCCTCAAACTGTACAGGGCCACAATCCAAAGAGCAGTTTCCGGCACTTTCTCCTGTCTCGCATACGGTGTTTCCGCAAACGGGTATTGATTCATCGTCTCCAGCGTCATTTGAACAGCTTGTATCTTCAGGATAATCCGTCTGCCCGTCTCCATCATTATCTATGCCATCTGAACATTGAGTTGAAGTGTCTATAAATACAGTTACACTATCGCTGGCTGAAGAAAGCTCATTGGTACATGTAAGCCAATACACAGTATCGTTTGTAATTGGACCAACCACTTCATTGCCTGAGAGCTCTTTTGAGCCGCTCCACCCTACACTCGCATCGCAGGACGTGGCATTAGTGCTTGTCCAGCTGAGTGTTGAATTGTTGCCAGAAAATATCAATGTAGGATCCGCGGAGATATCAACAGTTGGATCATTTTGGGAGGAAAATACAACACCTCCAAATAAAGAATCAAATTCAATCCAGCCAATACCTATTTGTTTGTCCTCTATAGCGCTTGCGTCCCATGCAAACTCTTTGAGACTATTTCCGTTTTTCACAACTCCGTAATTCGGACCATTTAAGCTAATCCATCCGTCCCATTCATCTCCATACGATAATGCTCTTGCCCATCCTAACAGATTGTCATCTATAAGTTTTGCGGTACATTCACCTGATGGACATCCTGATAAATCGCTTTCATTAAAAGTTATCCACCCGACATTGTCGCTCCATGCATAGCCAGAGAGATTACCGTTTGCCACGGCATTAACTCCGTAATCAACTGTCCCGCATGAGTTTGTGTCCGTACAATTAAATGAAATCCACCCGATATTGTCGCTCCACGCCCATCCTGACATATTTTGCACACTTCCTGCTTTCGCCGTATCTACACCATTTGCAAAAAATGCCCCGTAGAAAAGAACCGCTATAAAGAGCAATGCCGCGATTGCGAGAAGTATATTATGTGCACTTTTAATTAAAAAATTCATAAAGTTTATAGAGTTAAAAAGTCATTATTGCTGTTCCAGAGATTGGAGAATCTGAAGCTTTTCTTCCTCTGAATAATCGCGTAGGTCATCTGCTCTGCTTTCTATAAGGTTGTTTAAAATTCCTTTTCTCTCTTGAATTGACGGAATATTTTCGGGGTCGCCTGCCAGTCCCTCCAGAATTACAAGTTTTTCTTCTTTAGAGAAAGTTTCTTTGGCCTCAGGCTCAACTAAATCAGAGCTTTTGGAAAATATATAGAGAAAAAACGTGGCACCAGCAAGTACTACTGCAAGAATAACGAATAAAAGAATGGGATATTTTTTGTGCAAATCGGTCTGCCCAATATTTTGGCTTTGGTCTTGAAAATTATTTTTCTGTGGGTTTTCTTCCTCCATATTTTAAATCTCCATATATTGAATATCTACAATAGTGATATTGAGAGTCTTTGTTGCAGAGCCGTTTGCCGAGAGTCCGAAGCGGTCTTCTCCTTCTACAGAAAGAGTGACTTCTTTTGTAAATATATTTCCTGCACCGTATTCCAAATCCATCTGCGTCATCTCTGAATTAGGGTTTTGGAATGTCCCGATTGATTGTCCTTCTGAAAGAGGCACTTCCTTATTATCTTCAATCCACCAATCCCAAGAAGTTGCACTTTCAACAAAGCTTTTCAGATATATTGGCGTTGTTCTTTTGGGGACTTTTATCTCCTCTTCGCACCCTCTCCAATCTTCTTTATTAATCGAACACATAAAATCGGCTTCTATGGTGCGCAATGTTACTGTCTCTGTAACAGTTACCGTCGTAGGAGCTGTAAACTCACTCGTTGTTGTTGTCGTTACTGGTTCAAGCTCGTCTGTACCAACTTCGCTTCCGCTGCCTCCAACCCCTCCAGCCCCTCCACTTGTAGCCACTCTTGTTTCAATCACCTGGCACACAGCAACCTCTGATGTCATAGTCACCCTTCCTCCTCCGATGGAACAGCTGTAATTATGGATTGATGTTACAAACTGTATGGTATTTTGGAGTCTTCTTGTACCCATATAGGTTCTCTCTTCCGTCGTTGTGGTAATCCCATCGTTAGTCTCTTGCGAGATAACTGTCCAGTTGCCCCAACTTCCATTTGAACACTGGCTTTCATCAGACACAGTTCGGACGCATATACGGTCAGTATTGGCTCCTGTATACTGCCGCACAGTCAAAACGACTGCCGTTATTACAATGATTAAAATAATAACTGAAACAATTTTATTCTGACCAAAAAGATTAAGGGGATGTATATTTTTCATATTAATTTTATTTATTTAGTAGTGTAAAAGATTGTTTCAATGAGACCATTAATATTAAGTATTTTCATACCTTCATTATTCCAGACACCTGCGCCCCTGTCAAAGACCCACCATGCAGGAAAGTGGAAAAGTCTATTATCAATCAGAAACTGCCTGTCAATGGGATATCCGCCCCTTTGTTTTGAAATATCAACCAATAGCTTCATATCATCTTTAGTAAGCAACTTATGCGTCCCATAAGAATCTTCAAAGAGATCTTTCATATGAAAGATGCGGTATTTTATGCCTATTGGATTTTTTTTCTTAACCTGGAGCTCTTGCCCATCGGGAGTAAAAAACTGGATATAAGGCATGCCGAATGTTTCCATAAGGTTGCCCGCATAGCCGATAACTTGGTCAAATGTGTCCACTGTCGTCAAACTCTCAGGTATTGTATCTTTAGTGAATTCATATAAATAAACATCCGCCTCGCCAAAGTATGTTGTCCCGTCTGATCTCAGTAAAGAATTAAAAGGAATTTCGTAAATACTTTGGGATGTTTTTACTACAAATACATCTCCGTCTTTTATGAAATTTTCTTTACCGGTTACAGTTCCTGACGTATTGTCTATGGTAATGATTCCAATCGGACTTTCAAGAATAATTTTGTCAGATATATATTCTTTCTTATCTTTGCTTAAGACGAAAAAGCTTGAGATGCCATCCGAAAAATTTCTTTTGGATGCCTTTAATCTGACTTTCTCCATCTCTTTTGCTTCGGTCAAGAGTTCGAACAATCCGTCTTTATCTGTAAAAACGAACCCCGTGCCACCTTTGCTTAAAATCTCCACTTTCGCGGACTGGATTGGATTGCCCTCTCCATTTTCAACTTTCCCCATGATTTTAATATCTATATTGTTGCTCTCGCATTCCTCTCCGAACTCTCTGCAATTGCGCGTGTGAAATTCGTCCCTTTTATCGTAATCGCCTTCAAGGCCGGAAAGATATCCGAGTTTAAAGAGATCATCTGATGTATAATCGTCAGTGGAGAGTTTTTCCTTTAAATATGATTCGGCCGTTTTTGAATCCACGCGGGACGAAAAAGAATGGATGCCATTATGAAACTGTATAGAGTCGGGAAGCTCTTCTTCTCTGACAAAGCGCATATTCTTCCTTGGGATTATTCTGGATTCTTCGACTTGCCTGTAAAAATCAGCGAGCTGTCTTTCAGAAAGGTTTTTCTTTGCCGCCTCCAATAAGTTGAAATAAAATATGCCTTCTCCTCCGAGTCCGTCTCCCGATGCGTACCAAAATCCGTTTCTAGCGTCAATATCTTCCAAGTTTTCAAGAGAGTTTAGATCCCCCAATATGCTTTCTATATTCTTATTAATCTGCTCTTGGCTTATTTCCTTATCATCGCTTGAGAGAAAGAAATATGTATATGCGAAATAAAAACCAATTAAAAGTAAAGCGAGTATCAAAATTCTTATCCAATATTTTCTTTCCATATATAAAATATATTGACATATAAATTGAGTTGTGTATACTTATTTATGTTATTAAATGTAAGTATAGCGTCCGCCTGAAAGCGGGCGTTTTTCAGAAAAAAAATTACCATGTTTGATTTAAAAATAATAAATTCGGTCATAGACCAGCTTGAGCAAGAGCGTGGCATTCCGCGGGAGAAAACAATAGAAGCAATTGAATCTTCTCTTGCGACAGCATACAAAAAAGAGCACGGTAAGCGCGGGCAGATCATACGTGCAAAATTTGACATTAATTCCGGAAAGACGGAGTTTTATCAAGTGAAGATTGTTGTTGATAAATCTCAGGTGAAAATGGAGGATGAACTGCCTTCACAGACAGAGAAGGAAACAGACGAGGCAGATGAGCGTGTGCGCTTCAATCCAGAACATCATATTTTTATTAAGGACGCGGTAAAAATCAAAAAGGATTCAAAAGTTGACGATGAGCTCGTGTTTCCGCTTGAAATGAAGAATGATTTCGGGCGCATTGCGGCACAAACCGCAAAGCAGATTATCATGCAGAAAATACGGGAAGCAGAAAAAATATCTGTCTTGGATGAATTCGGTCAGAGGCAGGGGGAGATTGTAAACGGAACAGTCCAGCGGATTGAACGTGGCAATATATATGTGGATTTCGGACGTGCTACAGGACTTCTGCAGTATGATGAACAAATTCGCGGAGAGAGGTACAAGCAAGGAGAGAGAATAAGAGCATATCTCTATTCAGTAGAAGAGTCTCCGCGGGGAGTGTTTCTGCGGCTTTCCCGCTCACATCCAAAATTTTTGGAAAAACTCTTTGAAATAGAAACACCTGAGCTTGGAGGTAAAATTGTTGAAATAAAAGCAGTTGCACGCGAGGCGGGGTCACGTTCAAAAATTGCGGTTTTCTCAAACGACGAGCACATAGACCCTGTGGGCTCTTTGGTAGGCCAGCGCGGAGTCCGCGTATCAACAGTGATGAGCGAGCTTGGAGGTGAGAAAATAGATGTGATAGAATGGTCAGAAGACCCTGTACAGTTTATTGAAGATTCTCTTTCGCCGGCAACAATCATAAATGTTGAAATAAACGAGGATGAAAAAAGTTCCGTCGTGGAGGTCTCTGAAGACCAGCAGTCGCTTGCAATAGGAAAAGGCGGTCAGAATGTACGGCTCGCCGCAAAACTTACGGGGTGGAAAATAGATATTAAGTCGGCAAAAGGGGAAGCTCTGACAGAAGAAACTGATGAAAAATTAGATTTAAAGTGATTATGTATTTTATTTATGTAACAATTATTTTTTCGGTTGCTTTCATGTTCTATTTCAACAGGAAAGTAATGAGAGAATCTCCTGGCACTGAAAAAATGCAACATATTGCAGAGCTTATCCAAAAGGGCGCGATGCAATTTTTAAAAGTAGAATATAGTTATATAGGAATATTCGTTATAGTTACCAGCATTGCATTGTGTTTCCTTTTTGGATTGCCAAGTGCAATATCATTTATTATTGGAAGTTTTAGTTCTGCTTTTGCAGGTTTTTTAGGTATGAGCAGATCTGTAAGGGCAAACGTAAGAGCCGCAAATGCTGCGAGGAGGAGTTTGAATGAAAGCCTAAAAGTAAGTCTTTATGCAGGCTCAACAGTCGGCTTAGGTCTTGTTACAATCGGTATTGTAGGACTTTTAATAATAATTTCTGTATTTCCAAATAACCTAGAAGCTCTTCTTGGATATTCTTTTGGAGTTGCTTCAATTGCACTGTTTGCAAGAGTTGGGGGAGGAATTTATACAAAAGCTGCAGATGTAGGAGCTGATCTGGTTGGCAAGATTGAAGCAAAAATTCCTGAGGATGACCCGAGAAATCCTGCTGTTATAGCAGATAATGTCGGGGACAATGTAGGGGATACTGCTGGAATGGGAGCTGACTTATTTGATTCTTTAATTGTTAATCTTGTTGCAGCAATGGCTATAGGTGCACTCATAAAAGTCGGTGATTCTGCGGTAGAACAGATATTTGACACTGCAGCATTTATTTTCCCTATATTTGTAGTATCGGCAGGAATTCTTGCCGCAATTTTCGGCACATTTTTCTCCAACATAAAATCAAAAAAACCGAGCAGAGTATTAGCAAATGCTTTTCTTATCACATGCGCAGTAATGATAGGTATTGTATTTATACTAAATGGCTTCTTTTTCTCCAATCTTAATGTATTTGCTGCAGTAGTTATTGGTGTTCTGGCTGGAATAGGTTTGGGAAAGGCCACAGAATATTACACGAGCTATAATTTCAGGCCTGTCAAAGGCATAGTAGAAAGCTCCAAGATAGGAGCGGCTACAAACATCATTCATGGACTGAGTGTAGGTAAAAGATCAACATTCAGCATAGTTGGAATTTTAATGGCAGCAATTTACATTTCACATATCTTTGCAGGTATATATGGGGTGGCTATGGCGGGTGTTGGCATGCTGGCCCTGGCTGCAATAATTATGGCAATTGATGTTTTTGGCCCTGTTGTTGACAATGCAGGTGGAATTGCTGAAATGGCAGGTCTTCCGAAAAAAGTAAGGAATGTAACTGATGAACTTGATGCTGCGGGAAACACAACTGCAGCTATCGGAAAAGGATTTGCAATTGGAAGTGCTGCTCTTGCTGCGCTTGCTCTCTTAACACTTTTTGCCCAAGAAGCAGGTTTGAGTATGGTCAATTTGCTAAATTTCAAAGTTATGATTGGTCTTTTTATTGGCGCTCTTATACCTTATCTATTTTCTTCATACGTCCTGCTTGCTGTCGGGGATACTGCACTTAAAGTTGCGCAAGAGGTAAGAAGGCAGTTTAGGACAATCGAGGGAATTATGGAAGGGAAAAAAGAGCCCGATTACAACAGAAGTATTGATATTGCAACAAAAGCAGCTTTAAAGAAAATGATAATACCGGGACTGATTGTTATTTCAACACCTATCTTGGTTGGCCTTATACTTGGAAGTGAAGCACTTGGAGCGTCCCTGGCAGGTACATTGGTTACAGGCGTTTTGCTTGGCATTAAACAATCAAACTCAGGCAGTGCGTGGGATAATGCAAAGAAACTTGTTGAAAAAGGGCTGCATGGAGGCAAAGGGAGTGCCACCCATTTTGCAACTGTCATTGGAGATACCGTTGGGGACCCAAAAAAAGATACTAGCGGACCAAGCTTAAATATAGTGATTAAGCTAACGATTCTTGTTGCTACTGTCTTTGTGACGTTTTTTTAACATATAAATCAACAGCTCTTGTTTTAATCTGGTATATAGGTGTATACTAAATAATATAAAGTTATTAGCTTAACTAAATATACAGAAATATGAAACAATATATTATATTTACATTATTGACAACAGTATTCTTGTTCAGTTTTTCATTTGCATACGCTCAGGAGGATACAGAAGTTAGTGCAACAGCTGTAACTGACGCTGTAAAAACAAAACCAGTTCTTACAAAAGAAAGAGTTGATGTAAAAAGAATTCAGATTAAAAATACAAGAGATAATATAAAAGAAAAAAAAGTTGAAACAAGAAGTCTTAAAAAGGACAAAAAAAGTGATGTTGCAGAAAAACAAAAGAAGGTTAAAGAGAAAGTAAAAAAGGAAAGAAAAAGTTTTCTGGACAGATTCAGAAGCAAAAAAGATCCTGTTAAAATAAAAGTGAAAGATAAGGCAAAAGTGAAAGATAAAGCATCAGATATACGCGCAATTAAAGCAGAAAAGAAGGAAGATCTTGAGGAAAAAAGGAAGAAACTAAGAAGTAAGGGAGATGGCACAAAAGAAAAACTTGCTGAGAAAAAGGAAGTAAGGAAGAAAAAGCTAAATGAAAAAGCAAAGAAAAGAGTAACGGCCTACATAAAAAGAATTACGAAGAGATTAAATGCCGCTTTAGACAGAATTTCAAAACTTTCCAAGAGAGTTGATTCGCGAATCATAAAACTTGAAGAGAAGTTTGCAGATAGGGACCTTGATTTATCTGAAGCAAAAGTACTGCTTGATATAACAAAGAGTGAAGTAGCAAAAGCACGCGATAGCATATCTTCAATTGAAGGTGCCGTGGGTGGAGTTCTTAACACGGATAATCCAAAAGAATCATTCACAAAAGTCAGAGAGCTTATAAAAAGCGCAACAGATAGCGTAAAAAGTGCACATAAAGCGCTTGTTGAAGCAATTAAAGCGGTAAAAACGGAAATCGGACAAGTAGCTTCTGATGCAGTAGCCCCTGTTCAAAACAATTAGCAATTACAAACACATTTAGTGTATAATTGAAATTATCATGGAAGGAAATAATTCTAATCAAAATCTAAACACACAACAGCAAAGCGAAGCCCAAAAAAAATCTATTGGGCCTATGATAGGTATTGCAATAATAGTGGTTATTATAATCTTCGGCGGGCTATATTACTGGGGATCCCAAATTAATACACAAGAAATAAAAGACAAACAAGAAAGTCTGACCGCAGAGCAGATAGAAAGTCAAGAAGACCTTTCAGTAAAGCAGCTTGAGACACAGAGCACATCCGATGAGATAGCTGATATTGAAATCGATATTAATGCAACCGATCTTGAAAATCTTGATAAAGAGCTTGAAAATATAGATTTGGAATTCAGTTTTTAAATGGCTGAAATAAAAAATTATACAAATCTGAAAATAGAAAAAACTGGAAGTTCTGAAATTGAAATAAAAGCTGAAATCCCGGAGAAAATTATCTCAAAACATAAAGAGCGTGCAATCGGCAACCTTAGCAAAGGTGTTGAAATAAAAGGATTCCGTAAGGGTCATATCCCGGAGAATATGCTTGTGGAGAAAATCGGAGAGCAGGCAATTCTTGAAGAGGAGGCTCGGATGGCCCTTACTGATATTTATCCAAATATTGTAAAGGATAAAGATATTCATGTAATTGGAAGACCTGAAATTATAATTACAAAAATTGCACCAAAAAATCCTGTTGAATTCAAAATCAAAACAGCAATTATACCTGAAATAAAACTCCCCGATTACAAAAAAATTGCGGGGGGTGTTGTTCTGGACAATAAAAATTCTAGCGTTTCAGAGACGGAGGTTAAAGAGGCAATAGAACAGATAAAAAAGGGAATTGCTGCACAGAAGAAAGAAGGAGATCCACCGGTTGGTGGAGATAAAAAAGAAGTAAAGCTAACCGATGAGTTCGTAAAGACTCTTGGTGATTTCAAAGATGTAAAAGATTTTGAAACAAAAATAAAAGAAAATATGAAAAAAGAGAAAGAAATGAAAGCTCGTGAAAAAAGACGCGCAGAGATAGTGGAAAAAATCATTGAGAAGTTAGCAATTGATCTTCCCAGAATTATAGTGGATAGCGAACTTGATAAAATGCTTGCACAGTTCAGAGATGATATTTCGCGTATGAAGATTTCATTTGATGAGTATCTTGTAAAAATCAAAAAGACGGAGAGTGATCTGCGGACAGAGTGGGAAAAAGATGCGGAAAAGAGAGCAAAATTACAGCTCATACTCAATAAAATCGCTGACCAAGAAAATATCAAAATACCAGAAGAAGACATAGGACGAGAGGTTGGTCATGTTCTTGAACACTATAAAAATGCAAAACCAGAGAATGTTCGCGTGTACATAGAGACGGTTCTCACAAACGAAAAAGTTTTCCAGTTTCTAGAGAGTCAAAAGTAAAGCTGCGCTTGAAGAGCAGGACAAGAAAGGGTACAATAGCAAAATGTTCTCAATAATTTGGAGTACGATATTTTTTAATCCTATATACAATGGGCTTATTTTCCTGATTGGTATCGTGCCATTTGCAGATGTTGGAATTGCCGTTATACTGCTTACAGTATTTGTAAAACTGGTTCTTTTCCCATTCTCTCTGAAGATGGTGAAAACTCAGCTTGCCGTAAAACAGCTTGAGCCAGAAATCACCAAATTGAAAGAGACTCATAAAGACGACAAGCAGGAGCAGGCGCGAAAAACAATGGCTTTATACAAGGAAAAGGGGGTGAATCCTTTTTCTGGATTTCTCCTTATTTTAGTACAGATTCCCGTGATTTTTGCTCTTTATTGGGTATTTTTTCGTGGAGGTCTTCCGGAGATAAATACAGAATTACTGTACTCTTTCATTTCAGAGCCAGAGAAAGTAAATATGAATTTTATAGGACTTATCGATGTCTCCGCAAAAAGCGCGCTTTTGGCACTTTTTGCCGGAGTAACACAGTATTTCCAAATCAAGTTTTCCCTACCTCCAATGAAAGCAAGGCAAGATAAAGCATCACTAAAGGAGGATTTGGCAAGAAGTTTTCATATTCAGATGAGATATGTGATGCCAGTTATAGTATTTGCGGTTGCATATGCAATCTCGGTAGCAGTTGCTCTTTATTGGACAACAAGCAATCTCTTTGCAATCGGACAGGAAATATATGTGAGAAAAAAGATAAAAAATAAGCATGAAAACCAAAATGCTTTAAAGAAAGTTGACAATAAGTATGATTGATGACAATAACAAAACGCCACAAGGAATAAATCAGAATGATGAGCTTAAAGTAATCACAAAAGATTTTCTGGAGAAACTGACTGTAGAGTTTGAGAGCATTGAAGTGCTTGAAAATGATGTACATCCTACTGTTCTTATAAAAACAAGTGATTCCGGCGTACTTATAGGAAACAACGGGGAGAATCTGCGGGCGCTTAATCATCTTGTAAAAAAAATTGTTGAAAAAAAACTCTCTGGAGAAAATCCGGAAAACAAGATACAGTTTCTGCTTGACGTAAACGGCTACCACGGAAAGAAAATGGAAACATTGAAAAATCAGGCAAAGATTCTTGCCGAGCGCGCTCGGATGTTTAAGTCAAGCGTGGAGATGAGTCCGATGAATGCGTATGAGAGAATGATTATTCACGCGACATTTGCGAAAGACAGCGAAATCAAGACTGAGTCCGAAGGCGAGGGAAAAATGAGAAGAGTCGTGCTTAAATATAAAAATTAGAAATCAGGAATAAAAATGTTAAAATTATAAACGATTGCGCCTAATTCCAAATTTCTAATTCCTTATTCAAGCCGAAGGCCCCATAAAGTGGAGTCTTTTTTATTTATAAAAATCAGATAATCCTCATTTGGTGATAAAACAGGTTTTATCAAATCTATTTCTCTACCTGCTATATCTATAGGATTAGCTAAGATGTCTGCAGTTTGGGTTTCTATATCAATTATCCAAACGCTGTCTGAGAAGGTGGTTAAGCCCTGATACCACAAATCAAGGTCCTCTCCTTCGGGAATAATATTAGGAACACCGCAATATATAATATTCCCGTCTATATTGCTCCACACACATTTCTCTGAGAGTGCCCAAATGGACAGATCTGTAATTGAATTTTCTTCTATATCAAGAGTACTTAACAAAAGTTGTTTTCCTTCATTTTGGGTAAAAAGCACTTTGGTGCCATCTTTATTGACCAAAGTCGTAAGTCCGCGCACACCGGATAATATCTTTTGAATCTTCTCTGTTTTGCTATCAAGAAAATAGAGATACCCGAGTATGTCAGAAGAAGCTTTTGTAGTAAGTGCTATTTTATTCCCAGAAGGCCACCCGACATTCCACTCTGACAATGGCGAATCAAAAATCTGAACCTTTTTGTCTCCGTCGGGGTCTGAGATAATACCAACCGCACCATCCCCGCTTGGCGTAAGATAAAATATCTTGTCTTTATCTGAAAGAGCAAGCTCTTTTATATTCTTTGTCAAAAATACGCCATCAAGCGCGCCCTCGCCCCCTGTCTCACTCTGTCTAATTTCTGCATAAAAACTCTCTATTTCAGAACTTTCTTCATTTAAAAACCTCGCGATAAATGCGTCTCCACCAGAGAGCCAGTTTGTATCGAAGATGCGCAGAATTGTGGTGTTTGAAATTCTATTTTGAGTCGTAGAATCCGCAGTTGTTTCAAAGATATGCCCGTTCTCCCGCACAATAAATCTGATTAATGTTTTTCCGTCTTCGCTTTCCACAAATGTCGCGCCTGCCACGGGAAAATTGGTAAGCTGCCTTAAGCGCAAGAGAGTAATATCTCCATCATCTTTGATACCATCTCTCCCTGATGAATCTATGTCAAATATACTAGTGCCACGCCTTGTGAAAAAATCATCCCCCACTCCGCCGAATGATATAAGTTCTTGAAATGACTCCCCTACCGTAATTTCACCACCGCTTTGCCTTGAGATAAGTAAAGCCCAGATGAAAAGACCTATAACTGCAATTATAAGTATGACCGCTATTGTGATGAGTATTTTCTTAAACATAATTTAAAATTAAAAATATCGGGATTTATTGTCCCCCTCTTTTCTCTTAACATGATCCAGAATAACCACCGCCACTAAATGTGCCACCTTTGCCACCACTGAATTCTGTTTCTGTTTTTAGTATAGATTCACTTGAGTTTATGGAATTTTTTTCAAACAAATTAAACTTAAGAATATCAGGATTTATTGTATAAAGTAGAATCCATGAAAATAACACAAGTAAAAGGCCCAAAAGCGCATATGTGATTCTATCTTTTCCTTCGGTTTTGTTACTCACAGCATCTGTACTCATGTATTGTATTCCTCCTACCGCAATCATTACAACAGATAGAAATCCCGCGATTATAATTCCAAATTGAAACAGTTTATTAAAAAATACTGATGGATCTTTTAAAGCTGCATCGCCGCCAACCTGTTCAAAAAATTTCGGCTCAAGAGCTTTAAATTCGGAAGGAGCTTCGACAATTTCGCGTTGCTCTTTCTCCAGCTTTTCCTTTTCCTTTAATGCCTCTGCATCTTTTCTTTTTCTTCGGATCTCTTCCAATTTATCTGGGTTTGCTGACAAAATACTGCTGTAGACTTTTGGACTCGTTGTTTTTAACTTTTCCAGCCCCTCCTCTGTGTGTGTCTTGGCGATTGTTGTTAGTGT
>CEPV01002031.1_pt1 | contig 12780 bp, 9 predicted proteins | sample 530451 | NCBI WGS metagenome assembly CEPV01 (sample SAMEA2620097, study PRJEB7988) | marine metagenome | isolation source: saline water (ENVO:00002010), including | reverse complement strand
CCCTTTTCAGTTATTGCGTCTAGACTTAGTGAATATGGGGTATTTTTGTCTTTCGGCAGTCCTAGATCCGCGGGCAATCACTCAAATACCCTGGCGTTGTTGTCCGACGATCCTGGCGATACTGGGCCGTATATCTGGGGCAATGCCTTACACTTCAGCGCCATTGCCGCACATGCCGGGGTAGCTGCGAAGACTAATTCTGAGGAGAACCGATGACCGAACTGATCCTCTTTCTGTTGCTAGGTTTGGTGTTTGGCGTCGTGCTTGTGATCGGCGGCATAAATCACCTGCAGCAACAACGCAAATCCCGAGAACGACAGCAGTACCATCAGCTCAAACACCAGGTCGATACGATCCAGGACGTGCTGCACCAACTCAGAAACATCGATCCACTGCCAGACCTTCATCTAACCATGACCGATTACCTGCTTACCTGCCTCACAAATCTGCGAAGTCTGGGGGTAAATATCAAATCCGTAGACGCCGAGATCGCCGATGCAAAAGAGCGTCGCGACCTTATTCAGAAGGGCGCCGTTAAGTTTCGGGCCAATCTTCCGGTAGGTGATCTCGGTCAGGTGAATAAGATCAAGAAACTGTACCAGAGGGTTGCCGGCCTTCTCAAGAGAGCGACCGCTCACGGATTACTCAAGGTCGATCGGTACAACCACCTGCTTGCCCACCTCAACTGGCAACGCCTCAGAGTGGAAGCGGACTATTACGCATGCAAAGCCAAAAAGGCCCTCAAGTCGCAAGACGATAGCATCGCCCGAAAAAACCTGTATCACGCCCGCAGATTGCTGGCTAACAGCAAGGTGAACCATCCGGGTAGGAAAGAGAAGTTCGTCAGCGTCAATGAACTGCTCGGCGCCATACAGAAGCAGGAGAGCGAATCTCCGGAACCACCGGAGGAGATTCCCTCCAGTGATCACCTGGAGAATATGACTTTCATGACCGATATCAACCAGAAGAAGAGGTCCTTCTAAGGGCTCTCTCGCTCGCGACGGGCGGCTGGGTACGCCATCCCTCTTCAGTTCAACCACAGAGGACACAGAGAGCTATAGTTTGATGACATAAGAGTTGACCAACAGTCCTCTACTCTGTGCTCGCTGTGTTCTCTGTGGTAGATGAATCTAGCCGGGGGCGCCTAGCCGGGGGCGCCTAGCCCGCATCATCCTCGGTCGCATCATCCTCCCCGGGTTCGAAAAGAGGCGCCGCAATCACTGTTTGCAGGAACTGGACCACGGCAGAGAGGTCCCGTTCGCCGCCTCGTTCCTGCCAAAACACCGACACCTGATAGTTCCTCTCTTCTACCGCCACCACGTCGGCGGGCAACTGGGGTAGACCGGTCGTGATCACCGTCGTCAACTGTGACGATAAACTCTCCACTGCAGTTTCAAGCCATTGCCAATCGACGGGCAGGAGGTCGCTCCTCGCAGCATGCTTTCTGACGACCTTCCAATTGACCATGGGTCGTTTGCGCCAGTCCAGAAGCCTCTTCCTGGGGATTCGATAGGCAACACATTTCAGAATCGGGTCCAACGGTTTGCCTGTCAAACTGGTGTATTTGCCAGGCTCCGGATCCGGATCATCGATGCGCGTCAGCTCCACCTGCACACCTTCGGCCCTGGCCTTGGCGCGAAGCGCCATTTGCGCCTTCTGTCGCTTCGAGGGCAACAGCATGAAGGCCGGTCCAATGATGGTACAAAGTGCCAAACCGATCAGCAAATAAGTCACTTAAGTCTCTGATAATTAACAGTTGTCTAATGAATCAATCCTGTGTAAATTTGCCCCATTCGTCACCATAAGACAACAACAATACAGGAGGATTCCGGCATGAGAACAGGAGGATTCCTATATGGCTGATTACACTCACATTCTGGTAGGTGTTGATCTGACGGAAGAGTCGCGACCTGTTTCAGAGCGGGCCTGTGCCCTGTCCAAGGCGTTTGGTTCGCAGCTCAGCTGCATCCACGCCATCGAACCCCTCAGCCTTGCCTACGGCGGTGACATACCCATGGATCTGTCCACGATCCAGGAACAGATTCAGGAGACGGCGAAGATCCATCTGGCGGAATTTGCCAAGACTCTGAACATTGCGCCGGACAATCAGCACCTGGTGTTTGGCAGGCCGGAGATTGAAATCCACAATATGGCCACTCAGGTCGGGGCGGATCTCATCGTGGTGGGTAGCCATGGCCGTCATGGACTGGCGCTTCTGCTGGGATCTACCTCAACAGGCGTATTGCATGGGGCGGGCTGCGATGTCCTGGCAGTGAGGGTCGGGCAGGTGGCGCCCGCGAGTAGCTAGGACTAGCTGCGGGACGGCACCGCCGTTGCTTCAGACACTCGCTGAAGGATCTGCCGGTCACACCGTGTCAGCTGGGCGATTGGGAGTCCAACTCCTCCCAGCGTCGATAGGTTTCAGTCAGTTCCTCTTCTACTACTGCCGCTCTGGCCAGTGTGCTCTCGCGATCCTGGTTGTCGTCCGAATAGAATCCCTCTTCACTCATGCGCCGATGCAGCCGGTTCAGTTCATCTTCCAGGGATTCAATACGATCGGGAATGGCTTGCAGCTCCTTTTGCAGGCGCTGATCGCGCTTCCTCTCCTCTCTTGCAGGCTGGCCGCCGCGCTGGCCGCCGCGCTGGCCGGCAGCGGTGGCGGCAGGCCTCTTCGCTTTCGCCGGCGCGAAGGGATCATCGAACCCGCCTCCTTGACGAAGCCAATCCTGATATCCCCCGACAAACTCCTGCACCCGTCCCCCTTCGCCAAATACCAAGGTGCTGGTCACCACGTTATCCAGGAACGCACGATCGTGACTTACAAGCAGCACCGTGCCGGCATAGTCGATCAGCAACTCCTCGAGCAGTTCCAGGGTTTCTACATCGAGATCGTTGGTGGGTTCGTCCATGACCAGCAGGTTGGTGGGTCTGGAAAACAGCCTTGCCAGCAGCAAGCGGTTCCGTTCACCGCCGGAAAGGACCTCCACCGGGGTTCTGACACGCTCCGGTGAGAAGAGAAAGTCGGACAGGTAACCCACCACGTGGACGGATCTGTTATTGATCTGTAGGAATTCCCGTCCTTCAGACAGGTTGTCGGCGACACTCCGGTCCGGATCGAGCTGCTCGCGCAGCTGATCATAGTAGGCGACCTCGAGCTTAGTGCCGGATCGGACCGTGCCATCGCCAGGCTGCAACTCACCAACAATTATCTTAAGTAAGGTGCTCTTACCGGTGCCGTTGGCACCGATAATGCCGATACGATCCCCCCTTAGAATGGTTAGATCCAGGTCGGCGATAAGAGGGGTTGAATCGTAGCCATGGGTTACACCGGTCAGTTCTTTGACCAGCTTGCCGGACGATTCACCTGAGTCGGCCTGCATCTTGACTCTAACCGTCAGATCACGCCGCGCACGTCGCACCTCACGCATCTTCCGAAGCGCTTTGGCACGCCCCTCATTTCTGCTCCTTCTGGCTTTGATCCCTTGCCTTATCCATTGCTCCTCTCGGGCAAGTTTTCTGTCAGCTTCTGCATGCTGTCTGGACTCCACCTGGCGACGAAGGTCTCTCTTTCTCACGTATGTCTGATAGTCATCGCGCCAAAGCGTCATCTCGCCCCTGTCCAGTTCGACGATGGCGGTAGCCAACGACTGGATCAGCGCTCGATCGTGCGTGACGAACAGCAGTGCGCCTTTGAATTCCCGCAACTGTCTTTCCAGCCAGTGGATCATGGGAATGTCCAAGTGGTTGGTCGGCTCGTCCAGAAGCAACAGATCCGGTTCATTCACCAGCGCCTTCGCCAAGGCCACGCGACGCAACCAACCACCGGACAACTCGTTCATGGGTCGATCGGCGGGCAATTGTAGGCGCGTCAGGACGGTCTCAATCTTGCTGTTCAGCGACCAGCCCCCCTCATTTTCGATCCGCTGTTGCAGGCGAGCCAACTCGCCCCTATCGTCCTGGTCCTCGAGGTGTTCGGCCAGATCGTGATAACGAGCCAGCAATTCTCCTTGTGCTGCAAGTCCGGAGGCAATCACCTGATAGACCGTCTGTTCATCTTTGTCGGGCAGATCCTGTGACAGCAAAGCGATACGGAGTCCTTCCCTTCGCCACACGGACCCCTCATCCGCAGCCAGCTCTCCGAAGATGATCTTCAGGAAGGTGGATTTGCCGCAGCCATTTCTGCCGACCAGGCAGAGGCGATCCCCCTTTTCGATCTGCAGGCTGGCGCGGTTAAGGAGGTTGTCATCGCTGTACGACAGACTGAGCTGGTCACAGCGCAGCAGTGGCATCGTTCCGCCTCTTGGTTTCGGTCGACAAGACCCAACGCACCTGGAACGAGTCTGCCGATTTGCTATTCCCCTGAACTTACTTATGTTACCTCAACACGGAGGGTGCTACAGTTAAGGCAGGGCAGACATTACCACACTCGGCGGGAGTAACATGCCACAAACAGTTTGCACATTGCACCGTGTGAGGATGCGCCATTGAAACAGGGAAACGTGCCGTGCATCGTCTTCCTGTTGTGGGTGATCAGCTTGCTGAATTCCTCCACGGTCAAAGCGGAGGAAGCCACAAATCGCTTCGAGCAGCGCATTCAATACCAGCAGGCGATGGCGCTGCTGCGCAGCGGACAGAGAACTCGCTTTCTGAAACTGGCAGAGCAGCTTGCCGACTATCCACTGTCGGTCTATCTGACCTACGCGGACCTGACCCGACGGATTTCCCGCCAGCCATCCGAGCAGATCGAAGCTTTTCGGCAGCAGCATCCGGACACACCACTGGCCGACCAGCTACTGCAGACCTGGCTCTACTCGCTCGCCCGCAGAGGTCGATGGCAAGAGTTCGTGCAACACCATCAGGAGGAGATCAGCACCACACGACTGGATTGCTACAGGCTGCTTGCACTTCACAAAACAGGCCAAGAGGAGCTGGCGCTGGAGCTCACTTCAAACTACTGGGTGGTTGATCACTCGCAGCCGGATGAGTGCGATCCCATGTTCAAGTTGTGGCGTGATGCTGGTTATCTGACCCAGGAGGTGGCCTGGCAACGCCTGTCCATGAGCATCGAGGCAAATGAAACGTCCCTCGCTTCCTACCTAGCCAACTTCCTCTCAAGGGAGAACAACAACCTGGCGCAACTGTACCGACAGGTCCACCGAAGACCAGCGATCATCAGGCAGTATTCACGCTTTGCAGAGAACAGCGAGAAGGTACAGCAGATCATCGTCTACGGCGTCCGCCGCCTGGCCAGACGCGATGCCACCGCAGCCCTGCAGGTCTGGCACGAATATCTGGAAAGCCACAGTTTTTCTGAGGCGCAGATCACCGATACCTACCTGTTCATCGCTGTGCGGCTCACCGTGCAACGAGACCCCGACGATCTGATCGATAGCATCCCCATCAATCTGAGTGAACATCACGACCTGCTGGAAAGACGAGTTAGGCTCTCCCTATTCCGGCAGGATTGGAGCCGGGCGCTGATATTCATCAACGCCCTTCCACCTGAACTGCAGATCATCCCGCGATGGCAGTTTTGGAAAGCGCGCATGCTGGATCGATCCCCCGACATGGCGGATCGATCATCGGCGGGTGAGATCTTCGCACGGCTGGCGCGCACCCGCGGCTACTATGGATTCCTGGCTGCGGATATGCTGGACCGACCCTACGCGTTGCAGGACCTGCCGTCCCGTATCGATCCGGACGACATCGCCGACATGCAATCCGTTCCCGGCATCGAGCGGGCGGTGGAACTCTTCATCCTGGGTGAGCGCACCCGCGCCAGGGCAGAATGGCGCTTTGCCAGCCGCGATTTCTCTGCGCAGCAGTTAATGGCGACCGCCAAGGTCGCCCAGAATTGGGGTTGGCATGAACAATCGATTCAGTCAGTCATCAATGCAGAACGGTGGGACGACCTGCAGACCAGGTTTCCTCTGGCGTTTTTCGACACCTTCATCGCGAGTGCAAGCAGCGCAGATATTCCCGTGAATTGGAGCCTGGCTGTGGCCCGTCAGGAGAGTGCATTCATGCCGGACGCAAAGTCGTCAGCGGGCGCGCTCGGCGTGATGCAACTGATGCCCAATACAGCGAAGATAGCCGCCGCCAAAGTGGGGATCGCCTACCGATCCAAGTCTCAGTTGATCGACCCACAAAAGAACATCTCGCTGGGTAGCGCCTATCTCGGACAGATGCTGCGGCGATTTCACAACAATCGCATACTTGCGTCGGCTGCCTACAACGCCGGACCCGGTCGGGTGGACGCCTGGTTGCGGGACACTCTTCCCCACTACGATGTGTGGATAGAGACTATTCCGTTTACAGAGACACGGCGATACGTCCAGAATGTGTTACAGTTTTCGGTGATATTCAGCTATCGGCTCGATCAACAGCAGACGATGATTCTGCCTCATGAGAAGGAGTTCTTCTATCCGAACGGATTGTCCCCATCCATGCCCGTCGAGTCGGGGCAGTAAACGAGGCCGGATGTAGCGCTGATCTACTTCGAAAGACAAAAACAGAACGCCTGAGGACCCCGCAATGACAGATGATAAAGGCGTCACAGCTTACGATGAGATACCCTACACTAGCAGTCCCTACAGCGAGTCCACGCCTGCCAACTGTCACTCCATCGCCCGCCTCTTCAAACTGGATCCGCCGGATTTCCGCTCGGCGGCCTGCCTGGAACTGGGCTGTGCTAGCGGCGGCAATAGCATCCCACTGGCTTACTGTTTTCCGGACGCGTCATTCGTTGGCATCGATCTATCCGGCACACAGATCGATGTGGGTCAGAAGCAGATTGAAGAGCTGAAGCTGACCAATATTGAGCTCCGCAAGATGTCCATTCTGGACGCGGATGGGTCTCTCGGACCGTTCGACTACATCATCTGCCATGGCGTGTTCTCCTGGGTGGACAGCGCGGTGCAGGAGAAGATCCTCTCCCTCTGCGGTGAGCTGCTCTCTCCGGGCGGCGTCGCTTATGTCAGTTACAACACACTCCCCGGTTGGAACACCGTGCGCAGCATCCGCGACATGATGAAGTTTCATACCAACGATATTACAGACCCGCAGAACAAGGCACAGCAGGCACGAGCCGTGCTTGATTTTGTGCTCGCCGGTCTGCAGGCGGACGACACGCCGTATGCCAACTTCCTTCGCGAAGAAGCCAAGATTCTGGCCGAAGTACAGGATAACTATCTGCTCCACGATCATCTGGAGGTGGAGAACAACCCCGTCTACTTCTATCAGTTCATCAATATGGCGGGCCGCCACAACCTGCAATACCTCGCTGATACGTCGGTGTCGACCATGTTTACCGGTAACCTCCCCAAGGAAACTGCCGGCAAGCTGCAGGGCCTCAGCAGCCTGATCAACATCGAGCAGTACATGGACTTCATCCGCAACCGCCGCTTTCGCCGCACCCTGCTGTGTCGAAAAGAACAGCAGATCCAGAGAAATATCGACACAAGGGACATCGAAAACTTCTACCTCAGCACGCCCCTGAAGACTACCGAAGTGATCTCCGAGCAGCAGATCAACAGCCAGGCCGCCATTCAATTTGCATCCGGAGGACTGACATTCAAACTGGAAGAGCCGCTCGCCAAACAGGCGTTTGTGCATCTCCTGCATCAGCACGGCAAGCCCCTGCACTTTAACGATCTATGCCAATACCTACAGCAGAAGAGTCAGCTTGAGCTTGATGCTATCAAGGATTATCTGTGCAACAAGGTCTACCTGACCCGTCTGCTCTTTGCCGGCGCCATCAACATCCACTCAGATGCCGGTCTTGCCACCACGATGGTAACGGACCCTCCCATCACCAGTGGACTGGCCAGATACCAGGCTGCGCTCGGCACCAGCGTAACCAATCTCAGACACCAGACCGTCAAGCTACAGGATCCGGATCGGCTCGTTCTGCAGCACGCCGATGGCACTAAATCGGCAAGGGACCTGGCAACGCTGTTGGCTGAGAGAATTGTGGCGGGTGAGTTTAAATTGGAGCTGAACAGTCAAGAGATCAGCGATGCGGGATCCGTTCAGCAGCAGTGCCAGTTGTATCTCCCCCAGTTGATGCAGCGGTTTGCCGCCAACGGGTTGCTTGTGCATGAAGAATAGCTGTGTCCAGTTGCCGACTCGGGCGTGAATAGCAGTGATTGATATCGGCGCAAATCTCGCTCACGACTCCTTCGACAGCGATCGCAAAGAGGTGCTGGATCGCGCCGTCGAGCAGGGCGTCACACAGATCATCGTTACCGGCTCCACGCTGGAGAGCGCTCTCAAAGGGCAGCGGTTGGCGGCGAAATATCCGCACGTGCTCTTTACCACCGCCGGCGTGCACCCACACCATGCCGACGAGATCACCAGCTCAACGCTGCAATCCATAGCAGACCTCGCGGGCCAGCCCGAGGTGCGAGCCATCGGCGAGACCGGATTGGACTTCTTCCGAGACTTTTCACCCCGGCCGGTGCAGGAAGAGGTATTTGTGCAGCATATCGAGTTGGCCAGTACGCTCGCCATGCCGCTGTTTATGCATGAAAGGGATGCCTATCCCCGCTTCTTCGAGATTCTGAAAACGCACAGGGCTGACCTGACCGAAGTGGTGGTACACTGCTTTACCGGCGATCGCACGGCGCTGTTTGCCTACCTGGACCTGGACTGTCATATCGGCATCACCGGCTGGATCTGCGATGAGCGCAGAGGGCTGCATCTCATCCCACTAGTGACCAATATCCCTGCTGACCGTTTGATGATCGAGACAGATGCACCCTATCTGCTGCCGAGAAACATCACGCCGAAACCCACGGGCAGGCGTAATGAGCCATGCTATCTCCCCTATGTCTGCCGGGCGGTAGCTGCGGCCACAGGCCGAACGCAAGAACAGGTGGCAGAGCAGACCAGCGACACGGCCCGATACTTCTTTAGGCTCTGAAGCGAAGGGATTTTGTGGGACAATGGGGCATCAGGCAGCGGCCTCTCAGACACCGGCATGACTCAACCCAAACTCGCTCCCTATGGCTCCTGGAAGTCACCCATTACTGCGCAGCTGATCGTAGCGGAAACGATCACCCTGAGTTCGCTCAAGCTGGACGATGGGAATCTCTGCTGGCTTGAAAGCAGGCCTGATGAAGGTGGCCGCAACGTCATCGTACAACTGGATCCTAAAGGGGCGATGTGTGAGATCAACGCGGCACCGTTCAACGTCAGGACACGTGTGCATGAATATGGCGGCGGGGCCTACCTTGCCAGCGGTGACGTGGTCTACTTCAGCAATTTCAACGACCAGCGCATCTACCGTCAGACGATCGGTGACGAACTGTCCGAGCCCGTACCAGTCACCCCGGAGCCCGCTGTGCCCGCTGTGCCCGCGGCCATTCGATTCGCGGACGGCATCATGGACAAGCCCCGCAAACGCCTCATCTGTATTCGAGAAGATCACACGGAAGCATCTGCAGAAGCGGTCAATACCTTGGTAGCGGTCGATCTAGAACGTGGCGACTGTCAAACGCTTGCATCCGGATATGATTTCTATTCCTCACCGCGCCTCAGTCCGGATGGTGATCAGCTTATCTGGCTCTGCTGGAACCACCCCAACATGCCCTGGGATGGCACGGAACTGCATCAGACGGAACTGGACGCGGACGGTAACGTCCTCGGTAGTAGGAAGATCACCGGCAGCAATCACGACGCGATCTTCCAACCTGAGTGGTCACCGGATGGCATCCTCTATTTCGTATCCGATCGATCGGGATGGTGGAACCTCTACCGGCATCTGGACGGGCGCATCGAGCCGATCTTCGAGATGGCGGCTGAGTTCTTCTCCCCGGGCTTTGGCTTAGGCGTCTGCAGGTATGGGTTCAGATCGAGGCACGAGATCATCTGTACCTATTCCGACAAGGGAACCGACTGCCTGGCATCGATTCAGGTGGACAGTGGGGAACTGAATGTCATCCCAACGACCTATACCGGTCTCGGGGGAATTCGGGTAGCTGAGGATGCAGTCTACCTGCTGGCGGCATCGCCCACCGACTTTCCGTGCATCGTCAAATTGGACCTCGACTCGGGCCGGCAGCAGGTGATCAAGCGCAGCAGCCAAGTCGAACTCGTCAAAGATTACTCTTCCATCCCGGAAGCGATCGAATTTCCTACAGAGGGCGGTCTAACCGCACACGCTTTCTACTATCCGCCATGCAACGCAGACTTCGCCGCCCCAACAGGCGAGAAACCGCCGCTGCTCGTCAAAATACACGGTGGACCAACCGGTGCCAGCAACAATTCGTTAGACCTTAGGATTCAGTATTGGACCAGCCGCGGCATCGCTGTTCTGGATGTCAACTATGGCGGCAGTACCGGCTATGGCCGAGACTATCGGACCCGGCTTAACGGTCAGTGGGGAGTGGTGGACATTGACGACACCGTCAATGCCGCCAACTTCCTGATTAAAAGGGGTGACGTCGACGCAGAGCGCCTCGCCATTCGCGGTGGCAGTGCCGGTGGCTACACTACATTGGCGGTACTCACCTTTAAGGATCTGTTCAAAGCAGGTGCAAGCTACTATGGCGTCAGCGACCTCGAATCCCTGGCCAAAGACACCCACAAGTTCGAGTCGAGATACCTCGACACGATGGTCGGCCCCTATCCCGCAGACCTGTCAACCTATCGCGCACGTTCACCGATTCATCACGTCGATAACCTGTCCTGCCCCATCATCTTCTTTCAGGGACTTGAGGATCGGGTGGTGCCACCCAGCCAGGCGGAAGCGATGGTCAATGCCTTGAGGCGCAAAGGCCTGCCGGTAGCCTACTTACCTTTTGAAGGTGAGCAACACGGTTTCCGCAAAGCGGACAGTATCAAGCGATCGCTGGACGCGGAGTTCTACTTCTATTCCCGCGTGTTTGCATTCGAGCCCGCGGATGAAATTGACCCCGTCAAGATTGAGAACATGTGACTAGCGCGCCATGACCACACTGCTGCAATGTTACAGGGTATCCCACGCCGCTGGCACCAAACACCTATTCCAGGAGCTGGATCTAACGATTCAATCCGGTGACAAAATCGGCATGGTGGGTCACAACGGCTGTGGCAAATCGACGCTGCTTTCCATCCTGAACCGCAACCAGCCACCGGACGACGGCGAGATCGCTTTCAATAACAGCCTAGTTCTGGAAACAGTGGAACAGTTCATCGACGTTCGATTGACGAAACTAACGCTGTTCGACGCACTCCTGGAGAAACTCCCAGCCGCGGAGAGATCCTTCGGTGAATACCGCGTGTCGATGCTGCTGGAACAGTTAGGCTTCATGGCGGATGAGTTCCAATACCGCGTCGACGCCCTCAGCGGCGGTCAACAGAACCGCTTGATGTTTGCCCGAGCGATCATCAACGATCCCAACCTGGTCCTCTTCGACGAACCCACCAACCACCTCGATCTATCCACTATCTTGCTGTTCGAGGATTTCCTCAACAACTCACTGACCGCGGGATTCATTCTCATCTCCCACGACAGACAGTTCCTCGACTCCGTCACCAACCGCACCCTGTTCCTTCGCGATGAACGACTCTACAGCTTCAACCTGCCCTACAGCGCAGCCAAGGAAAAACTCGCGGCCCAGGACGAAGCCGCGGCGACCACACGAAACGCCGAAGAGAAGACCATCAGCACCCTACAAGCCAGCGCCAAGAGACTGGCTCTCTGGGGCAAGGTATACGACAACAAGAAGCTGGCCAGAAAAGCCAAGAGCATGGAGAAGAGGATTGCCAAGCTCGAAGATGACAAAACGTTCGTCAGCAAGGGCTCCAATCTAAAACTCACCCTGGCTGTCTCCGGGAGTCGCGCCAACAGAATGGTCCAGATTGAGGATAGCTGGATCAAGGCACCCGGCGACGATGACACAGACCTTTTCTACATAGAGGATTTCTTCATACGACCGGGCGAGCGAGTCGCCCTGTTAGGGATAAACGGCGTCGGCAAGACCACGCTGATAAAACAGATGATCGACCACCACGCAGAAGTCACCCGCAGCGATCAGATCCGATTCAACCCGCAGTGTCGCATCGGATACTACGACCAGGAACTGGAGATGCTGGACAAGAGCAAGTCCTTGGTCACAACCCTCAGCACTCACTGCACCGGCTCAGCTTCAGATTTCAAATCGGCCCTCATCCACGCCGGCTTCCCCTATGCAGATCTCGACAAAGACGTGGCGGTCCTAAGCGGCGGCGAAAGAGCCCGACTCATGTTCCTCATCATCAAACTAAACCAACCCAACTTCCTCATCCTGGACGAACCCACCAACCACATCGATATCCAAGGCAAGGAGGAACTGGAAACACAGATCCAGGGAACAGTTCACTCAACTGTATCCGTCAGAAAACCTACGAAAGTCAGAACTGTAATTACGCGGACAGTTGAATTAAGTCAATCCGTTAGAATTGCGTATCCCGCAATTAAGTAAACTGTCCCCCTAATTCACCCAATTAAGTAAACTGTCCCCCTAATTCACCCCACTTAAAACCTTAGTGTGTTCGTCAAGAAAGCAAGAGCCTTTCTTATTGATGCTAAGCCTGTTGCCGTAGTTGATTCTGGGGACAGTTTACTTAACTGTATCCGTGTCGCCCTAATTCAAGAACAGCATTACGTCAGGTGCGCGACTAACTGAATCAGTCTGTTGTCTGGTGTGAAGGTGGCGGTCAGGAGGGAGGAACTATCGCCAGGACCGTCGGAGGCAGGGATGCCGACGCAGAGCGTACAGGGATGTATTTACTGGGCCGCATGCGGAGCGGGTCCTG
>CEPV01039138.1_pt1 | contig 12781 bp, 7 predicted proteins | sample 530451 | NCBI WGS metagenome assembly CEPV01 (sample SAMEA2620097, study PRJEB7988) | marine metagenome | isolation source: saline water (ENVO:00002010), including | reverse complement strand
CTCACTCAGCCAATTGATCTGAAGGCGCTTTTTTGCTATAATATTCACGAAAACACACAAAATAAATATGAAGCGAACCTTCCTTATATCAGCACTTATTACACTTGTGATTTTGCCAATCGTGGTAATCACTCAGGCCCCCGCTTATGTCGAAGGTTTGGATATTTCTCTTGAGGAAGGAGAGATAACCTTGCAATGGAAGGAGCAACCAAATATGGATATTGCTTCATATCGAATTTACTACAGCTTTGAATCAATTTTGGAAAACGACGGCTTATATGACGATGTTATAGAAACGCAGTCCGATGAGAATGAACACAAGTTCCCACCTCCGGATGGTTATGACGAATTATATTTCGCTGTAATCGGAGTGAACGAAGCGGGTGAGGATATTGATAAGTTTGTTGAAGAAATTTCCATTCAAATCGATGATGATGGTGGATTGCCAGATGATGATGACATGGATGATGACGATGAAGATTTCTTGGAAGATGATGATCTAGATGATGACTTTGATGAGGATTTTTCCGATGATGATGACGATTTGTCCGAGGATGATGAAAGTTTCTTGGAAGATGATGACTTTGATGATGACCTTCCTGTAGATGACGATGATGATTTGGAGGATGATGATCTTGTTTTTGAAGAGGATGATGACTTTGCTGACGATGACGATTTCCCTGAAGATGATTTGTTAGATGAAGACGATCTGCCTTTCGGAGATGATGATTTGGAGGATGATGACTTTGCTGATGATGATGACCTTGCTGACGATGACGATGATCTAGATGATGACTTTGATGAGGATTTTGCTGATGACGATGATGATTTGGAGGATGATTTGTTCGTAGATGAGGATCTTCCTGATGGAGATATGGAAGACGATTTAATGGGTGGAGATGAAGACCTATTACCAGTGGATGAAAATTTTGATGTAGAAGCTGAAGATATTCTGATGGTTCAAGATGAAATACTTAGTATTCCAGGCAGTTATCAACCTTATGTAAATGAAATTGTTAACATACCTACAACTGTTCAGGCTGCCCAACCTCCTGCGCCAACTCAACCTTTGCTGCCTCCGCCTCCGTCTCTCCCAGCTTCAGTAAGCCTTCTCTCTGCGGAAGCTATTTCACCAACTCAGGTACAGCTTTTGTTCTCTGCTGCGATATTAGTTGAGCCAACTCGCGCCCCTGAAGCATTTTCCATAGTAGATTCAAGTGGTAATCCTCTCCATATTCTTCAACTTGCAATTCAGGATGAGCAGGCAACTATAAATACTCAGGAACAAGTTGCAGGAACTGTTTATGAATTGAGAGTCAGCGAACCTGCTTACAGCCCACAGGGAATTCCTCTGGATCAAATCGCAAGACGTGCATTCTTCAATGGACACTTGCAAGGAAGAGGGCGCACACAAGTCGCAGGCACCGTGCAAGTGGTAGCTCAAGAGCCTTTCCAGGGAATATCAAATTTGAAACTTGAACAGACGCCGGAAGGTAATGGAGTATTTATTATAAAAGCTTCTTGGGATGTTATAGGAAGCCAAATCGATTTAGCTCATTATGTTGTTAATCAATCTCGCGACGGCGGCATGACATTCGGTGAATCGCAGAATCTGCAGGCCAACATTAATGGAATCGAAATCCCAAGTGTGGAACCAGGACCATTTGGTTTGATGCTTTCATATGTAAAGAAAGACGGTCAGGCATTTATGGGTAAATTCCAGTCAATTAATGTTGGAGGAGTTGGAATCTCTTCTATGCCTTCTATGGCACCGATTGCACAGCCAGGTACACAGCAACCCACACCTCCTCCGGTAGCCGCAACAGTTCAGGCGGCTCAGCCTCTTGCACATCAGCCAAGTGCTCTTAATAACACAGGACCTGGAGCCTTTGCAGCTGCAGTTATAGTATTCGGTGGTGTCGCTGGATGGATGGCTAGCAGAAAAAGGAAAATGGCTGGTGAATTGGTATAGGATGTCAGTTTAATAATAATATTGTATTATGCATATTCCGCTTTGGTGCGGAACGTCTTTTTTCTTTTACAGAAGGCAAAAGATCCCAACTACGAAAAGTTTTTTTTGAAATTGGGTTTTATTGGAATTTTTTACACCTAGGATGATATTTGAAAGAACAGAGTAATTTTCAATTTTCAATTTAAAATTTTCATTCAAATTCCAATGTTCAATGAATCAATTAAGCAAAGTGGGTTGCGAAAATACGACTTAGAAGAACGAACCGCCAAATTCGGAGAGGAGGTCATCAAATTATGCAAAAAATTACCAAAAACCGACATTACCAAGCATCTGATTTCTCAGATAATACGTTCTTCCACAAGTATTGGGGCTAACTACATGGAAGCTAATGGTGCTAGTTCAAAAAAAGACTTTAGAAACAAAATACATATTGTTAAAAAAGAATGCGGCGAGACAAAGCATTTTTTGCGCATGATTGCAGTGGCAGTCCCCGATAAAAAGAATGAGGTAATACCTATTTGGCAAGAATGTCACGAACTTGTCTTAATATTTCAAAAGATTGCACAAAGTATGAAATCAGTAAAATAATTTTTAGTTAATTGTTATTTGGACCTTGAATGAAAATTTTAAATTGAAAATTGAAAATTAATTTGTATTTAACAATATGAATAAGAAATGGATCATTACCGGATTACTTACAATCTCACTTGTTTTAACTGCGCGGGAACTAACTCTTCTGCCTGACGGAAACCTCCACACATACATCCTTGACGTAGGCCAAGGCGATTCGATTCTGATTGTGACGCCCTCAGGTAAACAAATACTTATTGATGGTGGTCCTGATCTTGCAGCCCTCGAACATCTTGGGGAACACATGTCTTTCTTTGATCGATCAATTGATCTGGTAGTTCTAACTCATCCTCACGCTGACCATATGACTGCATTGCCCGATGTACTTAAACGATATGATGTTGGCAATTTACTGGTTGCTATGACCGAATCTAAAAATTCTCGTTACAAGTCGTTTCTGGAAGAAGCTTCGGGGCAAAATATAAGAGTAATCCTGCCCAATCCGAATGAAGATATTGATATCGGCGATGGAATCATCCTCGATGTGATTCACCCGTGCTCTTATTGTGATATGGACACTAATAATTCTTCTATTGTTCTGCGAGTTTTATATAAGGAGCATTCAATTCTTTTAACTGGAGATATCGAGGGAGAGGCAGAGGAGAAAATATTAAAAAGTGGAGCTGAGCTTGGATCTGATTTAATAAAAATCGCGCATCATGGTTCGCGCACATCATCTTCAACGGGGTTTCTTTTAGGGGTGAACCCTAAGCAAGCTTTTATATCAGTAGGGGAGGACAATAGCTACAGTCATCCCTCGCCTGAGGTTATTGCAAGACTCAATGATATGAATATTGGCATTAAGTCGACTAAAGATGATGGGACGATCCAGCTGGTTCTAAAATGAGTGTATGTATCCGCCTAGGCGGATACATACAGCCCGAAAATGTCTGCCATTCGTTTCCCTCGCTGGGCTTTTGGCTTTAGAATTTCCTCAATGAGGGTCCTTTTACTCATTGCCGGCAGATCGGTGCGTTTCTGGCCCCTAAGCGAAAAAACGCTGTTTCCCATATGTGGAACCAATTTGCTGGAAATAACCACAGGAAGGCTTAAATCAGCCGGATTGACCGATATTACGCTGATTGGAGGCACTCATAATCTGGAGCTGGTTAGAGAGAAATACCCCGAGTTTTCCATCGTTGAACAGAAGGATCTGAGTCTTGGAATGCGTGGGGCTTTGTTGGATGCTCTGCCTGAGATTGGATCTGGACCTGTGATGATCGTATGTGTTAATGATGTGATTGATCCTTCCGCTTACAAGAACTTAATCGATAAATGTCAGAGCCCTGATGTTCAGGGTGCGCTTCTTGCGCAAAAAGTTGATAGGTATTTCCCTGGTGGGTATCTGCAGATTGATGGCGAACGAATCACAAGTATTATCGAAAAGCCGAAAGAAGGAAATGAGCCAAGCGACCTTGTAAACATAGTCGCTCATGTTCACAAAGATTCATCGGTTCTTCTGGAAGCCCTTAAGCAAGCTCCAGCTAAAGATGATGGATATGAAATTGCTCTCGATCAGTTATTTAAGAAATATATATACTCAGCGGTGCCTTTCGAAGGTGTCTGGCAGGCAATTAAGTACCCCTGGCATATGCTTAACCTTCTTCCAATGCTTCTAAGTAAAATTTCTGAACAGAAGATACATGAATCCGCTCAAGTTCATCCAACTGCTGTTATTGATGGTTCTGTAATTATGTCCGAGGGCGTAAAAGTTTTTCCGCACGCAACTGTCAGAGGCCCTTGCTACATTGGACCGAATAGTATCGTAGCTAATAATGCCCTTGTTCGTGACTCAAGTATTGGATCTGACTGTGTTGTAGGTTATTCAAGTGAAGTTAAGGCCAGTGTGTTCGCTGACCATGTCTGGACTCATACAACTTACATAGGAGATAGTGTAGTTGGATCTAATGTTTCCTTTGGTGCAGGAAGTGCTACAGGAAATCTAAGGCTAGATGAAGCTGAGATATCATCTATTGTTAAAGGAGAAAAGATTAAGACGGGTCTGAATAAATTTGGAACGATTATTGGAGCAGATTGCCGCCTTGGGATACATACTGGTATTAATCCGGGGATAAAAATTGGATCAGGAACTTTTATAAGTAGCCACGTGCTTGTATCCGAGGATGTGCCGGATAAGAGTTTTGTGACTATGAAAAAAGATGAAATGAGGGTTAGAGAAAATAAGATTGGAGTACCTGGCGCAGAAAAAAGGGAAGGATTTCGGAATAAAACTATTGGAAAATAGATCAAACTCTGTGTATTTCTATTCAAAAGTTATCCCCACCCCCTGTGCAATACCTGTTTTCCACATCTCTGTGGATAACAGGTGGAATCACTTAATTTCCGCTTATGTAAGCCACTTTTACGCTATGTTTGCCTTTACCTTAACTTTTATAGTATTCCACAGGTTTTCCACATCAGAACCAGACAACATATTTGCACTTACACAGTAAATTTTTGAACTATTTTTGTTGATTATTCAATTCTTTAGAAAGGGTTTTGTGTTATTTGTAAGCAAAACTCCAAATTAGCCTCTTTAAATGTCTCAATATTCTATTATGCCAATACCCTAATATATCCACATATCACACCCCAAAACTCTAATACTTAATAACCCCTTATTATTACTACTATTTATATATATACTTACTACCTTTTTTATTACTATAGGGATATGAAGTTTTCCTCACCCACCTCCGAGTTATTAAATTCTCTTCATCTTGTAAGTCGTGCAATAAGTAACCAACAAGCACTTCCGATTTTAGGAAATATATTAATAGAAGCGGAAGGAAAAAGGTGCACAGTAAGCGCGACTGATCTTGAGTTGAGTATTATTACAAGCTTCGAGGCAAACATAGAAAACGAAGGATCTATAACAGTGCCTGCCAAGGCAATTTTAAACTTCGCACAATACAATACAGATGATGAAGTTCTTTTAGAGACAAGTGAAGGCACTCAACTTAAATGTACATCAGCTCATGCCAAAACAATAATCGCAGGAGAAGCCGCGTCGGAATATCCAACCATTTCACCTGTAGAAAAAGAAGAATCATTCTCTATTGAATCCGGGCCGCTTATAAATGCACTAAATATGGTCACATTTGCGTCAGCCAAATCCACTCTTAGGCCTGTCCTTTCAGGTGTGTATCTAAGGGCAGAGAAAGACAATCTAATATTCGTAGCAACAGACAGCTACAGACTCTCTGAATACAGAGTGCCAATGAAAGGAGGAAAGACAGACCTATCATGTATTATTCCTGCAAAAGTCTTGGAAGAACTTAAGGGGATAATAGGATCAAGGAAGGAAGAAAGGAAAGGAAACGAAGAAAAAGAAGAAAAGAAAGAGGCAGACATTAGAAAAGTAGAGATAGCAATGAGTAGCCAGCAGATCGAGCTGAATGTAGGCCCAACCAAACTCTTGTCCAGGCTTATCGAAGGCAAGTTCCCGGATTATCAGCAGATCATTCCCAAGGAGACTAAAACCAAAGTTATAATTTCTACAAAAGAACTCACAACAGTCATTAAGCGCATGCATTATTTTGCTAAGGAGATTAATAACAATCTGACGTTTGGATTTGCAAAGAACAAAGTTTATATCACAACTCCTCAAACCCAGATGGGCAAAGATGAAGCAGATCTGGATGTTTCTGTGGATGGAAATGCAAACAAGATTGCTCTCAGTTCATCCTACCTTCTAGATTTCCTGACTCATGTTACGGGAGACGAAGTAGAAGTGCATGTGACCGACAGTATGCATCCTGCGGTCTTCCACATCCCATCAGATGACCAATGTCTGCATCTTGTGATGCCCCTAAGGCTTCAGGAGGATTGAATGATTTTAGAAATTGTTAATAACAAAATAACTCTCTAAACTGACCAACAATATGCGTTGGCTTCGTAAATATCGTATTCATTTTGTCCTTTTTCTGGGCTCTTTAGCTTTGCGCTTGATTTATGTATGGCAGGTTTTTGATGACAAACAGTTCCGCAAGGTCTTGCCGCGTTCAATTGATTCGATTGCAATGGATTTTCTAAATGGAGTAGAACATGTTTATCCAACTTCGTGGGCGTCTTTTTACATACCGTTAGCGTATTTTTATAAGGCGCTTAATTGGCTTGGAGCGCTTGATGAGCGGTTCTTTTATGTTGCCATAGTTAACTGTTTTTTGGGAGCGGCAGCAGTAGTTATTTTCTATGCTTTAGCCAAAATAATTTTCCCCGGTAGATCAAGAGCACCAATAATACTTGCTATTGTTTTCTCGCTCTATTACCCAGGCCTTTATTTTAATGCGTTGATTTTGTCGGAAAACTTGTTTACCCCCCTGTTTTTGGGTAGCGTCTATTTAATCTGGCGTTATGACGGAAGATCAATATTTAATCCTGTTATAACAGGGCTTTTGTTGGGAGTTTGTACCGCTATACGGCCTATCTTGTTTTCATTCTTGCCACTATTTGCACTATGGATGTTGTTTAAATCTAGGGAAAAACTAAAATTAGTAGCCCTTCGCTATCTGCCGATATTGTTATGTGGCTTTATTCTGGCTGCAGTTCTTATATCTATCGAAAATAACAAGATACATAAGCACAAAAGATATGCCATTGCAGAAAATGGGGGAGTAAATGTTGCTATGACGTGGTGTCAGCCACGAAAAATTCGATATCATGCTTCGAATGGTGATAAGTGGTGGTTCTCGCCGCCAGTCTTTTGGAACAAGGATCGCTCAACAGACATAATCACGGATGTGCCGTTTCATAACCAGATGTATTACTACAAAATGGGGTTTAATTGCATGCTCGAAAATCCGGAGCGAATAATTACAAATTTCAGCAATCTCATAAATATCTTTCATGGTAGGATGTATCCCAATCTGATTTACTCAGAGTGGCATTATCGTGCAATAAACTTTTGGAAAATAATGTCAGTTGCCCTTCTGATAGGATTTCTTTTGTATCCCGTCCTCTTCCGGAGGGGTAGATATTACTGGACGTTCGGTCTGCTTCTGATTTTATCATTGCTCTCAACGGCATACTTCGCAAATCCGGGAGAAGAGCGCTATCTGGTTCCGTATTATTTTGTGCTTATTCTATGGGGGCTTCCGACTTTACATGAATCTATAGCTCGTACATTAAAATACTTTTCCATTAAGCGGAACATCACAACTGCGCCAGACATAATTATAATGTTGGCAATAGCGGTGTATCTTCTGTCTCCAAAATCGCCAACGAGTGTTGTTCAGAAAACAAAGAAACCGCTGGTTAATGAAGCGGCAGTTGAAAGATCGTATAACGATGCAGCATATTGGTTGGTAAATAATCAGCGAAAGGACGGAAGCTTTGTTTATAGACGAAATACAAATAACTATAAAACGGATGACCAAGATAATTCTGTAAAGCAGATTCTTGCTTCACATGGGCTCGCAAATGCGGCATCACATTTTAATGACGCCCAAATTGTCACTGCTCACCGCAAGAATCTTAAATATGTTTCTAAGCTTATAAAAAAAGAAAAGAATTTTAGCTGCATTCAAAAGTATTCCGATGGGGCAAGAATAAATGAAACTACATTTGCGATAATGGCATTTATGGATTCTCCTTTTTCCAATAAATACAAAAAGAAAACAAAGCAACTTGGTAAATTCTTATTGCATATGCAAAAAGACGATGGGTCTTTTCATATTATGCATCCACCGGAGGGGAATAAAGATCTAGATCTGGCCATGAAAGATCGGATGGAACGCTTTGCTTCCGGCCAAGCCATACTGGCGTGCGTTTATATGTATCGCTTTAATGAAGATCCGCGCTATTTGGAATGTGCAAGGAAGGCATATGAATATTACTTCCCAAAAATCAAAGAAAACTTCCGGCCATCGTGGGGCTCCTGGCATACAATTGCATATACACATTTGTATGAAGTAGATCAACAGGAGAAGTACAGAGAGGCAATTCGTTTTATGGCAGATGAACTTATGAGTCTTCAAAATACTGACTCAAATGAAAACAAAATAGAGGGTGGATTTGATATGGAACAAACATGGTATACGTCTGCGGAGGCAGTTTTCACTGAAGCGCTGGGATATGCCGCAGGCGTTCACAAGGAAGATATGTCCGAAATTGCTGAGAAATATGAGGCAGCAAATAGGCTGGGAATTCAAAATTTGCGCTATTTTCAGTTTGGTATTGCCGATACAAGAGGCGTTGCAGGGGGGATTATGACCGAAAGTTGGGAAAACTATATTTATGTGGACAATGTAGGCCATTCTTTGATGGCCTTTGATGAATTCTTAAGCCGCGAATAACACCCTTAGAAACCCCATTAGATTTATTGATTGTGGACTCCTATATTGCTATAATACAGTCAGAGAAATTAAGAATCTTAGTCACCTTAGTCTTTTTGGGCTGAGGGGCTTACAACGGAATACATCATTTTTAAGTAGTCATTTTTAAGTTATGAAACCATCTCTTCTCTTGGGGGATGATACCCACCGGGATGTTGCACAGTTACTTGAGGCCAAAAGACGGCTGGTTCTTTCTGGTGCCTCGAATGAAACTGCCAAAGCGCTTTTGCTCAGCCACATCCTATCATTCAACAGCCGTCCAACTCTTTTGGTGACAGATTCAGTTGAACACTGCGAGACATGGGAGCATTGGCTTAACTTTTTCGATCAATCAGTATCGGTTCTTCGGCCGGTTGTTGATGATGAGGGGAATGTTTTGCCTGATGAAGTGCAAACCTTCCTCAAGTTCATGCAGTGTGACTGTAATGATGTCTTCCTGTGTGCTCGCGATACATGGGACAAGACATTTCCATCGTTTAAAGAGTTTGCAGAGAACAAAGTCGTATTCAAAAAGGGAAATACGATTGATTTTACAAAGACCGTAGAAGGGCTGGTGGCAATGGGATATCGGCATGGTGAAGATTTGTATCTTGAGCCGGGGGAGTACCGACGTACCGGCGATGTTATTGATATATTTCCGATTCAGGAAGATCACTCTTTCAAAATTTCTTTGGAGTTCGATAAAGTCGAAAAGATTATTGCGGTCGATAAAGATGATTTAACCAAGACGGAGGACGCAGGAAAGACTCTTGAAGCATGTCCGATTCTTTACGAAGAGGAATTGGCACTCGAAAAACAAATTCCATCCGAGGCGCTTCTTGTTTTGGACGATCAGGATGATATCCAATTCCCACTCAAGACAATGGGAATGAGATTTACACCTTTTCCAGAGACTGATGATAATCATATACATGTCAGGTACCTTTCAGTTCTTAAGTTTTATACACTTACGGACTTTTTAAACGATATTCGGGACAAGCTTACACAGGGTTGGTCTCTTTTCATTGTTACAAAGAGGCTAGAAGAACTGGAAGGAATATGCATAGAGGAAAAGATACCTCATACATCCAAGCCCGAGAGGAAAGCGGGCGCTTTAACTTTGGTTGGAGCTGAAGATGATGATTTACTTCCGCACTCAATACAAAATCCAGACGAAAAGTTCGCACTTCTTACAGACCGCGAAATATTCTCTCTTAAAAAAGCCGGCAAACAAAGGAGTGTTCAAAAACTTGCGCTCGATTTCATCACATCACTAGTCCCCGGCGACTACGTGGTACACATGGAGCATGGTATCGGGCTTTTCGAGGGTATGACACAGAAGGAAGTGGATGAAATGATGCACGAATATTTAGAGCTGACGTATGCAGAGGGTGACAAGCTATTTATTCCCGTTGACCAAGCGGACAAACTTTCTAAGTTTGTGTATGAAGAAGGAAACGAACCACAACTAACGCGCTTGGGAACTCAGGAATGGAAAAAAGTTACTGCAAAGATGAAAGAGGAAACTCAGAAAATTGCTAAGGAACTTCTCGGCCTTTATGCGAAGCGCGCAAAAGCAAAAGGTTTTGCCTACAATGATGATACAAAAGATCAGAGAAAATTTGATGAAGCATTTCCATACCAAGAAACACCCGGCCAGCTAAAGGCCATCGAAGACCTGAAGAAAGATATGGAAGCAGACTATCCTATGGATCGTTTAGTTTGTGGAGATGTTGGATTTGGGAAAACAGAGGTAGCAATGAGGGCGGCATTTAAAGCCGTTCAGGACGGCAAGCAAGTTGCTTTCCTGGCACCTATCACAATCTTGGCTGACCAGCACTACAAGAGCCTACAAGAGCGTATGAAGGACTTTAATGTGAGGATAGAGATGCTCTCGAGGTTTAAAAAACCAAAAGCTCAGAAAGAGATTCTGGAGAAACTAAGAAAAGGAGACGTTGATATAGTCATTGGAACTCATCGATTACTTCAACCCGATGTGGAGTTCTTCAACTTAGGTTTGGTTATTGTTGATGAAGAACAAAGATTCGGAGTTAAGCAAAAAGAAAAGTTCAAAGAAATGCGAGCGGCTGTCGATGTACTTACATTAACTGCGACTCCCATCCCGCGAACGTTGAACTTGGGACTTCACAAACTCAGAGATATCACAACAATCACAACTCCTCCGCCGGGAAGGCTTCCGATTGTAACTGAAGTAAGAAAGTATTCAGATGAAATGGTCAGAAAAGCAATACTTGATGAAATAAAGCGAGACGGACAGGTGTATATGCTTCACAACCGTGTGGAAACGATTGATGCTTATGCAAACAAACTCAGAGAACTTGTCCCCGAGGCAACATTTATAGTCGGTCATGGCCAACTTAAGCCGGAAGATTTGGAAAAAAGAATCGTTGATTTCAAATCAGCAAAATACAATGTACTTGTTAGCTCAACGATTATCGAAAACGGAATTGACCTCCCAAAAGCAAACACTTTAATCGTTAATGGTGCAGAAAACTTCGGCTTATCTCAGTTATATCAGCTCCGAGGGCGCGTTGGAAGAAGTAAATTGCAGGCGTACGCCTTTTTCCTCTATCACGGAGCTAAGCTTAAGGATGATGCACGTAAAAGACTCAGGGCTATTGTGGAAGCGTGCGAACTTGGAAGCGGATTCCAAGTTGCAATGCGTGATTTAGAAATTAGAGGAGCAGGAGAAATACTTGGTGCTCATCAATCAGGAACAATGCACACAGTTGGAGTCAGCCATTACTTGCGAATGCTCAAGGCTGCAGTCGAAGAGATTAAAGCTGGAGGCAAAGGCAGGGCAGATGAGGATATTAACGTTGAAATCCTTTTGCCTGTGGAAGCGATGATTCCAACATTCTACATTCCTGATGAACAGGAGAAAATTTCCGTCTATCAAAAGCTTGCAGGGAGCGAAGATGAAAAAATACTCAAAGAGTTTGAGGATGATATCGAAGATGAGTATGGAAAACCACCAGAGCAAGTAGAAAACTTATTCGCAGTTCTCAAGCTCAAGATGGTGTGTAGAAAGGCAGGAGTTTCGCGCATCAAAGAAGAGTCAGGTAGTCCTTCGACAAGCTCAGGGCAGGTTAAAAAAGATGATAAGGAAATTGTTCTTACGCTAGCTGAGCGCGTAACTGCAAAAGAAATCATGCAACTTCTTAAAGTAAATCCGCAATGGAGAGTGAGTGGCAACAAATTGAAGATCTATCACAGCGAGATCGTTAGAAAAAGCTCAGACAATGTTGTTGAGTGGTTGGGGGAGTTGGCTAAAGAAGTGGAGGCTTTAGAAAAGAAGAAAAAGAAGGGGAAAAAGTAACCAAGGATTCCGAGGTAACTGGGAAGGAGTAACCAATACGATTATTTAACCCTCTCCTGTCACGCGCTTGGCGCGTGACATCCTCTCCCTAAAGGGAGAGGAGATGTTTTGTATGTTGTTTTGTTTATATTCTTAGCTCCTTATTATTCAGAAGATAAAAAGCAATTTTATTTAGAACTGCATTGAGATTATTAATCACTTCCTCATTTTTAAATCGAATAATTCTATATCCCATACATTCTAATTTTCTATCTCTGATGTAATCTTGTTTATATTTAAATTTGTGGATAATTCCATCTACTTCAATAATCAGCTTCTTATCAGCGCAATAAAAATCTGCAACAAATGAGTCAATTGCGTATTGTCGTCTAAATTTAAAACCATAAAGCCTCTTAGCCCGCAATTTTTGCCACAATAATAATTCGGCTTTTGTGTGCCTTTTTCGCAATGATTTTGCTTGAGATATAGCTTTTCTAACGCGATTTGAGGCCTTATTTTTAGTTCTAAATACAATCATTGGCGAAA
>CEPV01044129.1_pt1 | contig 12874 bp, 12 predicted proteins | sample 530451 | NCBI WGS metagenome assembly CEPV01 (sample SAMEA2620097, study PRJEB7988) | marine metagenome | isolation source: saline water (ENVO:00002010), including | reverse complement strand
GGTGACGGGGGGCGGTTATATCCTCGCCGGATATTCCAACAGCCCTGAGATATCTTCGGGAAATACGGATGTTTATTTAATTAAAATTGATGAAGCAGGGAATCAAATCTGGGGTAGAGCATATGGTAGTCTCGCTTTTCCCCACCATGAATGGGCCAATGATATAATTGAAACGCCTGACAAAACTTTGCTAGTAGTGGGTGCCCGGGATTACTACGGAGAGCAAAAGCGCAATAATCTGGTTTTACGTATTGCTATGAATGGAAATTTGATTTGGGAGAAAGAAATTCATGAATCCGGCGCTGTCGATGAGATTGCCTACAGCATTAGTTATACCCACAGCGGTAGTTATTATATTTGTTCAATGGTTAATTCCATATCTGAGCCGGATGTTTTTCAACCTAAGATCATAAAAATCGATATCACCGGGAATGTGGACTGGGAGCGCACGTTTGCTGCCAACGGAAAAAAGCACCACCAATTTCGTGCTACAGGTACCTCGGTTGGCGATATTGTGATTGTGGGCTCTTCCAGCCGGGAAGTTGCCCGAGGTTATGATGAAGACGCTTTTCTGTTACGGGTGAACGGAGACGGCAATATACTGTGGTCTCGGCCCTACGGCACCTACGACCAAGATGACTGGGGCTGGTCTGTGTTTGAAACACCCTTGGGGAATTTGGTTTTAGTAGGGGCCACCAAATCATTCGGTGCAAGCCTGTTTGATATTTATTTAGTTGGTACAAATGCAGAAGGTATTTCACAGTAAAATCAAACATGGATAAAGTTTATCCAACTGCCGAAGAAATTGTTTTAGATGTAATGCGCCATTTTGGTTTCCGCCGCAATTATCAGGTCGCCGAATATTTTGAAGTGACACCCCAGACCCTTTCGGGCTGGATCAAGTCTGGTAAAATACCGCCCCGACATTTGATGAAATACACTCAAGAAGTATTGAATGCTGAATCTGGTTATGAACCAAACGTGGTTGCTAATAATACTCCCGCCATTGCCACATCCCCTGAGCTGTACCTTCCGCTGAAACCGTGGAAATTTTCACCCACTGCGCTGAAACAGGCCCTGTCCCAAAATCTGCACATTGCGTTGGGGACGCCGATTATAACAACATTTATTTTGGCCTTCTATTTCTTTTTCATTGCTGATCCGGTATACTCTTCAATTGCAAAAGTCCTGCCTATTTCTGAAGACGGTTCCAACACCACCGGATTTACAGGGATGGCCACCCAGTTGGGCCTGAACATACCTTTAAACCTGAGCAATACCCTGCCTTGGGGTGAAGTCTACCCCGAAATTGTGCAGAGTGAAGCGTTGCTTTCAGGGATTCTGGACCAGCCATTCAAGACCCGCAAATATGGTAACCGCGCACTCAAGGAAATTTTAGTGGCAGAGAACCGCTTGGATGCATATTCTGAGCCTCAAAAGACCGTACGAGCCACCAACGCCCTGAAAAAATGGATTCAGGTCACCAAAGACCGCCTGTCACCCTCCGTCACGCTGGAAGTGGGAGCTTTTGAGCCGCAGCTGGCCATGGAGGTGGCTCGGGTGGTGATTGAAAAATCGAGCCAGTCCCTGCGCCGCTTGCGCACGAATCGGATAAGTAAGAAACGCGCCTTCATTGATGAGCGCCTAACCGAAGTATCAAATGAATTAGACCATAAACAAAAGGAACTGGAATTCTTTCAGGAAACCAACCGCAAGCTTATTTCACCTTCACTCCAGATCAAAGATCAGATACTGCAGCGTGAGGTCGATTTGCATAGTAGCCTCTATATCACCCTGAAAACCCAGTACGAGAAGGCCAAGATCGATGAAGTGGAGCAGGCCCAGATGGTGCAGCTCATTGACGGACCCACGCTCCCTGTAAAACTGACCCGGCCCCGCCGAGCCCTTGGTATTGGTATGAGCCTGTTTTTTGGTGTGTTTCTGGGCTTGTTCATTATTTATTTCAAGGAAAATCTCCTCGAACCGGATCCGACTTAAGCAGTCTGGTCACCCAAATATTTTCTAGGTATTTTGGTCGTCGCCCTAATAACTAAATCACTGAGTTATCAGCGTTGAAATCAGGTGCCTCTGCCACGACGCTTTTCAGGGAAGCCTTTCTTTATGGGCTATCAAAAATTATTCCTGGGGTTTCCGGCCTGATAGCAGTCGTTCTTTTTATCCGTCTGTTGGGGGCTGAGGCTTTTGGAGAATACAGTTTCCTTCTAGCACAATGTAACCTTACTGCCGCTCTTTGTTATGGTTGGCTGAATCATGCCCTGCTTCGGTATCACTCAAAGGACAGGAAAGCCCCTGGTTTTCAACCGGCGGTGCTTGGCGCCTTTAGCCTCGCCAGCTTGGTGGTAGTAGCTGTTTCATTATTGATTATTATTGTTAGTCCGGTTCAGCCGGTAGTTTTGGGAATAATCTTGTTGTGCATTTGGTCTATGGCCTGTTTCAATCTAATCAAAACTCATTTCCAGGCCAGGATTCAACCCCAGAGAGTGATCTTGCTTACAGCAGTTCAGGCTGGTCTCGCCCTCCTAATTCCGGTGGTTTTAATCAAGATTTTTAGCCGCACCGGTACATCACTTCTAATTGGGGTGACCTTTTCCTTTCTGGCCGTTAGTGGTTGGGTCATATTTCACAATATCCGCCGCTGGGTTTTAACTGTGCACTCTATGCTCAGCACTCTAAAGCTAGAAGGCCTGTTAACCAAATGGTTACGTTTTGGTTTTCCGATTTCGGTCTGGTTTGCCGCCGGATTGGCATTGCCTTTTTTGGATCGCTTTTTTATTGATCGATATTTATCTCCTTTAGAACTGGGCGCCTATGCAGGACTCCAGGAGCTCCTCACACGTTTTTTTTCACTGGCCCTGTTTCCCCTTACCATGGCCCTTCACCCGAGGATTATGTCCCTGTGGAATAATGCCAAACATGCGCAGGCAATTTCATTGCTTAAGGTGGGCCTTATATCACAGCTGGGGATCTTTGCCCTGGTCATCATTCCAGCCCTCACTTTTGAAGGTATGCTCTTTATGGGGATTCAATTTGCAGTCCCGGAAATTTCAGCTCGCTTCCGGCCTTTGTTGATTCCTCTTTTGATTACGGGTTTTCTTTGGCAGGTATCTTTTCTGACACATAAAATGCTGGAATTGAAGGAGCGCACCCTACTAATGGTGGTCTTCATGGCCTTTTCTCTCGGGATCAATGTTATAGGGAACACCATATTTCTTCCTAGCTTCGGCGTAATCGCCACTGCCTATACCGCAATGCTGTCTGCCCTGAGTTACTTTACTCTTACTGCGGGTTTTTCTACTTATACACTAATTAGGAAAAAGTATTAATGATTTCCGCCATTGCCCCCCTCACTGTAATGGTATTAACGGCAATTACGGCCCGTGCTCTCACCCGCAGTTGGCTTTCGCCCGGCGCCTTTTTTCCCTTGTTGTGGTCCTTTTTTGTTTTCGTGCCCTTGGTATTTGCCCCTGACTTTAATGCGGATGCCTTTGGCTTGTGGTACATCGTCCTTTTAGCCATGGCATGTGCTGCCGGTTCGGTGATTATTCCCCAGCCCGCAGTAACTAAATTTTTATCACTTTCAGCAATCGGGAAAAATGCAAACTTACGTTTGCTGTTTCTTTCGTATAATTTATTTTTGCTGGTAACTTTGGTAGGTTTGGTGTTATTAATTTTTTATGCGTTTTCAAATTATGGCTTGAAATTTAATACCGCAGCGTTGTTGTCCATTCCTAACCTCATTTCCGTTGACCGCTATAGCGGTAGTGGTGCAGCATACCCCCTTTATGTTCGCTATAGCCTGTATTGCATATATCCTGCCTCCTTGCTGGGTGGCTTTCTCCGTAGCTTGACTCCTGCAGGGGGAAAAAAGTTTTTATCCGTTTTACCAATCATCGTCGCTATCATTTTTGGGATGGTTCAAGGTACGCGATCCAACATACTCTTGACTCTCGTTCTGTACTTTTCTGCCTTTTTTTCAGGTTTAATTACCAACCAAAATGAAACTGTAAAAATAAGCTATTTGAAAGTTATCATATCTGGGAGTATAGCTGTAGCCGTTTTCACCGTTTTTTATATTGTTATTCAGTGGTTAAGGCAGGGAATGGATCCTTTCATAGTAGAACTTTTACTCACACGGATCCGCGCCTACTTTTTCGGGTACCTGGCTTCCTTTACCCAGTGGGTTAGTCATTTAGATTCCGTTTTGCCCACCTTGGGCCTGACTACCTTTGCCGGACCATCCAATTTAGCGGACATTATTGAAAGACCCTTGGGGTTTTATGACGCCCACTTTATCGCCCCGGGGATCACCACCAATATTTATAGTGCATTGCGGGGACTGATACTCGATTTTTCATTGCTGGGATCCGTTGTGGTCGCCTTTATATTAGGTTTTTTGATCCAATTGGCATTTCTCCGCGTACGGTACGGCAGTCTCTTGGCCATGGTTCCTTTGTCCATGTTTTATGCCTTCACCTTATATTCACCCGTGATCAGCATTTTTCATTATAATAGTATTATAATTTCATGGGTATTTGCATTCATCGTTTTTTTACCTGCCCGACATGCGATTTTGGCTTATAACCGTTAATTACAAGGATCCTGCGCCATCGTTGGCTCTGGTTGAATCCTTAAAAACCTGTGATTTTCCCCCTGATATTCATATCGCTATAGCTGATAATTCCAGTTCAGAAAAAAGTTTAAAAAAACTTCGCCAAATGGAAAAATCACCAGGATTAACTATAGATATTTTTCCTTATTCAACTAATTATTATTACTGGCCGGCGGCGAAAAAGCTAATCTCTAAATTAGTTGAGATTCATGGTGATTATCCAGACTGGATTATGGTATGTAATAACGATATTTCTTTTCCGGATCCTGAATTCTTTAACAAATTAAAGACAATTGATTACAACCAATTTCCTGTAATTGGCCCCCAGATAAGAAATATATCCCGCCAATTACTTAACCCGTTTATGTTTAAACAGATGGGATGGAAAGAACACTTGTTTTGGAATCTTTTTTTTATGTCGTTTACCGGTTCGAAAATATTAATGAGTGTTAAACAGTTTATAAGAAAAATTTTTCCTGAGGCACCAACTCCAATTCCAAAAAACCCAACAACAGTTTATGCAGTTCATGGGTCAGCCATTCTTTTTTCCCGTCGATTCTTTGAAGTAGGAGGATGGTTAGATGATAATTTTTCTTTATATGGAGAAGAGTTAACTGTTGCTGAAATTGCTAAGCGATTAAATTGCCCTATAACCTATTATCCGGAATTAGAAATAATTCACCATGAACACTCAAATACACAACAGATAAAAAACCGGGTTTTATTTGAACAAGCACGTTTATCCCATAAGTATGTTGTATCTAATTATATAAAAACATGAAAATTTTATATTTACATCAATATTTTAATACACCATCTATGCCCGGGTCTACCCGATCCTATGAATTTGCAAAACGATTGGTTTCTAAGGGAGACACAGTTTACATGGTAACCTCCAATTGGCAGGGAAAGTCTAAAGTGTCATTTTCTAAAGAGTCAGGAATTAATGTTTACTGGGCCCCCTTTAATTATGCCAATAAAATGAATTTTATTGCCCGCGTTTATTCTTATTTTGGATATCTTTGGTTTGTTTTGGTATTAGGTGGAAAATTGAAATTTGATCTAATTATTGCCAGTAGCACCCCACTGACCGTGGCCATCCCTGCACTTTGGTTTAAACGATTAAAAGGGAAAAAAATAGTTTTTGAAGTTCGAGACCTTTGGCCCCAGTTGCCTATTGCCATTGGCGCTCTTAGGTCATCAATTTTAATTAAAGTTGCCAAGTTCCTTGAAAGAAAAACCTATGAAAACTCTGAACAGGTCATTGTATTATCAACAGGAATGCAATCTGAATTGAAAGGTATGATTCCGGAGCATAAATTATCTGTGGTAACCAATTTAAGCGATTTGGATAAATTTCAGGTTTCGGAAAAAGCGGGGTTGGACTTCCGAAGCAATTTTTCCGGTATTTCAAATAATCCGCTTATAGTATACACAGGGGCCTTCGGCCGAATTAATGGTGTAACTTACCTAATTGAGATTGCCCGGGAGATGAAAAAAATAAACTCAAATGTTCGGTTCATATTGGCTGGGGATGGGTATGAAAAAGAAAAAATGGAAAAGCAGTCAAAACAGTTTGATCTATTAAACAAATCACTCTTCATTATCGATTATTTGCCAAAAGATAAAGTACCGAACCTTTTATCTGCCGCCGCCATAACAACCTCCTTTTTTATAGATTTACCGGAGATGGAATATAATTCTGCTAATAAATTCTTCGACGGCCTGGCAGCAGGAAAACCAATTATGATCAATTACGGGGGGTGGCAGGCAGAATTATTAAAGCAAAGCGGGGCGGGATTTGAAATCACTAAGAATGATCCCATTAAAGCGGCTAAAAAATTAAACGAAGTAATAACAAATGACAGTATGCTTAATCAAATGGGATTGGCATCTAGAAAATTGGCGGCTCGGTTTGATATAAACACAAATTATAGAAAATTCGAAAAAGTAATTGATCGCGCCTATTATTCTTAAGACCTTAGTAAAATTCCGTAGTATGTCGAAAAAAGAGAAAAAATTGTATGATTTTTGTCCTTCCTGTCCCTTCAACCTCTTCCCCTTAACGGGGAAGATTGAGATGGGGTAAAAAACAGTGGAAGAAGTAAGATGCTTGTCAGGCATAACTTTAGTGTTTGCTAGCCGGGATGTGAAAAAATATGTATTTTTCAATAAATCTATATTTCAGTTTTTAAATTATTATGAATAATTTTGAGCAATCCTGTCCTGTATGTTCGGGCTCAGATGCATTGAATAAGTTTTCTTGGGGAGAGTACCCCGTGATTCACTGCAATCAATGCGGGTTGGATTATTGCAGCCAAATGGTTGAAAAAGAATCTGGAGGCAATTCTTCTCCTGTCCATTTGGAAGGAATTGAAATGATGGCCAATGCTTTCCATAAAACAAATGAATTGGCAACGCAATACGCTAGAAGAAGAATCAATATTTATGAATCAATCCTCAAAAGAAAATGCCAAAATATTCTGGAAATTGGATGCGGACCCGGTGTATTCTATAAGCCCTATAAACAAGAATCTATTCAATGGGATGGAATTGAAATAAATTCTTATTGGAAAGATTTTGGCGAAAAAAATAATATTCCAATTTCTGATAAACCCCTGGAATTAGTGGAAAAAACGTATGATGTAATTATGGCCCATCAGGTGATTGAACATGTTGAAGATCCACTGGCTTTCATGCGATCCATTGTGTCCCGTCTCAAGCCTGGGGGCATCATTCACTTGGAGTTGCCAAACCAAAATTCATTGACGGCCCGATTGCGGCGGATATCCTCAAAACTGTCTTTTGATTACGGTTTTATTCAACCTCCCATGCATTTACGTGCCTATAGAAAACAAACAATCAAACATTTATTTAGGCAATTTGATTTATATTCAAAAATGGTCATTGATTGTGGAAATACAGATGGAATATGGGGCCAAGTTCGGGATTATAATTTATTTCAAAAATCTTTTTACTCATTTGCGGGTAAAATCGGGTTGGGCAGTTTATTGATTGGACTGGCCCAATATTCAGGAGATTAGAAGACCAAGATACCAATGAAACGATTTTTTGATACTTTGTTCACCTTAGTGGGTATTATCATTTTATCGCCAATTTTATTGATTATTATGGTACTAAGCCTTTTATTTCAAGGATACCCGATTTTGTTTTTTCATGAGCGCTTGGGCATAAATGGCGCTCCCTTCACAATGGTGAAGTTTAGAACCATGGCCACCGGGCAATCAATCAGCGCTTCTCACGATATTACCCGCCTGACCAAATGGGGAAAATTCTTAAGACGAACGAGTATTGATGAATTTCCCGTATTAATCAATGTTATCAAGGGAGACATGAGTTTGGTTGGTCCCCGGCCATTACCCCAAAAATATTTTTCCCGATTCAACGCCTTTCAAAAAAAGCGCTTCCAGGTCAAACCTGGCATAACTGGATTAGCACAAATTAAGGGGCGCAATCAATTGTCATGGGAAGAACGCTTTGAATTTGATGTTCAATATGTAAATGATCATTCCTTTTTTTTAGATATAAAAATAATTCTGATTACAATTTTATTGGTGTTTAAAGGTGTTGGGGTTACCTCAAAAGAGCAGGAAATTATGCCGGAATTCATGGGAACGAAACGAACACATGAAATTTCGGATAATTCTGAAACAGAATACCTTGATTGAATCCTTTTAAAAATTACCTTCCTAAACAAATATTATAACTTTTGGTAAATGTATATTCTGGGTATATCAGCATTTTATCATGATAGCGCAGCTTGCCTTATAAAGAATGGCATAATTGTGGCGGCGGCTCAAGAAGAACGGTTTACCAGAAAAAAACATGATCATACATTTCCATCCAATGCAATTCAGTATTGTTTGAGAGAAGCTGGCATAGATGGTACGGAACTGGATTATGTCGCTTTTTATGACAAACCATTTCTGAAATTCGAACGGATTTTGGAAACCTATTTGGCTTATGCACCTTTTGGGATAGGCTCATTTTTAAAGGCAATGCCGTTATGGATTAAGAAAAAGATCTGGATCAAAGAAATAATCAAAGATGAACTGAATTATTCCGGTAAAATTATTTTTCCAGAACATCATGAATCCCATGCTGCATCAGCATTCTTCCCTTCTCCATTTCAGGAAGCTGCATTTATTACGATGGACGGTGTTGGCGAATGGCCAACATCCAGTTTTGGGTTTGGCAAAGATAACCAGATTGAGTTGCTGGCAGACATTCAATTTCCTCATTCACTTGGATTGCTTTATTCTGCGTTTACTTATTACACTGGTTTTAGGGTTAATTCCGGTGAATATAAAGTGATGGGATTAGCGCCTTATGGTGAAGCAAAATACAAAGATTTGATTTATGAGCATTTGATTGATGTGAAAGAAGACGGTTCTTTTAAGATGAATATGGATTATTTTAATTATTGTGCTGGCTTGACCATGACCAGTGCAAAATTTCACCAACTTTTTGGAGGTCCGCCGCGGAAACCTGAAAGTGAACTCACTCAAAAAGAAATGGACCTGGCGCGTTCAGTTCAGGAAGTAACTGAAGAAATTGTACTAAAAATGGCAAAGCACGTAAGAAAAGAAACAGGAATGAAGTATCTTTGTCTTGCCGGCGGTGTTGCATTGAATTGTGTTGCCAATGGAAAACTATTACGATCTGGCTTATTTGATAATATCTGGATACAGCCTGCAGCTGGAGATGCCGGAGGTGCTATCGGATGTGCATTGCTCACATGGTACCAGTTTTTGGGAAATATTAGAAATGCGGATAATAAAAATGATTTTATGAAAGGTGCCTATCTCGGACCGAATTTCAGTAACGGCAGTATTGAATCATTTCTTAAAAAGAATGACTATTCTTATCAAACTCTGACGGATGAAGAATTACCTGATAAAATAGCGGATCTGATTGCCGATGAAAAGGTAATAGGCTGGTTTCAGGGACGGATGGAATTCGGACCAAGAGCGTTGGGTTCCAGAACAATCATTGGTGATGCCAGATCATCTGAAATGCAAAAAACGATGAACCTAAAAATCAAATATAGAGAAAGTTTTAGACCTTTCGCACCATCAGTCAGAGCAGAAAATATTTCTGATTATTTTGAGATTGATCGGGAAAGCCCCTATATGCTGTTGGTTGCCAATGTTCAAAAAGATAGACAGGTAGCAATGTCAAAAAAACAAAATTCTTATTTCGGTCTTGAAAAGCTAAATGTAGTTCGTTCTGAAATACCGGCAATCACACACGTGGATTATTCCGCTAGGATTCAGTCAGTGAATGGAATAACTAACCCCCGCTACCATAAGATGCTTACAAAGTTCAATGATAAATACGACTGTCCCGTTATTGTTAATACATCGTTCAATGTTCGTGGAGAGCCTATTGTATGTACACCGAAAGATGCATATCTTTGTTTCATGCGGACGGAAATGGATTACTTAATAATGGGGAATTATTTGTTGGATAAAAAGGATCAAAAAACAATTGTAGGAGATTCTGACTGGCGGAGTGAATTTGAACTGGATTAAGGTATGCTAGAAGAAATAAAAAATATAAAAAGTGAAAAAAGTGATTTACGGAAGTTTGGGATTACCATCGGCGTAATATTATTGATCATTGCCGGGTTTTTATTCTGGAAGGAAAAAGAATCATTTCAAATATTACTTACTTTTGGTATAACCTTCTGTATTCTTGGAATAATGATCCCTTTTATTCTAAAACCCATTTATTGGATATGGATGATTTTCGCCACCATCCTTGGATGGATAATGACACGTATAATATTAAGTTTGCTCTTTTATATTATATTTACAACGATTGGACTAACTTTAAGATTATTTGGGAAACAGTTCCTCAGTCTCAGGGTGGATAAATTAAATAACTCCTATTGGAATGATAGAAAAACTGAGAAACGTGTTTTGAAAGACTATGAAAAACAGTACTAAAAATTTTCTTCTTTTATTTGCTTCTCTGCTTTTCTGCACCGTAATTGCAGAAACCATTGTGAGGTTGTTTCTTCCTCAGCAGTTAATCTACGCTCCCCCGGATGTATACCAACCAGATAGTACTTTTGGATGGAGGTATCTTGAAAATACAAATACAGTGGTAAATCATGCGGGCGCAGGATTGGTGCATTTCCGTACAGATGAATATGGTTATAGAATAAATGCAACTGACAACAAAATAAAAAATACGGGAAATCCTCTTAACGTTTTGATCCTTGGCGACTCTTTTTTAGCGGCCTTGCAGGTGGAAAATGAAAAAACTATCCCTCAATTATTAAAACAAGATTTACAGTCCCAATATACCCTAAATGTTGATTTTTATAATTCAGCTGTAGGGGGATGGGATCCGAATCATTATTTGTTGGAAGCAAAAAAAGTATTAAAAGAAAACAGACTCAAATTGGATATGTGTTTAGTTTTTTTGTATGTGTCTAATGACATTGTAACATCAGTAAATACTTCATACAACTTTGAACAAGTTTCACCCCAACACAGTTTTAGTATTCCTGAAGATTTAAGTTGGTCTTCTTTTATTAATTCTGTTTTATATCCGATAAATGATTTTCTTGAAGTTAGATCACATTTATTTATTTTTCTGAAACACAGATTTCAATCCATTCTCGCTAAATTTGGTCTAACTGCAGCATATTTTCCGGATATATTTTTATTAAGTGAACAATCTTCTGCCAGGTGGGGGATAACGTCCGGTATATGTAAAAATATTCATGACGAATTTCAACGTCTGAATGTCCCCGTTGTTTTTATTTTATTACCAAGCGTTTATCAGTGTAATACTAAAATTTTCTATGAACATATAGAAAACTTTGATATACCCCTGGATTCAGTAGATTTAAAACAACCCAATGAATTACTGGCAGAATACTTTCAAGAGAATCGCATTGAATTGCATGACCCTTTATTTTTTATGCAAAAACAGTTTAATCATGGATACACCATGTATGGTAAAATTGACGGTCATTTTAATGAAGAAGGGCATCGTGTTGTGGCAGACTATGTTTTACCGCTTGTTTTGAAAAACCTAAAAAAGGAGCAATAATTATATGTCTAAGCTTTCCATTTTCTTAGAGATCTGGGAATTTCTTAAATACCGTAAAAAATGGTGGCTGGTGCCGATTATAATCTTTTTTGTTTTATTTGGTACATTGTTGGTTCTAACCGAAGGATCTGCTCTGGCACCTTTCATCTATGTATTGTTTTAAATACGGTTATTTAATTTAAGAGCAAAACAATAGCACTACCTATGCTGAAAGCCTTCATCCACCAGTTGAAAAACCGTTTGCCCGCCACCAGCTCGGTACAGTACAATGATGTTGTGCTGCCCCCACCGCACCGTCGCTGGTGTGGACCTGAATTCCGGGACAATGCCTATTTTCTGGATTCGGCTGTAAACGAGGCCAAGCGACTGAAAACATTGTTGGGGTGCACCCCGCAAAGCCGGGTCCTCGATGTTGGTTGCGGTTTCGGTCGCTTACCTATTGGTATGCTCCAGGTTTTTGACTTGGATAGCTACGTCGGCGTGGACGTGCATAAGCAGTCAATCAAATGGTGTGAGCGTTTCATCGAGCGCAATAATCCGAACTACCGTTTTCAGCACTTAAATATTATCAATGCACGTTATAATAGGAAAGGAGTGGAGCTTAAGGATGGTTTTCAGTTTCCCCTCGATTCTGAAAGTGTGGACATTATCTACCTTTTTTCTGTTTTCTCTCATATGACGGTGGAAGACATGCGTGTCTACTTAAAGGATTTTTTCCGTATTCTAGTACGCGGCGGCCGGGTCTTCTTTACTGCTTTTATTGAAGAAGATGTATCTGATGTGAGCATAAACCCGGTTGATTACCTGTTTGAACAGTATTCGGGCCCGCTCCATGTCGTTCGATATAACAGGAATTATTTGTTTAAATTGGTAAATGAAATTGGGTTTACGGTATCAAATTTTATCCATGGCTCAGAAACTGATAAACAAAGTGGTTTGTACTTAAAAAAGCTATGACTAAAGAAATAAAAAGAACAAATTCTGTAGGTAGTGACATTACCTTGGAAGATTAAAATTGAAATAAAATTTAATGAAAAATAAAAAAATATTGGTACTCGGTTCCTCAGGCTTTTTGGGCAGCCATTTGGTAAAATCCTTGGCAAAAAAAAATAAAGTGGTTCAATTTGATACGGAACCGCCTTCATCCACTCATCC